>Ga0325402_1004891_pt1 | contig 12447 bp, 6 predicted proteins | sample PopdelMetagenome_22_FD_207212 | JGI IMG/M metagenome (GOLD analysis project Ga0325402, IMG submission 207212) | Populus deltoides microbial communities from Bellville, Georgia, United States - Xylem-PdKOR-R3 | ecosystem: Host-associated > Plants > Phyllosphere > Stem > Wood/Secondary xylem... | reverse complement strand
TTTTTTAGTTTTGTGTATTGTTTGTTTTGTGTTTATGTTGTTTTGTGTAATGTTTTTTAGTTTTTTAATTTTATTTATTAATTTTATGATATTATTGTTTGTATTGCTATAATTGTTATTGTTGAATGTATGTTAAAAATGTTAATTTATATATATATAATTACTTTTAATTAGTTTATCTTAATTTAGGATATTATTGTTTGTATTGCTATAATTGTTATTGTTGAATTTATGTTAAAAATGTTAATTTATATATATAGAATTACTTTTAATTAGTTTATCTTAATTTAGAATATTATTGTTTCCATGTCATTGTTATTGCTTGTTATTACATTTTTATATTTATGTGTACACGTTAATTTTTATTTTGAGGTCCATTAGGGTCGATCATGTTAGGAATGATATTGATTTAGTTATCTTTTGCTTTTGACCATGTAATTATTTATAAATTAATAGTCTTGTCTCCTAAAACTTGAAATGTAATATTAATCTGTAAATTTGAATGTATGACTTTAATCTAATGTTTGTAACTCTAAGTACCAATTTAACAATGAATGTTCATAGTTGAAATTGATTCTTTTACTTGAATATCATTATATGATGTTATTGAATAAAATGTTGTGTTGATGATGATGAGTTGGGTTGAGATCCAGGATGATTGGATCGGGATGTGAAATAAAATTGGAAGTGTAATATAATTTTGTCGATAACTTGGGACCCCCCAGTATAGGGGAGACTCTGTCGAATCTTTTTTAAAATAACTGAAGTTAATTATGTAATTATTCGTATAAATTTATGTAGATGCGTAGAATGAAATCTACAGCACGTCGTCAGCAGACGGTTGCAGCTAGTTCTTCTAGCAGCGAGGAGGACGTATCCTTAGGTGCTGATTACGGCGAGGAATCTACGCCAACTTGTGATGATGCCTCTTCTAGCGCGGTTTCACAGCGCAGAAGCGGTGTGCCTTCACAGCGGGGTCAATTCACCCGCAAGTACCAGGCACAATGGAAGGATGACCTCTCAATGTAAGTTTTTTTAGGTTTTAGTGTTTTTGTTTTTATATACTTATAACATAATTTATGAACAACTAATTAATATTACTACTTTTATTTCATTTCAGGTTCACAAACATTAAGGCTGCAAAGACTATATTGAGCACGTGACCTCAGAGCAGTTCTCACGGCGCTCACAGTCCGGCGCCGACAACTGGAACCGGCAAATTCATGGTTCGGTGACCACACACACTGGCGAATCCGTCTCATTCAGCGCACATGCAAGGCAGATGGTACGATTAATTTCAATGAAATATATCGTTAAATAATTTGTCGTTCCTTATAATATATTTAACTTTCAACCTATTTTTTCCTTACAGGCTGCGTCTGTTGGACGTGAACCGAGTCCAATGGAGTTGTTTGTAGAGACGCATGTGCGGAGTCAAGACCGCCAAAAGGGGGTGCAGCAGTTCGTGGACAACCGTGCTCAGCACTTTGTGGTATGTTCGTTCATTCATTTTATTTTACAAGTTATTATTTTCTTGAATTGTATCTTGAATTGCATTTGATGATTTTTTTATCGACGGAATTTTCAGGAGACCTATAATAGCCGGTTGAGGGAGAGATATGGTGACAATCCGTCGACCCATCCAGATTTCGATCCAGATTTGTTGATAGAGACGGGATCGTCTGGTGGACCCAATAAAAATTGGGTCTATGAGCTCTCCAACACTACGGCTGAAAACTTGCATTCGGCTCGTAGTGTCTCAACTGTTGGAAGCTCTCCATCAATATCGAACACTCAGTCTGAGGAGTTCATTGCGTTGAAACAACAATATCAACAACTCTCGACGAATTATGATAAGCTCCGTCAAATAGTCATGGAGATGAGATCAAAGATGGGTGACGATACTTGTGCTGCTTCTTTTTGGTCGTATAGTCCCGGGAACAACCAGCCTCCTCCTCCTCCTCCTCCAGCTCCGCCGCTATTCTAGTTTAATTTTGTTTTTTAAACACATTAAATTTGTAATGAATATTATTTAACATTACTTTATATTTTTAATATTTAATCCATTGTTATTTGTTTATTAAGGTTTTTTACTATAAACAAAATTATTTTTTTATATATTTTACATACCTATTGACGGATATACCGACGGATAATGTCCGTCGGTATTCCACAGAGAGTTGCCAAACAATTACCAGCCATGCCATAATTACCGACGGAATATATCTGTCGGTGATGAATACCGACGGGTGTACTGACGGATCGTATCCGTCGGTTTTTCATAGAGAGTTGCCAAACAATTACCAGCCATGCCATAATTACCGACGGATTATACGTCGGTACATCCGTCGCTGATTACCATTGAAATTGTAGACGGATTTATTCCGTCGGTAATGTTCCCGCAGGAAACTTTTTTTTTGCGCCCGTGTATCCGTCTGTAAGACCGTCGGTGTTCCGTCGGTGTGTGTTTTTTTTATTTGCGACGGAAATGGGTTTTACCGATGATTTGTATACCGACGGACGTGTTCCGTCAGTGAGGCCATCGGTAATTATTTCACCGACGGATTTCATTCCTGTACGTCCGTCGGTAAAACTGTTTAATGGTGTAGTGAGTTCCCTTCGCCTCTAGAATATATCGAAAGAAATAGACCATTGATATATCCGTGTGTAATTTGTTTCATAAATAGTGCCAAGGAGAACCCTTCGCCTCTAAAATATACTGACGGAAATAGACCGTTGTTATACTCGTGTGTAATAAACAAACTGTCAGTATTTTCATCGGTGTGAAACAATGTCTGACGCTAGATTGTATCTATATTCCTTATCTATCCATCCTGCAAATACTTCTTTATAGAGAATTTCATCATTAAATATTACATTATAGTTTATGGCATTACATTTTCGTATTTTGATAGTTAGTCAGAATTGTCTTCTTTTTATTCAAATGAGTCGTCGTCAGCTCCATCACAATCTTTTATGTTGATTTCATTGTTATCATCATCTTTATCGACTTGTGCTTGGCCGCTGGAGCTTAGAACAATAATCAACTCCTTAACATCATTATCAACAAAAATATTCTCGGCAACGCAAAAAATTGAATTTTCTTCTGAGTCAATCGATGGACCAACCTGATATGGATCAAGTAACTCACTAACTTGAAAGACATCATCTCCCACATTTGATTCATTGTTCTCATCTTGAATAACCTCAACATGACCCATGGGATTTGTTTTCAATACGAATAATCAATCAACTCTTAAACAATCATTTCTAAAAGAAATGGTGTATGTATAATAAACTTGTTGGCATTGCTTGGTTAAAAAAAGACATCGTTGATAGTGTAGAGTCTAGCTTTTGAATTAATTTTGACCATACCATGATGGAGATCTACTCTGATTCCTTTGTTAGTGGTGTCATACCAATAGCATTTGAATAAAAATACTATATTCTGCTCGCTATGATGTTGCAATTCAATTACCTTTTATAATTTCTCATAATAGTCAACTTCAAACTCATTAGAAATCGATCTCTTAACACAAACCCCATTATTATATGTCTTTCTAACCGGCTCATATTCTTCAGTATGAAACACATGTCCTTTGACAAAATACTTGTTGTAACTGTTCACCTTTCTTTAAGGACCCAGACTTAGTAAAGACAATGTAACACCAGCATTCCCTTTGAATTTATAAACCCGGTATATAAAGTACAACAATGAATAATGAATGAGAAATGTGTAATAAAATTAAGTATCCCGATTGATAATGATAATTAAGCAATACTTGCATGTGTTCTGAACCACGTGAAAAATTATTCATTTTGTAATCGAAATATTTGGGATTTGGTCAGCTGTAAGTTTTTAGACAGTAAATATTAATGATGTTGCTATGAGGTATTCAACAATGTACGAGTTCATTAATTACAAATTTTAAGTGGTATACTTACTGAATAAAAGGTTTCAATTCATCGTAGTTAAATAACACATAATTATGTGGTTGTCTGAATTCTATTTCAAACAAATATTTTTCCTTCATAGCATTTTTTGGTGCAGGTCGTCCAGGATTAGAGAATATTGACAAGTTTCCACTCGAAGGCACTTCACTACCATTATCATACCTTAGAATGCAATTGATTCCTATTCTCAATTGAGGCTTGAAATAGAACGAGATAAATGTATAGATCTCTTCAACAATATAGGCCTCATATATTAAAGCCTCAACATGCTCTTTAGTTTTAACTTCTTTTTTTTAAGGTTGAACAAGTACTTGCATAGAATTAAATAAATGTTTTCAATTCTAGAAAACAATTAAAATAATTTTTTAATTACATTGCATATGTAATCTCTAATTTCTTAAATGGAAACAACCATCTATACTGGACTAGGCTTCTAACGTTTACCTCAAATGGTAAATATATAGGTAGATTCTTTATCGAGTCAAAAAATAATGGAGAGAATATCATCTTAAGTTTGCATACTATTTGGACGATATTCATTTCAAGCCTTTCAATGTGCTGTGTCTATAACTTGTTGGAGCATATATCTCTAAAGAAATGATTGATCTCCATGAATGCATCTCATATCCCTTTTGGCAATAAATATCGATAAGCTAATGGAATGAGTGTTTGCATAAACATGTGGCAGTCATGGCTCTTCATTCTATACAATCTGCAATCCTCTAAATTAACTAACCTTGATATGTTCAAAGCATGTCTATCAGTACGACTCGTGACCCAACATAAACCACTTCCATATTTTTACGGTGACAAAACAAAGATATATCCATTCTAGCCTTGATGTTGTCCTTATCTTCCCCTTCACATCCATAACTGTGTTGAAAATATTCTCAAACATGTTCTTTTATATGTGTATGATGTCAAGATTATGGAGGAAGAGATTGGTCTTCCAATAAGAAAGCTCTCAAAAAATACTTCGCTTTACCCAATTATAGGTCAAACCAAAACCAAGAAATTTATGCTTACCGTATTGAAAATCAAACATACTGTCACCGTACTCTAACATCATGTCATACAATTCTTCACCCAAAAGATACGGTGGTGCAATATTCTTTTCAACTCTGTCAATAAAGAAATCCTTTTTGTTCTTTAGGTACTTGTGATTCGTTGGCAAGAACTGTCAGTGACAGTAAAAAAAAGGCGTTTTACCATTGTTTGTTAGTGTGAATGCCTTGTTATTTTTCATGCAGTGTATACATGCTAGTTTTCCATGTGTGCTCCAACTAGAAACTATTCTATAACCTGAAAAATCATTGATAGTCCACATCAAAGTTGCATTCATAAGAAAATTTTGTTTCATCGATACATCATAAGTCAAAGCCCTGGATGCACAGTTATTAAATCCGGACCGGTTTGACAGGTTGACTCTGTAGCAAACCCAACTGTACGACTTGATCAATGTTAAAAGATCCCAACATATTCTCTTAGTTTGAGGATAATTTTTTTTTAATCTACCAAAAAATTCATTAGAGTTTCGTTTGTATTTAGGACATCCTAAGTTATCGATCACTATCAATTTACTCAATCAACCCATCATCACAAGGTCCCATAAATCCGGACCTTATATTAATCATCATAATTCAACACCTCACACAATCCACACAATATATATATATCCTACGAGTAAGTTCAATATTAACATAGCCCACATATCATATCATAAAATTTTAAAGAAAAATGAATGCTAACTTACAAAGAAAGCATTACAACATAATAAGGGTTCTTAAACATTTCAAAAGAGTTAATTACAAGATAACTAAAGTACTACATGCTAAACTGAACTTTTATAAATACATCAAGGTTTACACAAAAGCATACTACATAAACACATTAATTCCCTTTTATTTAAGTTAAATATTTACAAAAGCTTGACAAAGTAGAGTCCTAAATTAATGATTTTCTTGAATATTTGATGGACCTGTTACATAAATAAACATACCATTATGTTGATAAAAGAAATATATATATATATATATATATATATATATATATATATATATATATATATATATATGCTCATGTAATGTATCTGAATGAAGTATTAATTTTCTATCGGATCTATAGGAATTCTAACCGACAACTTATATTTTGCTTGTAAATCTTTTAAACCCAATTAACACTCATTTGCATATTCTAAATTTGAATACTCTTATTTACTTGTATGAACCGGGTGACCTTGCAAAGTCTATTCTTATGATCTATTTCCTAGCAATCATATCACGGATACCATTAGTCAAAGTTAATCTTGTAATCCATTTCCTGGCAATCCTATCACGGATGCCATTAGCCAAAGCTAATCTTGTAATCCATCTCCCGGCAATCCTATCATGGATGCCATTAGCCGAAGCTCCAGGCACTCCTATCACGGATGCTATTAGCCGAAGCTAATCTTATAAATACGCTAGACTTTATTTACATTGAACATGATATTTATTGTAATTACATTCACCAGAGGAATTTTAAATTGTATAAGTGCAAATAGAAGGGGAAAATCACGCACCTGCTCCACCTGTCTCGTGACCTCCCTAACAGAAGATCCAATCCTGGTTGCTCCTCCTGAATCACAAGGAAGTTTTTGGTTATGATTCCTTTAAGCCGATATTATAAAGAATCCATATTCATTCATTACTCATATGTTACTTTCTATGCATGTTCATTTCCTCATAATAACAAATATACATATATCAGGTATATTTTTAAAGTTATTATCTCAATGTACAAGTGTTCGTATGACTCAATTCTTTTATATTCTTACATATAATATTCACATGAAAGTCTATTGTTCCTGTCTAACTTTGAACTGTTACTGTCTAGACATTGAACTAATACTGTCTAGACATTGAACTAATATTGTCCAACGGTTGCTGTCCAACCATTGTTGTTTGAACAGTTACTGTCCAAGGGTTATTGTCCAACCATTGTTGTTTGAACTGTTGTTGTCCAATCATTACTGTTTGAACTATTGTTGTCCAACGATTGTTGTTTGAACAGTTGTTGTCCAACCGTTGTTGTTTGAACACTAATCAGATTTTTTAACTATATCTAGAGTTCTAGAACTTCGTTTTAAGTGAGATTGATCTCGTTGGAAAGCTTAGACACGAGGCTACAAGTTTTCTGAAGGAAGGAGAACCCAATTCTGCCTCCAAGATAGTCAAACTTGCTCATCAACTCATCAGTCCTACTACCCTACAGAATCAGTCACGACTCAGTCTCGGTTGGTAACCCATAATTGGAGTTCTAAATCTCCAAATTAAGCAAGATTAGTTTCCTTGGCTAGCTAACATCTAAATCTATAATTTCTATGAAGGAATCTAATCCTAATTCCCTCATCCTCCTACCCGAAATCTCACCGAAAGTCAGAAGACAAGTCTGTTCAAATTCGTCTCCCCCTTCCCTTTATACAATACTTTCATAAAGTACATACCATACACATGAATTAACTTAATTTTAACAATAAGTACTTTTTCCTCAATTCATATCTAAGAACCCTAAACTATGATTCAATATCAAGGCATCAATTAATTATCGAATTTGAAATGAATTTTTAAGATCATGTTTAAAACACCTTACCCGGTACGAATTAAGATTTTGATCTTCAACCAGTTGAAGATTTTCAACTCCCTCCTTTCTTTTCTTCTTGTTCAATTTCTTGTTAATCCCTTGTTCACAAGTGTTTATCCCATCTATAAACCCTTAATCTTGGATGAGTTCTTGAAATTTTAGTGTTTCTCTCTTGATTTTTCAAGAATGGGTATAAAATTCCATATTTTCTCTCCTTATGGTTCTTGCAGATTTTTGGTGAGGAGAGAGTATTTATACTCTATGATTTTCCTTATTTGCATTTAGACCCCACTTCCTTTAAGTGTATTATTCTTTTCAATTAAATCCAACCCTCAACATTATCGGGCTTATTAGAATTTCTTCACTTTTATTTCTCATGTAGTTAGTTTTCAATTTAAGCAACCTTTATATATATATATATATATATATATATATATATATATATATATATATATATATATTTTTTTTTTTTTTTTTTTCCTGGGATTTACAGGCCCGGTGGCTGGACCAATCTGGGTTTGTTAAAAGACTAGCCAGCACAACCCAGCAAAACCTGATCGACCCGGCGGGTCGACTCATGACCCGAGTGAACCCAGATGAGACCCGTTTTTTTTTTTCAAATATGGTTTTTCTCCTATACCCCTCTTTTACATTTTTTTTAGTTGGTTATTAACACTTTTTAAAGTTCACTATATAAATATTAGAAAAATATTTTATTTTTTTATATGGGATTTGAAACGCTTTAGTATATATATTTTATGTTCCCAAGAAAAAAATTATGTTTTCAATGTAGGATTTGAAGCCCTTTCACATATATACTCTATGTTTACAAGAAAAAAGTTATTTTTTTTAATGTGGGATTTGAAACCTTTTAGTATATATACTTTATGTTTCCAAGAAAAAAATTATTTTTTCAATGTGGGATTTGAAGGCTTTTCGTATATATATTCTATGTTCACAAGAAAAAGTTATGTTTTTTCAATGTGGGATAAAAAAAAATTTATTTAAATACTTCAACTTAAAATGATAAGATAATATCTTTTCAATGTGGGATTTGAAGCCTTTTAATATATATACTCTATGTTCACAAGAAATAAGTTATATTTTAAATATAAGATTTGAAGCCCTTTAGTATACATACTCTATGTTTACAAGAAAAAAATTATGTTTTTTCAATGTGAGATTTGAAACCCTTTAGTATATATACTCTATGTTTACAAGAAAAAAGTTGTGTTTTTTCAATGTGGGACAAAAAAACTTTTTTGGTTTAAATACTTCAACTTAAAATGATAACATGATATCTTTTCAATATGGGATAAAAAAAACTTTTTAAAATATTCTTTTAAACTTCATTATTTACAACATGTATAGCTTATATTCACATGGATTTTTTCTTAATTTTTTCATATGAAATATTAAAACTTAAAATATTTTTTTAATTTTTCCAGGTTGACCCGTGAAACTCGAGACCCGGCCCCTTGGCTGGGTCAACCCTCGGGTCGGGTTTGATAACTATGCCTAGATGACCACAACTGCATCAACTCGTCAATCAACGGTCGAAGACAAACATCTATATTCTAGCCTGGATTATCAAGACCAAGTATGACCGTAGATAAAAACATGAACTCCAGCCTCATACACATACCCGGTGACAAGTTGTAAACCATGAGTATAACCGAACAACAAGAATAAGGAGCAGCAAACTACCCGAATGGATTGAATTCGTCTGTACATAACCCAAAATACACGTTCCTTAATTCTGCTGAAAAGTGAGGATGCACACTATTAAAGTGTTTCCATGCTTCACCATCAGAAAGATGCACCATCACTCCATCCACCGCATTATGTGATTGGTGTCATGTCATGTGCTCAGCAGTGTTATAAGAGTCCTTCCCCTGCCAGTTCTGGGTTATAACGAGAATGCCAACATATCCTGCACTTGATCAGCTTAATATTTTCAAGGTAGTACAACTTGCAGAAGTTTGGACACATGTCAATTTTCTGATATCCTAAACCGAGGGGTTTCATCATGTACTTAGTTGCATATAAGTTCTCTTTCAACTTGTTCCTTTCAGGTAAAATGTTTCTCACTCGTTCGATAATTTTGTCATAACCAACCTTACTCAATCCATAATCCGACTTAATGGTGAACATCTGTGCAACGACCGATAATTTATTATGATTTGTGCAACCATCCCATAATAGTTTATCAAAATCTTTCAAAAGATCATAAAACCTAGCTACATCTGCATTAGATTCTTCATCTATGATTGGACATTAATCAGCATGACCCTGATTCATTCTTATTGCATCCATGACCATAGTCCTATAAGGATTACTATTGTCATCTACAACTCCATGCATGTTGCTAGCACTATAAGTTGTCTCAATCATCCTTTCTACCATGGTCTCGTGGGGAACAAATGGTTCTCCGTGTGCATACCAACACATGTATTTCTCCATGATTTTTTTTATAAAAGATACATCGTCACAACATCTGAATCAAGAAACTTTTTATTTATACACCTTATATATGGACACCTAATACTGCCTCCACTAATATTTCTCGGATTAGATATTGTGTAATTAATAAAACCCTGAACCCCATTACAATATTTCATCCTCTGTAATCCTTAGGGTAAATCTCGATACATCAATTTTAATTAACTACGTTAACTAAATAAATTTGCAAAAATATTCATTTAGCTCAAAATTATTCAACCTATTTTAATACTTCTCTTAATTCTTTATCAATTATTTACGGAGATACAAAGTTGTACACATTTATGGAAATTACAACTCAAAAATGAAATTGACAAAATATAAAACAGACCCCTTAAACAAGTTGTTATTTATTTCATCACAAAACACTTAAGTCGGTAATTCGACATAAGTTTCAACAATTTACAAACAAAAACAATTTTATAAAATCTAATACAAACCATAACATGTACAAATCATAAATCCATACAACAACTTTGTTTGAGAAAAAAACAAAAAAACAAGTAAACAACCAAACAAAAAATGGTACATTTGCTTAATTAAGGTGTAGAATCCTTAATAAAATTTCAATAAGAACATAGATGATGACAAACAGAGTGTTGTCATGACTAAAAAAATTATGGGAGGTTGAGTTGTGTTGAGATTGAGGGGGGGTGAGGCTGTTTTGTTGCAGGGAAATTTTACAAGGAAGAAGTAAAAATGGGGGAGGGGGAGAGGAGGGTCGAGTGCTAGGTCATATATTAAATATTACCGATGGATTTACCAACGGTGACTCCGTCAGCTATTCTATCGATATCAATGTCACATCACTGTATGATTTGTCTGTTTGAATCCTACTGTAATTTCATTGGTAACTGCGTCATACACATCATTGCACTGTTTGGTTTTTTTCTTCCTTCTATTTCGACGGCGATTCCCTCAATATATACCAACGATATATTTTTGTTGGTGTTTATCGATGGAGTTAACAATGGAAAAATTCGATGGGTAAATATCACCATAAAATACCGACATAAAAATTTTGTTGGTGTTTTCATTTTTATTCGCTAATTTTTTTGGTAGTGCCTTAACTCTTTTATAAAAGTTTTGTTCTTTTTAATTTCACTCTTTAATCTAAGTTGATAATGTATTAAATTTTTTTTCCCTCATTGATCAGTTTTTTATATATATTTATGTGAAACCTTGCTATCATTACCTCTTTTTGTCTCAATATGATTTAAATAAAATTAAATTATTTAGTTGGTCAGGACTAAAATGTGCTTGCGATGCTAAAATATTTGACTGAAAAAAATAATAAAGACCTACAATCGTAGCGCAGGCGTGAATAACTAGTGCAATGCAAGTCACATTCCTCTTTGAGTGCGTTTGGTATTGTGGTAGCTGTTGTGGTTGTGGTTTGAAAAATGTAGTTTCAGAAAAAGTGCTTTTAGTTGATGTTGGTCTGAAAAAATATATGTTTGGTTAAAACTGTGGTTAAAATTGAGGTTGAAAAAAAGGTTGTTTAATGTGTTTGGTTACAAATTGTGGTTGAATTTTATTTTATTGTATAATTACCTAAAAGGACTTAATTCATAATATTAATGAAGTAACATTACAACCAATAAATGTTTGCAAATAGACCTAAACATATTAGAGCAATAATTTATAATTGTGTCATTAAACTTGCAGCAATCCCATCACGTACATAATCCATTCGCGAAGACCTTTGGTGTCCTTGACTTTGTGAATGTGAAGCCACATCAGGTAGAAAATCATCGGGTACAAAATCAGGATTGCGATCGAACTCCATAAATGCCACATCTTGCATTGAAGTTCTTCTAATGTAATTATGAATTGCCATTGATGCCACAACAATTCTAATTTGTGCCTTGTAATTATAGGCCGGCATATTCTGTAGTATTCGCCATCTTTTTTTCCAAACTCCAAATGTTCGTTCTATCACACAACGTAATAAAGAGTGCATACGGTTGAAAATTTCTTCACGAGTTTGTGGTTGTCCTCGCCTCCTAAATTCTTGCAAATGATATCTCTGACCTCTATATGGACCTAAAAATCCATATTCATTAGGATATCCCGAATCAACCAAGTAGTATTTCCCTGAAAAAATATATAATTGTTTTAAACTGAAAATTACAAAAAAAAAACAAAATAACATTAATTATCATATATACACATACACATACACATACACATATTATTACCTTCCGGTGGCTTAGGAAATTTTATACATGGATTGTCAATTGCCTCGAGAAAAATTCGTGTATCATGTGCACTACCTTCCCAACCCGCCCAAACAAATGTGAATTGCATGTCAAAGCTACATGCAGCCATAACATTCTGGGTCGGCACACCTTTTCGGCCGATAAATGG
>Ga0325402_1004890_pt1 | contig 12448 bp, 4 predicted proteins | sample PopdelMetagenome_22_FD_207212 | JGI IMG/M metagenome (GOLD analysis project Ga0325402, IMG submission 207212) | Populus deltoides microbial communities from Bellville, Georgia, United States - Xylem-PdKOR-R3 | ecosystem: Host-associated > Plants > Phyllosphere > Stem > Wood/Secondary xylem... | reverse complement strand
ATCCAAGAATAAAAAAAAACCACTCTAAGAAGACCAAAATACCCTCGCAATTAGCCTTCGATTTTTTGAATTCCAAGGGTAATTCTACTATTTAACTATTTTAATAAAAAGAAAAGACAAATAAACCCTTTTATACATGTATATTTGTTTTTCTCTGAAAGGTATGACCATACTCTTGTCGTTTTTTTTTTTAATCTAAAAAGATAGAAGAACCCCTCACTTAAGGATTATTATTATTATTTTGCTCTTAAGGGAAAAATAGTATTTATAATATAACAAAAAGAAAGTCACGTATCATTTTGCCTCCAATCAAATATGCAATACTGAGTATATCCCATAAAAAAAACATTCTTACCTCCAATTGCATGTCAGATTTTTTAGCAAGGACAAAATGATCTTTACACTGTTTTAATTTATAATAATTTGTGTTTTAATAAACAGTGAAGGAATGATGATTTTTAGTTTTTTTTTTTTTTTTTTTTTTTTGTAATGTCTTGCCCACATTTTCTTGTGCCATCAATGTTCTTTACTATGGCTATATGCTTGCGGTTCAAATAGAAAAACAACCCCCCTCCCCTCCCCTCAATCGGGTGAATTGAATCATTAAAATAACTAAGGAAATCTTTTTAATGATTAAAAAAGCTTGCTTTCTCTCTTTTTATGAGTTTAAATCATTAAGTTAATATGTAAGATGTGTTTCAAATTGTAATACTAGTTGTTTTTTTAAATATTTTTATTTAAAAATATATCAAAATAATATATTTTTTATACCGATAAAAAATATATATTCAAAAAACATATAAAAAAATTTTAAATAAAAAAAACTCTATTTTTTTAAAAACAAGATACTACTATAAAAGCAAACACTACCTAAAAATATTTATTAAATTATTCTGAATAGATAGTCTATTTTTAAAAGTTTTTAGATAGAAAACTTCGTTTTAATTAAAATATAAAAACTAAAAAATAGTCCAATGATATAAATTTTTTTTATTACCAAATAAAAAACAAAAATCATTGAAATGAAGTTAGGTGCTTTCCTCTTAATCATATGCGGGTTTAAAGGACCAGTGCCCCTGGGGTCTAACTAATCATGCCTTGTGGATCACATATGATCATTATCATGTTTTATTAATTTCAAGGAATTGGTTTGGTGATTAAGAATTTTTTTTTTCATAATTTTTTGGATTTAAACTTTGAAGTTAATATTTACTATTTAGTAAACTTATTAAATTCCTTTACAGATGGTTTAGAATGAATTGAATTAAATTAATTATTATATTTGGAACGGGAAATATTTGAATTTTAAATAGAATTTAAATTATACAAAAAATTATAAAATCAAATTAGAGCCGAGACTCTCATATTTGCTACATAATTCCAAATGAAAAACAATGTTTCAAAAATGTTCTTTTTTTTTTTCTTGTCAAAAAAACCCTACAAAAGGTCCATTTAGACATAATTAATAAGCCGATTAGCAGATGATACGAGTTCTTCAAATCTTTTCTTTCTTGAATGCAATATGAATCTGTAGATGAGTATTAAATATAGAGGTGTGCAAGTTCTCTCCATTGTTGATTCCAGTTATTAACTTCAGATCTTGGTTTCCTTTTATTTTTCCTTGATTAAACTTATTATTATTGTTGAACAATCTCTCTCCCATGTCAGATCTAGAAAAACTAATCAGGCATGTTGCGCCACTCATTAGATAGATATGCTGGGAGGTGAATTAAATTTTTAACATAAAAAATTATTTAGATATTGTTAATGTTTTTTTAACAAAAAAAAATAATATAAAAATTAACGTGATGTAACTTGGTTGATTTAATAAATTTAAAGACAATCAAAATGACTGATAAAAATATTGTTTGATTTAGAAAAAAATACAAGACAATGTTTTTTAAAATATTAAAATGACAACATATTAGATTGATTCGGATCAACTTGAGTTAACCTGTTAAATCTGCTACCTAGATCATAAGACCCTAATAACACTATAGAAAGAAAAAAAAATATTAAACCAAATTCACAATCAACTCAATGTTTAATAATGAAGTTGAAAACAACATTCAACTAAAAAAACAGGTCAAGTCAACCCGGGTTAACCCCATAGAAAGAAAATAAAAAAAAATTATGAAACTCAATTTTCAACCATTATAATGTTGAAGGGTAAAATTAAAAAACAAATTAATTAAAAAAAGGAAACAAAAAACCATATGAGTCAACCCGAGTCACCAACCAAACCTGTGACCTGATTCGTGAGATTGAGATAACCTCATAAAATGCAAGCTGAGATAAATTATGAAGCCTAATTTCTAATCAATGTAATATTGAAAAATAAAATTAATAAAAAAACCTTGAGTCAACTGATCTAACTTGCAACTTGGATCATAAGACCATGATAACTCCATATAAATAAAATAAAATAAAAACTAAATCCAAATTTCCAATCAACCTAGATTTTAAGGATTAAATTGAAAAAAAAAAGAAAAAAAAAGCAACGAAAAAATAACTTGAGTCAACCTGACAAATCTAGGTCAAAAGACTAAGAAAATATTATAGAAAACGAATCGAAAAAAATTATAAAGTCTGATCCCCGATCAACTCAATGTTGAAAGATGACATTGAAAAATATTAATTAAATAATGGACACAAATTTTTTTTTTTTATGATAACTAGATTATTGGTTTGCGCCACATTGCAGGTTGAGTAAAAACAATTAATGTAAAAATATCTGGGCGTTGCTAGTATTTGTTTTCTAGTAGAAAAAAAATTAAAACCAAGTGAGAATTGATCCGATGTAACTTGATCATCTTGACAGGTCCATAGATAATCTAGATGACCGATAAAAATATAATTTGACTCAAAATAAATAATTAAGGTGTGATTTTTTTAATAAATATTGAGATAACAATATATTTAATTGATTTGAGTCGATCTAAGTCAATATATCAATCCGCATACCAAGTCATAAAGTCATTATAAACAATAGGACCTCTACGTCTCACTACAAGAAATTTGAAGAGAAAACTCTTAGAAGTAGTTCAATTGATTAGGTTTTGGATTTATTCCCTAATAATTATTAATTTGAGTCTTCTCAGAGTCACTAGAGACTTACATGGTTATTAAATTCAGACCAAGTCATAAAGTCATGATAACCCCATAGAAAAACAATCAAAACAAATTACGAAACTCAATTTCTAATAAATCTAATATTGAAGGATGAAACTGAAAAAAACCCAAAAACATTACCTGAGTCAATACAGGTTAACCTGTCAAACCCGCGATCAAATCATGATACCGGGATAACCCAATAGAAAGCAAATTGCAACAAATTATGAAAATTAATTCTTAATCAACTTTATGTTGAAAGATTAATTTGAAAAAACAAATCAATTAAAAAAGGACATAAAAAATAACTCGAGTCAATCAGAGTTAACCCGCCAAACCTGTGACCCTAGTAATGAGATGTGGATAACCTCAAAGAAAACAAACCAAAACAAATCAATTAGAAAAGGTAGAAAAAAAAATCAAGTCAACCCGTCAAACATGCAGTCCAAATCATGTGTGAGATAACCTCATAAAAAATAAATTATAAAACATGATTTCTTATAAACCTAATGTTAAATGATAAAATTAAAAAAAATAAATTAAAAAAATTAAAAAAATAAAAATAACATTCCAATTATTAATGTGACGTAAGGAGGGGTACAATAAAACCCCTCCTCCTTTAGTTTTTCTGTTAATATATGTATTTAGTTTTCCCTTTCGGATTTTACCTTTGCAATCTCTTTTGTGTGCTTCTGTACAATTTACATAAAGATGTTCATGAAATAGTTTACCGCAAATTTCACAAGGATGGGAAGTGGTGTGTAAGGGTGTGGTGGTCTTCTTCTCCCAAGGTAGGAGCACAGGAAACAGTACCTGGTGTGAGTCAATATTACTATTTTTTCTACATGCTGAGAACATAAACAAAATTCCATATTTTTGAAGCGTAAGTTTGGAATAAGCCCACTCAATTTCAAGGCTGGTAAATGCTGTTAAAGAATAATATAAATTATATTCTAAGATCTTACCTTACAGTTTAAGTTATTGGGTTGAGATGGTTCTTTGTCATAGTATCAGAGCCTTGATGACCAAGCGGTCACAAGTTCGAATCTTACTATCCCCATTTATTTGATAAAAAATAAACACAAGACAATGTGAGCCTGTACAAATTTCAAGCTTAAATGACTTTCGCTTAAGGGGATATGTTGGGTTGAGATGATATTTTGTCATACACAAAGGTGCTTTACGCTTTGTCTTGTTTCCTGGTCAGAAAGAGCTAGGAGATTGTATGTGATTGCAGCTGTAGTGATGAACCTCTCTAGGAAATAAGTGGTGATGAACTTCTCTGGGAAATAAATTGTTGGGCGACTAATTCAATTTGCCCACCTCTTTATTGCCTTGCATATACAGTTTTTACATAATCACCATATAAAATTCATTGACTGAAAAATATCAATAATTATATTTATAAAAAAATATTAACAAATTCCACTTATTATATGAGATATTCATTCAATAGCCCATATTTGTTTTTACAAGTTAGTTCTAAAATTAATTTCTAGATTTGATTAGCCAAAAACCGTGGTAATTGACAAAAGGTTGTCGATTATTTTGAGGAAATAGCATGAAAAGTAGATGATTGACTTTAATTTTATTTTGTATTTTAATTGGAGTTAATATCGATGCACTATTTTGAAGTGGCAACGATCCCTCTCAAGGTATCTGATTTTCTTTCTCGCAGTATCATAGCACTTTGATATTGTCATTTATCTTGGCATGTATGGGCTAATACGTAATTTTCTTTCTATCTTTAATCTTTGGTCTAAAAGACTAAAACCCCCTTGCTCAGTAATGGGTTTTACCTTAATAAAAACAAAGATTGAGAAAAATGGTGAAGATTTAATGGGAAAAGTATCTCCTCATCAGAACCAACTAATTCAACTCTAATCATACGTCAAGGATAGATAACAAATTTATGGTACAATTAAGTTGGTATATTTATAAACTCTTATATGACTCTCTTTTTTCAGCTTCGAAGAGGTTAATGAAGTATATTCAATATTTTAAAATTTTTAGATTTAAATATTAATATTTTTTTTATAAAATTTTTCTAAAACATCACACGGATACAATGATTTTGCTCTTAGAGTCATCTAGAGTGGACCTGTTTGGGAGTGTAATTGTGTTTGCTTTTTAAAATGTTTTTCATGCCGAAATGCATCAAAATGATATTTTTTATTTTTTAAAAAATTATTTTTGAGATTAACGCATTAAAACGATCCAAAACATACAAAAAAAATTAATTTTTAGCAAAAAAACAATTAAAATTTCTTAAAAACACGGATTGACTCACGTTTTCAAACGCACCATTAGTCTCAAGGTGGTAGATAATACCCTATCTTACCAATAATAATAATAATTAAAAAAATACATTCTTTCTGCCCATTTAACACATTTGAAATCGATCCTAGCCAGTCTAGGACAATAAATATATGTTACTAGCTATCTAATCCGTGTTGCACCGTGGTTTGTAAATTTTTTCTTTAAAAGCAAATACTAAATATTCAAGCTACTTCGATGTGTTTTTTTACATAAAAAAATTTAAAATGTAAATCAAAACACCAATAAAAATATCTAATTAAATAAATTGATAACCATATATGTAAATAAACGGAAAAAAAATGGTTAACAACAACCAAAAAAGAAATAAAAAAAATTGAAAGATGAATATAGATCAAGATATTCAATCACACAAAATGAGGCATTTACCTAATGGTCTTTACTGAACTTGTTTATTTAAATCAATAAAAGATAAACTCATACCTAAAAAAACTTATGAGCTAAAAGATAAAAATAAATGAAACTGATTGAATAGATTCACACAAAAAAATACTACGCAAGGCCGAACATATCAGAAATATTATTTAAAAATAAATATTTTTTATTTTTTTAAAAAAATTCAGATATATATATATATATATATATATATATATGAATTAGAATAATATCTTGAAAAAAAATTAAAAATGAACTTATGATCAACGATAAGATTGTATGAAGTCGAATCTCCAACAAATCCAATGTCGAAAGTCAAAACCAGGAAAAAAATCAATCACATAAAATGATCTAAAAAAATAAAGGTGAAAATAAAAAAAAATAAGTTGAGGGAAAACCAAAAATTTCAATTGGAGGGTTAAATTGAATTTAAATATAGCTTTAACAAAAGGAAAAAAATCAAAAGAATGAAGGTTAAATTGAAAAAAAATAAAACAACAAAAAATTTGATTGAAGGATGAAAATGAGAGGAAAAAAAACTTTAACAAAAGAGCTAAGAAAAAAAGGGACTGAAATGAAATAAAAAAACATATGAAAAATTATAATTGAAGGACTAAATTAAAAGAAATTAAAAGAAATAAAACTTTTATCTCAATTTATTACACCTATATCATAACTAAAAATGCCACCAAACGATCTTATACTTAATCATGATTTAACTGTGTAACTTGCTACTCATTGTTTTGCTTACCCTAATCAACCAAATGGATGTTCAAAGCTCATTTCTCTTCGATGATATGCATAAGAAATTAGATATACAGTTACCTCAAAGCTCCTTCAAAGAGAAGAACCCATGGTATCTCGACAACTAGTTTCCATCAACCTCGAGTTTGACTACTCGTTTTTCACTAAGATCTTTGGTAGATGACATTATCATAACTAAAAATTATGACATTGCAATTTTTACCTTTAAAGATTCTCTTTACACCAAATTTTGCATTAAAGACCTTAGTCAATTATATACGATTAATCAAACAAATGGGTTTTATTGGTTAACTTCTATAAGAAGAAATGGACTTGATAGGGATTTGTTAGTTAAAGGGCTCAATCGAAAATGTTGTAATATTTAATTAGGAGCATTTTCATTCCATTTTCAGTTCATAAATGTACCATAATTATTGATTTGATTTGTTTTCTCTTATCACGAAATGAAAAATATGTTTGTCCTAATTCTTTACACTTGAATTATAATTATTATCTCACAAAAAATGGTATAGAGACAATAAAAATAAAATAGATGTGCCTCCCTGTATTTTAAGTTTTGAAAATATAAAAATTCATTTCAAAACTATAACAAAAAAAAATTTATATTATGAGATGCCAACCAAATGACATCTTTTCTCAAGCGAAAGCAACCATGTCCAAAAATACTAAATATATATTTAGTTGTGTCAATACAAATACTTACTAAAAGAATCTAATTTTATAAAACTTTTAAATATTTTTTTTTAATAACCCGAGTTTAAATTTTAGAGTTAATATTTAGAAAAATTTATTCTATCAATACACTATATTAAAATGAAAAGAATATACTTAAAATCGTTCAAATAAAAAATTGAGTTTCATTTAATGTGCAAACTAATTCAAAAACATCTCTTATTATTGAGAAAAATCTCATGTGGAAAATGCATTTCTTAATTATCCAATGACATTGCTAGCAAAGGCAGTGTTAATTACTAATTTGTTGGTGATTAACAATACAAACAACTATATTATATTAAGCATGCGTCCAAAGATCAATCAACCTTCTTCTTTTTTTGAGATATAAACCCAGCAAATTAAGTGTGTACGCTAAACATGAGCAGAGAAAAATGGTGAAAGAAACCAAACAAATGAAAACATATATACATGTTTACGTGCAGATCCACTCGAGACAAAAGATCACCAAAAGAAATTCTTTGTTTTCTGGGTTTTTTTTTTTTTCATCTGCATTAATTGACTTTAGTCTTGTCGGTGACTGATTATCTTAAAGAGAGGAAGGCTGATGGATCGATGAATATAGAATAGGGTCAAGATACCGTGCAAGTTTGGATTTGCAACCTAAAAATCTTTCTTTTAGGGTTTTAAATTACTATAATTTAAGCAGCATTCACCAAAATTGAATGGCTGCTGTCAATGACACTTGATTTATTAATATTCCCAACGTACGCAAAACGGATGATAATTGAACAGGACTGCATGAAAATGAAATATATTTATTATTGATTTGGTAGAAGATGATCAGAATATTATTAATTAATAATTAATTAGTAGTTGATTTCACGGAAAAAGAAGTAGAGATTAAACGCTACTTGTCTCCCCCGTTGCATTACCTTGTTCTACCAAGATAAAGACTGTAATATTCAGTACTTAATTGGACTGGTGGGAGTTAGATTAAATCAAAATGAAATGCAACTCCCTGACCATTTATAATCAATTACCCATCCCTCTATCTCAATGACATGCTTATTGAGCTCATTTCATTTCATTTCATTTCATTTTATTTTAAATAATGTTCGGGGTCGGACTAATTTTTCTGTACCATTCCACGACTTGGAACAAAAACCTTAGAAATCTCACATCTTAATAACTTCAATTATGAAGAAATATTCAAAATTTATCTAATTTAATTACCTCAGTTTTGTCAATATCGAATAAATAAATTCCTGTTGAATTAAAGTAGGTTTAAATTTGACCAATCATCTGAAATTCTAGAACGATGATCAAGTCACTGTGGTTGGTTAACTACGATATATATTTTCTTAAATTAATAACTATATAGTACTCCAAATTAGCTATGGATCTAATCTAATGTTAATGTCCCCTCGCTAAGAAAACCTGGTTTTACTGATTATAAAAGTTCTCTGATATTCACAAATTCGGTTTTTGGTTGAATTGACTATATCTTACCAAAGAGAATATATTTGTATTTACTCTTAACTAACAAATAATTTAGAGCAGACTACCAAACCACTCGTATTATATATGAATTACTACAATATTCTATGCCAAATAATCTAAATTAAACCATATTACAAAATAAAAAATCACATCAACTTGATAAGGCATTAAATTCCATGATCTTGACAAACGAGGACTCGCGCTAACCATTAGAAAAACAATATATATATAATAATGAGAGATAATCGAAAGGTAGAAAATTCAAAGGGTGTTTTGCTGGTGACCGTATTGTCATATTGACATATTGGCTAATATGGGCCCTCTTTCGATGATGAACTTAATTTTATATTTGAATTTAATTTTAAAATGTTAATTTTTATTGTATATTTTTGTTGTATCTATATTTTTTTTGTATTTATTTATTTTATAGTTTTTTTTTATTTTTCAGACAGTCGTATATTCACCACTTTATGGGTGAAATATATTCACCATGTGATGTCCGAATATTTAGTGTGAAGATGACACTCCAGTGTGGAGAATCAGAACCAGCATGTTCATGGTTCAAGTACCGCTAACATCGAAGGCTCTGTTTTGTTTGTTTTACATACAAAGCGGATGGTAAGATTTTTTTTTAATTACATCCATTTTTTATTTGTTGTTTTCCATAAATATATTTAACTAATAACAATTTTCTCTAGCAGACTATGATTCTTTGACGCGAGCTAAGCCCGATGGAACTTTTTGTGAAAACACACGAGCAGAGTGATGACCGCTAAAAAAAAAATGCACCGGCTCGTGGATAGCCAAGCTCAGCACTTTATGGTATGTTGGTCTTCAACCATTTTTTTTAGTTATTATTTTTCTGAATTTGCTTAGTTTTTTTTTTTCCAGGATACATGCAACACCCAATTGATGGAAATGTACGAGAACAATCATTCAACCCATCCGGATCTCGATCTGGATTTGTGGTTGGAGGCATAATCATTCAGTGGACCTGATAGAAAGTATACAGTCTCTTTAACACTAAGGGCATGTACCTGCGAACAGCCTCCAATGTTTCAAATATTGTATGCTCACAATCAGTTTCAAGCACTCAAACTCTGAAGTACAAGCAATTTTAGACCTACAAGCTCAAGCTTAGATGACTCATTTTATTGTTGATTATGAACGACTCAGTGTTAAGATGACCGAACTTTGACAACTGGTAATAGAAATGAGATCACAGATGGATGGTACATGTACTTCCTTTTATTTTCCCTATGGTACCGGCAAAGACCCTCCCCCTCCTCCTTCTACCGCGCCTCTATTTAAGATTAATTGTATTTGAACTTATACATGTTTAAATTTATAATAAATATCTTATTTTTATATTAATTTATTTTATTTTAATTATTTTCTACTTCTATTTAATAGATTTTTTTAAAAAAATTAAATTATTACTTACAGGGTATATTTCAAAAAATTAAAAAAGAATTACTACAAATTTCACGGCTACTATTTACTCACCGACAGAATTATAAATGATTTATTTGATAGTTATATGTCAAATTCACCGAAGAGAAGACTGATAGAAAAAAAAAATCACTAATGAAATTATATATGATTTTTCTATCGTTGATATGTCATATTCATTGATGAAAATACCAGTGGAATAAAGCGGTTAAATTTTTTTTTGCGTGCTTTTGCCATTAGTAAATTCGTTGGTAAAATTATTATTAATGGACTCATCGACATACCACAAGTCACCAATGAGAGTTTTCCCGACAGAGTATTGCCATCCATGAGCTCGTCGGTTAAATTCGTGCCGACGAATTGAGATTATAAATACCAACATGAAATTCTATCGGTAAATCTAAAAATTGATTTATGTTATTTTATGTGTTGTATAATTATATTTTGAGCAATTCCATTTACTAATGATAATTTCACTTCACTTGAATATAATGGATACTATAGGAACTAACTAGATGTCTTTTTTTTATGAGTAGTTATTGTACTAGATGAATAATAAATAAAATATGAATATTATCATATCCAACTCGAGACTTGACACGACATGTACATATTATTTTTTATTAAATAATCAAGCAATGAATATCTAAAATGAAAACCCAATAGATTGGATGGATGAATATTTAAAAGTTTTTACTTGATAAATAATTAATGGAGTATAAACATAATAAAAATCGTATCCACGAATATTCATTAATTTTCATCCATATCTACTTTTAATGGCATTTATGCTTATTCTTATCATTATAAATGTGCATGGAATTCTAGCTATATATTGAACCAATCGAACAGGTACATGAGCTGAAAATGCTCTATATTGTCCACACGATGTAATGGTTAAGCCGTTGAGGTATCAATCATGGGCAGAGATGTTAGATTATATTAATGCTCAATTCAATTGTCTCAACATGAGAGGGAATATGTATGTGATCAACAAGGTGCATGCGTGGCTGTTTTCTCTGACTTCGTGAATGACAAACGCGTGCCTTGTGGATGCCAAGTATTCAAAGAAACTACCCTTTGACATCGGCAACACACTGAATTATATGGGCAACTGGCATTTCACTGCTCTCTCGAGAACATCATTGATTATGTTCATAATCCACATTAGTGAATTCAAATCAATAGCAAGGGTTTTCGTTCATGCCTGAATGCCGTACGTAGGTTTTGGTTTTGTTCTTGGATTGACATATTGTCAAGTACCTCTCTTTGCTCTCCAGCAGGTTTCCTGTCTGGTATGATCTGGAATTATTTGAATATATATATCGTGATAAAAAATAGTAATTGCAAAAAGGAAGGGTTCAAGTCCTACTTGTTTCGTTTAAAGCATGAAAGTAACTTCATTTTTAGATGAAGTCAAATGATTGACATGATTTAAATTTAACTAACACGAGAAAGTAAGAAAGAATCTTAGTTTTAGCTGTCATCGCAAAAAAAAGACACTACCATAAAATTGTAGATCAACGATGAAATATTTTGTTGGTATTCAAATACATATTTCATTGAAAATAAAATTATCAACGGAAAAACAAATGGAAACTTGTCATCAAAAAATATATCGTCAATGATTTTTATTTCATTGGTAATATAATCACCAATGAACTTATTGATGGAATTATCGCGCCAGACTAAAAACTTTATTGGCATCAACTCTCTTTGTAAATCCATTGGTGATTATGACATATTACTTATAGAATAAACCATTGATAAATCCATTGATTATTATATGCATATTACCAACAGAATTAATTCATCAGAGAATCACATCTAATAGTGGCAAGTCCCATAAATTGTTTTTCAACTCTATGATGGACATAGTCTATAGATAATTCCATTGATTTTTCAAAATCCATTGGTATTAATTATATGTAGTTATTTTTTTAAAAAAAAATAGAACAATAAAGTTAAACAAATTAAAACAAAAATAAAATAAAAGAAAAAAGAAAAATTGTATTATTAATTTTAAAAAATATTATTAAATACATAGAAGCTAGAGGAGGAGATAGAGGCAGATCTTCGCCGAAACCAGGAGAGCGATGAGGGGGGGCACAAGTACCAGTGAGAGTTGTCAATAGTTGCTCAACGACATTCATTTCATTCCTCAGTTGGGTCGTCTCAGCTTGAACTTATTCTTGTAAAAGTGTCTAGACGGTTGATGATTACTAGCTCGATC
>Ga0325402_1004885_pt1 | contig 12451 bp, 6 predicted proteins | sample PopdelMetagenome_22_FD_207212 | JGI IMG/M metagenome (GOLD analysis project Ga0325402, IMG submission 207212) | Populus deltoides microbial communities from Bellville, Georgia, United States - Xylem-PdKOR-R3 | ecosystem: Host-associated > Plants > Phyllosphere > Stem > Wood/Secondary xylem... | reverse complement strand
ACAACGAAGACTACCTTTTATTATCTGCGTGCTGTGCTTTGTTTTTTTTGTGGTCATAAGCACCTCCTTGCCCGGCACGAAAGATCAATGTGGAATTCCCTCGACCAACTACAGGCGTGACTTGACAGGTGATCGGAAGCCCTATGCCCTCTGGCACAGAACCACCGCGTGACCCGGTGGGCTAAATGTTAGCTGTTTTGACCATTAAACATAATAAAATCAATTTATATAATCAGCTTGTGATTTTCCCTTTTCGGTCTGACTTCGTGGTCCATGGTACCCATTCACTAGTTTCACATCAAAAAAATTGGGGGCATTTTTTTATATTATAAGATCCATCCTGTAATTTTTTTTATTTAATCTTAAAGAAGTGATCCGTGTTTGTTTTGGTACGTCCATAGAAGTTATTTTCTTGATTCCTTTCTTGAAATTTAAACTCAGAATTGATAGCAGAGATAGAGAATTCAATTACCAAAAAATTTAATATTGCATAAAAAAATGTTAGAATCCGCACGCTCCCTGACCAAAAAAAAAAAAACTACAAGTTTTATATAAACAATGTAATTTTTCCTTTAGGGAACAGAAAGAATACAAAGGTGGTCCTGTCGACTTAAGTTCGAACATTTGTTTTTAAAAAACAAATCAATGTTAATAAATGGATGAAGGAACATACCATAATATTACGATAGTAGTTACTATTTTTTAAATCTTTTTATTTAAAAATATATTAAAATAATATATTTTTTAAAATTTATATTTTATATTAATATATCAAAATAACCTAAAAATATTTTTTAAAAAAATCTTGTCATTAATAATACCCTTACGGTTCAATAAAAGCACAACATTTGAAAATGTGTCAAAGAACCATCTCAACCTAAAAGATTAAAGGTCATGTTACCTTATACTTAATTTTTATCAAATAAACAGGGATGATGGAATTCGAACTCATGACTGCTTGGTCATCAAGGTTCTGATATATTATTCTCTAACACATCTCCTTAAGTGAAAGTTATTTGGGCTTGAAACTTACACAAGTTTATATTATCTTATACTTTATTTATAAATAAAAATAATAAAATTCAAATTTGTTAGCGTTTGGTGATCAATTAATAAATTATTAATATTATGGCTGGCGAATACAAAAATGACACCGAACGACACGTCCGAAAGCAGATTGGAAACAACTTATGTTCCAGGGGAAGAGACGAGACTGACAATTCATGAAGGGTGGCCTGGCCTGGTCTCCATTAATAAATACAATATGCAATTCATTTATTTAAAAAAAAAACAAATATTGAAATATTTTTTTAAAATTTTTTATTTTATTTTTATACTAACACACTAAAATTATTAAAAATACTGATTAAATATTTTTCAAATAAATTACATTTTTAAATTGCAAAAAAAAAAAAAAACAGAAAGCTATTGTTATCCTAAACACTATGGTATTATTTGTTTATACGGTTATGTTATGTGTTTTAAAAAATTTTATTTTTTTCTTTTAAATTAATTTGTTTTAGTATTTTAAATTATTTTAATATAATAATAAAAAATAAGATTTTAAAAATAAAAAATATTTTAATATATTTCTAAATAAAATTCCATAAAAAAATAATAAATAACTACCGCCACGTTAACTAACACTGCCTCCTTAGAAATACCACAATCAACTGACAAGAAGAAGCAAAACCCCATATGCCCTGAAACAGCTGTTCTACTTATTAACAGACCGAGAACACCAGCAGGGACAAAGTTATACAGACCAGTGACCCATAGACCAACAATTCCGTAGTTTCATTAAACCCCCAAAAAAGCTTTCTTAATGCTTTTTATCTGCTTTCACGTTTTGTTCTCTTTATTTTTCTTTCACTTGTGATGCTTTCTTGCTAATCTACGAGGTGCGTTTACTCACCCTCCCCCCCCTCACATTGAACTTCTAGTTTTGATTTGGTATTTAATTGATCATAGCCATAAATTGGGTTTTCTTCTCAGTGCATTTCATTGATTAGTGCGAATGTTTATGAGTGATGGGAGTTTGTTTGTTATTTGTTATTATAATTGGGATGCTTGAGATGCCCCTTTTATTATTATTTTTATGAATCTCAGTGAAATGTGAATTCTTTCAAATTAGTTATTCCTGTAGGGATTGGTTGAGTGATTCAACGACCATTACCATCAAAACTTCATCATTGATTGCTAATTTCCTGTGATTATCAAGAGAAATCGTGTCGAATTATTATCTTTATGTGCATACAGTAATTTTTTTTTGTTTGTTTCCGCTATGCTCAGAGTACCTGTCTATGGCTGTGTCAGTTGCACCTGTTGAGAGCATGGCATCGTTAAGTAGTGATCTGTTCTATGAGATATTGAGGCGTCTTGATGGCCCGACATTGGCCAGTGCAGCTTGTGCCTGTGTTGCGTTCTGTACCATTTCAAAAGAAGAGAAATTATGGGAAAATGTTTGTTCTTCTATGTGGCCTTCGACCAGCAGGGAAGATGTTAAAAGTTTAATATCGTGTATTGGTGGATTCAGAAAGTTTTATGCAGATTGCTTTCCGCTTATTGTTAACAAGGAAGTGACTGAGTATCAATGGAACCATCACCTAGAGTATCCTGAAGAATGGACTGAGGCTGAATACTATGGTGATGTTGATGGATTTGAGAGTGTTGCACCATCAGATTTTGTGTCGATTGTTGATATCAGGTACAAGGATAGAACAATCTGTTCGAAAGTCCTGTGGGGCATCCCTAATGCCAATGAGTTCAATGGTTGGTTTTACAACTGTCCGTTTCGTATTGATCTTCTTACGTATGCAGCCAGAGATGATGATAATGACGGTGAAGTTTTTCTTTCGGTTTCTGATGGTCTGCCCCCAATTTTATCAATGGAGAAGGAAAGAAAGGATGGAAAGCTATGGATCGAGCTTCGTGATGGGCTTCGGCTTAGTTGGATTGTTGTTAACAAAAAAGTCAAGCAAGCTGCTAATCTTGGTAGCTGGAGCCCTCTCGGTGGGCAAAGGCATTGGCCTACAGACAAGGATTTTGTAATACGCTTTGGATCCGTGCTTTCTGCAAAAGGCATTCTTCCATGCCAGGTAGTAGAATGCATTCTTACCATGAAGTTTAGAGTGATCCATGCCGAGGGAGAGGGTGTTCAGACAACTCTCAAATTAACAGAGCTGAGCATGCAGTTGGAAGACATGGAAGGCGCTCATGTCAATGGAAGAAATAGTTTGAATGTTCTCAAAAAAGCATTGAGCTGCCACAGGAGCAAAAACTATAGTGAAGTTCTCGAGTCTTGTCATTTGTACTCAAAAGCTCAGAGCGAGTTAAAAGAGGAGAAGATGAGAAACGAAAGCAGGTTAGATAGACTTCGTATAATAAGCGGCATTGCTGCTTTCCTCACATTCTGGTACTACATTTTGTGAGACTGAAATGCTTCTGTTATTGTGACCACTGTTAGCCTGATCACTAACAAACTTTCGAGACCTGTACCTTATTTGATGTAAAGATCAATTTTGTTTCAGCTAATAAAAATTACTGATCTCATTACCATGGTTAATTTGTGAACAAAATCTGCTCTATATAAATTTGTATCAAAAAGCCAGTACCGGAAGCAGCATAACTCTCCATGACGTTACTGTTCAGTGATTGTGGAGAATGAATCGATCTTTAAGACTTGGTACAGTATTCTCCAGCTTGAGTCTTATTTCTCGATGCGTGGCTAAGCCCATCGCCCTTTTTGTTTTGTTGGACACTGTTTGCACCTCTTATCTCTTGGTCTTCATAGCTATCTTGTGAGCGATCGTATTGCTTTATTTTCCCAGCTTTTTTGCCCTATCTAGTTCATGCTTTTTTGAATAAAACTGAACGGATAACATTGCTAAGCGTGGCAGAATATGAATAGCATGGCCTGACACAAATGTTTGTATAAAAAGTTTGTTCGACGATCATTTTCCTATTAGCTTTCATCACTCAAAGGCACGTCTCTCTCTGTCTCCTCCTCCTGTGCTAACTGCATGATCCTTGCTTGCTCCTCTTTACAAAAGCGACTGATGTTTACCATTATGCAAGCTGTGAAGAAAGGGAAAAGGCGTTGTTAGCCTTTTCCTTTCGCAATCTCTGAAATAATAGATTTGATAGCTCAACTAAATTATCCTTCATCATATCCTATCTTGCAAGTCGCGAAATTAAAACACGCTTTAAAAGATGTTGGTAGTGGATGAAAATGGTTTGCCGGAACTTGAAAAGTAATGCCAAAGCTGGCTTTAAATAGCTCAGAACTATCACCATCATTATTATTTAGAGTTTGTTTGGCAGTGTGATTGTGATTGCTTTTTAAATAGTTTTTCATGCTAAAATACATGCCAATGATATTTTTTTTATTTTTTAAAAATCATTTTTGACATCAGCACATCAAAACGATCCAAAAGGTACAAACCATACTCAATTTTAGCAAAAAAAAAAAATCAAAATTTAATGAAACGCAGTTACAAACGCAATACCAAACATACCCTTAATACCCTTTTTCTCTAATCAATATTTCTGTTTCCTTTTTGAGAATTTTTCTGATTAACATCTTGCTTGTATGTCGTCCAACATTTCTCCAAGCGACCCAGAAAATCTGCCCTGATCCTACTTCCTAAGATCACACACCATGCCCTAATAGGCAGACCTAGGAAATTGAGCTCAGTGACTCTTTTTGACCATTTAGATTTTAGGCAGGATATTGAAATCCTTCCAAGCTCCGGCAACAGTTATTTTGAGCGCTGAGGTTGCTATAAACGAAAGCAAATATGTTGCCAGAGAAAATGCTCCGCTAGTTAGGCTCTATGTTATGTTACTTTCTATTTTGGTTTCCGCATAAAACTTTTTGTTTTTATTTTTGGTTTTGGATGATATAAAAAACCAAAAACCAAAAACCAATTTTTAAAATTTTCAAAAACAGAAATTTTATGATGTTTAAACCATAATAAAAAAAGAGAATATATTATCAAAAGTGATGAAAATATTTTAGCGGTATTAAAAAAAACATACGCCTTTTTTCAATAAAAATATAAAAAAAATATTTTTTTTCTCTCAAGAATTTCAAAATAAAAAAAAAACTAACTAAAGAACATCTAATGAAAAACATAAAAACTTATTGGTGTGATGATTTCGCCATGTATATAGACTCCGTGTACCGTGGATGAAAATAGTGTAATAATTATTTTTCCCTTAAAAAAATCATTTGCTAGGCTAATGGGGATAGTTTTGTGATTGCACGAGGATCAATTGGTCATTATAATATTTATTGAGGTCAAAAAGGTCTTTATACTTTTTAATTGAATAGTGTTGGCTATAACGCCCTTGAAATCAAAATAAATCTACATTTTGCTTGAGGGGCAAGTTTGTCTTTTTTTGTTTAAAAATACATAGTTAATTTACTTGGTTACCCCTTGAAAAAAAAATAAACTTCGGTCTAAGGGTTTATTTGTCTTTTTAATATGGTCGTTTTGTAATTATGGGTTGAATACAGGGCAATTTCATATTTTAAAATAAGTAATTAATATCTTAAAAATAAATGCACAATGAATTTGCTTGGTTACCCTCGAATCATAAATTTTAAACTTGGATAAAATGGCTTATTTATTTTTTTTATTGTGGTATTTTTGTAATTATGGGGTCAAGAGGGACAATTTTATATTTTACCCCAGCACTTAAGATCGTTACGCATGTTTAAAGCGATGCGTGCGATGACGTTAAGAGGTGAAAATTCTACAATCACGACAACGTTTAAAAGTTCACGGAGATCTCATTCATATGAGGTGGAGTGTGTTGTGGTGCGTGCAGCGGCTTGGCTCCGACGATTTTTTTTCTCTACTCTCTTTCTCTATCTTCTTCGAGTGATATTGGTATTTTTTTTTTCTTTTTTAACTATTTTTTATCTCTATCCTTCAACACTTTAAATTCTATATTTTTTTTCTAGTTTCTTGAAAAATTATCACGGCCTCATACATGGGTTGCGTTTCAGCAAACGCACCCGGGATCACTTGGATCATCTCTTCCTGTTTTACTTTTGAATTTCCTTTTAAGGGTCACGGTTAGATTGAAATGTATCTTCATTGATTTTTTTTAAGCTTATTCAATGTAGCTAAGTTTATAATCTAGGGGGTGTTTGTTTTCTGGAAAATAATTTTTGGGAAACTAGTTTCCAAACTTTTCGATGTTTGTTTATCATTAGAAAAGTTGGTCAACGGAAAACACTTTCCAGTCAAAGAAAAATTTGGCTTGGTTTTCAAGAAAGTGTTTTCCTTTTATTTGGACGGAAAACATTTTCTGGATGTTGTGAAAAAATTAAAAATGTCATATTATTTGCTGATTATATCAAATTTGGTTATCAAACTTTTGATTGCTATATATATTTTGTTTTGAATATTTATTTTTCAATTTCATCCCTTGAAATTTAATTTTTATATTAAGTTTGGTCTGCATTTTTATAGTTGTTGTTTGCTTTTTCCTTATAATTTTTTAATTGAAATTTTTTATCTATCAAATTTGGTCTTCATTCTTTTGATTGTTACTTATTTTATTTGAAATAATTTATGAAAGGTTAATTATTATTATTTTAATTTCTTCATTTTTTTTATTTTTTATATTTGATCTCTATTATTTTGATTATTATTTATTTTATTTGAGATAATTTATTAAATTATATTTTTTTTTCAATTTCACTCTCATTCAACTTTTTAATTTGTAAGATTTGTTCCTCATTATTTTAATAAACTTGAAAAAATAAAACATTAATAAATTATTTTCCATTACATAACCAAACACTGGAAAATGTTTTCTAACTTATTTTCCATTACACTACCAAACATCAAAAAATAATTCTTTTTTTTATTTACTTTTTAAAAAAAAATTACTTTGTAGCAAACAAATAAAGTCATAATCTAAATGGTGAATTTTTTTTTTTTTGCTTTTTTAAATACATTTGCGGTCTCTTAACATTTGTTTTACGCTCGGTTTTTTTTTTTTTTAACGGTTCACGGTACTAAAAGCCCCTAAGGTACAACGTTTTTGTTTTCCTATATTCCATGACATTTCTGATTTCTCATCGAAGATGGGCCATGTTTATATCAAAGTGGTCTGAAGGCCCATTAGATTGGCTAAAAGGTTGTTGTTTCTTTCTGATGGGCATATGTTTTGCACATCTTAAAGTTTGGGCTTCAATGGTGGTGATGTCAGCCCATATATACACCGACATGCCCATCGCTGCTACTTTCAGCTCTGAATGTTTTTTAAGTCACCATGGTTAGCAGCTGAATTATCAAGTCTGGTCCCTTTTTTTTATATATAAAAAATTAACAGCAGTCGACAGTTGTGAACCCGTGAGAATAGTTTTTAAACCCGGTCAAGAAACCCGGTCACCCCTAAAAAAACAATTTATTTTCATGACACCGAAGAATAAAGTAGAAGTTTATTTTCGGATATAATTTTCGGAGAAGTTTAAACTTTCTGAATCCATAGATCACCTGCTCTTTTAATGGTCGAATTATAATTATCTGTAACCAAATCTCTTTTAATGAAATCGTTCTGGAGCCATAGGAGTAAGCTTTGAGTGATGGAACGGGTGCAAGAAATTAAGAGGTTGTAATTAAGAAACCAATTACCTCGGTGAGCATGACATGACGTGATTGATGGATCTTACAATTTAAATAAAGTTGGTGCCTTGAATAATTGATTAAGTTTTTAGTTTAGATTATCTGATTTATTTTTTTAATTAAAATATATATAGTGTCATGAATGGACCGGCAAGGTAAGTGATGTGTGGATGGTATCTGGTAAGGTAACTTGTAGTCAATGCTTGTAAAAAAAAAAATTATAAATATGTTGATTATTGGTAGTAAAGTTTATAATTTTATATTAAAAAAATGTATTAATATTTTAAAAATATAAACTCTGAAAATATATATATGCCACTGAAAGTATTAAAAATAAAAATATTGTGAAATTTTATCTTTAGAATTTATAATATATTTATAATTTATAAATCTTATATTTTTATGAAAAAGAGATGTCATGCTATAATATTATTTTTATAATATTTTAAATTATATTCTATTCAAGACAATACATTCAACATCAACGTAAAATACGGAGACATCCGCTTTAATTGACAAATTCGTTGCGAACTAGAGTGCTAAAAAGCAAAACAAATCATCTCCCCTCCCCCGCTAGCCCCAACTATGTCAACAACTCCCCTCCGCCCACCGCACCATGAGTAAACGAAATCAACATGAATCTTGAGCATCCTTGAAATAGAAAGCGATTAACTGATACAACCAAAAAAAAAAAACCTGTAGTGAAGAACAGAGGGAGCAAGATTGGACTGATTTCTACAATTTTTCCTCACAGACGCTAATGGCTCAGTTTTTTCTCACAAATGTTAATGGCTCGAGAAAGGGAAGAAGAAAGGAAGAAGAGGAGAAGATGAGGGAAGGTCGGGATAGAAACCCCTAGAACAAAAAGGAGTGGTTTTGTTAATTAAAAATATATAGGTGCCGGGTTTCACCCGTTTTATACCGGGTCACCCGGATTCATCCGTTACAGGTCTAGTTTTCACCGGTGTAAAACCCAATCAAGGCATTGGGATGACCGGGTTCTAGTCAATCTGCCGGCCTGGCCGAGTTTTATTACTATGGTAATGTTTGGGAACGCGGCTGCGGCTGCGTTCTTAAAAAATTTTAAATTTTTTTTTGCTAAAATTTAATGTGGTTTGTACGTTTTAAATTGTTTTGACGTACTGATATCAAAAATGATTTTTAAAAAATAAAAAAACATTATTAATATATGTTTTGACATAAAAAATTATTTAAAAATTACTCGTAATCACACTGACAAACACGTTCGTGCTTGTGAGGGTCATAGCACAATGTACGGATGTTCATTTACCAGTCAATGGATGCTCTGCTCTTTAATCATGGATGTTGTAGAGGGACTATTGTTGGGGTCGAAGAATCACAGCACGTACTAATTTGGCTCGGAGCACGCTAATTCGTGGAAGATTTGATGAATATTTCACCCTCCTATGTTGAAAATAGTTGAAAATGAAAAATTACTGTATCTATATGTGCTTAATGTAGATTAAATCAAATATACTTGAGATGATTATTGGATAAGATATTAACAGTAGAAATAAAATAAATTATATTTTAAATATTATTCAATTATTTTAGATTTTAGATTAAAATACTTTTTTGTCATAATTTTAGGTACATCTTCTCTTGCTTTATCAAGCACAATTTGTTTTAGTGTTTGTAATTGTATTTTCATGTGTTTTTAAAAAATATCAGGCTTCAAATTTTTTTAAATTAATATATTTTTAGTTCTTTTTTATAATTTTAGTATGTTAATATTAAAATTAAAAAGGTAGTTTTAATATATATATATATATTAAAAAATATCTTATACAACAGTATAAAATAGACAGTGTAATTTATATTTGGTAGTTTTTGTGGTTGTGATTTGAAAAAAATTATTTTATAAAAAAACACTTTTGGTTAAGGTTGATTTGACATTTATATATGTTTAGTTAAAACTATAGTTGAAATTGAGGTTGAACAAAAAGTAATTTAATGTGTTTGGTTAAAAATATTTTTTAAATCGAAATTATAAAATAACTAAAATATATATATATATTAAACATATTTATTAAATAAATAAAATAAAATGGAAAATACAGGACTTCCAACCATTTATTTTATTTTTATAGCAAAGAATTCTTAAAAAAAAAAACTATTTTAGTGCTCTTGAATTTTTAAAAATAATTTAAGAATTGAAAAAATAATTTCCATTCCCAATTAATAAACAAGTTTTTTTTATTTTATATTTCATAGAATTGTTTTTTAAGAAATGAAAAACATTTTACAGACAATCGTAACCCAATAATACAGTATATAATTTATCCATGATCACTGCCTCAATCTCTGAGAAAATCTCTGGGAAGTACATTAAAGTAGAGTTTCTTTTCTTAAATAACAGGGTTAATAAAAATATTTTAGAAATTAGAAAAAAAAATTATCCATTACTAATACCAATAACACCTTACTCTGCACTGTTTACTTTATAAAAATGAACACTAAATTTACTCTGCCGATCATATAAGAAAGTTCAACCTGTGGTTGAACTTGTCACAAGCAGTAAAAGACTGCTTTTTTATAATCGCGTTCCTACCTCAGATAAATAATGGGGCGTACAATTTATATATTAGTTTCAATTAGTAACCTAACATCATTATTAAAGCGTTTAAAAGAACGCAAACACCGCCACATATCACTATCCTTCTACATCAGCGGTGGTCTCGAGTGCGCTAATTTAAAAATGAAACGAGGCATCAGAGCTAGACGGCACTCAGATCGGTGGAGAAAAGAGACTGGTACGCCTCATCATCTTGCAGTATGTGGTGTGAATGGAGTCTCCCATCTTCAAATCATTGAACCTCAGAGATACGAATTTATTCTGGGGATGTTAGATCACATCTTGAAAGCTTTTCTCTCTTTTCTCTCTCCTAATTTCCATGTCACTTGACATGTCAGTTTTTAGTTTCTTGTGAACTTTTTACTTCATTAGTTTCAAGCCGTTCACGGTGCCAAAGTGGAGTTTTTATTCTACAATATCTTCCAAGATTTTCAATTTCTTCGAGAGGGAATGAAAGGTGATGAATCGACGATAATAATCGAGGTAAACGAGTATCTTGATCTCTATTCTGATCTAGGATTCCCGAGTCCACAGAGAAAGATGGTAGGCACATCGATTAATCTTGCATTGTAATAAGACTGGCTAGTGATTTTTCATACAATAATAACATGAAATCTGCAGTGCAATGCCATTTTTGAAGCAAATAATGCAGGATTCTTGATCACAATCCACATTGCTAATTTGAAAAAAAAAACCTTTAAATAAAGATGAAGTTGTAATATCAAACAACTAAAATCCTTCAAATAAAAATGGAACTGAAATAATCTCATTTTAAAAAATAAAACAGTTAAGTGATATCTTAACATATAGTTTATATTATTTTTTAATGTATTTTTTTAAATGAAAATTTTTTAAACTTAAAATTTAAAAAATCCCACCACAACCTTGTGTTTAGTTTTATAAAATAAAATAAGATTAGTGAGATTTAAATTTGTGACTATAAAATTAACAAAATTCTGATATCATGTTAAATAATCATGCAATAAATAAAATTTAAATTATTAAATAATATTTCAGAATATAATTTATATTATTTTTTTATACAGAGCAACATCGCATTTTAATTATATATTTTAATTTATAAAGATATGTTTTAATTTTCATCAGACTAAAAGGATGGAATTAATATTGAAACTCAAAAAAAACCCCACCAAAAGTACTATTAATAGAGAAATGAAAATAATTATCAAGTAGATATTCCAGTAGTAAAAGTTTGGGATGAAGGAGTTTGCTCATTAGTTATTTTAGGTTCAAACTATATAATTGCTAATACTGATAGCTATTAGAGATTTACCTGATCATTAACTTCAGGACTTGTAAAAATTAGTTGAGATGTATATAAACTGATTTCAAAAATACATGTAAATAAAAAAAATTAATAAAACAAAGATAAAAAATAGCATCATGAAGCTGCTTTTGGAGCAACAATTTCAATAAAAAGAGTCAATTGTTATAATTTGTGGACCTAAATTTGCTGGATAGTGGACATGAAGTGGAAGCGCGAGAAAGAATCCTAATCGATGGCACGGCTAGCTTTTTGTTGGACTTTATTTTATACACACGAGGTAATACAATACAAGGATTAGCGTGAGTGAGTTAGGTCGGCCCGGCAGCAACGTTGGATGGGAAGTCTGAGAAAACACCGGCCGTACATGAACTCCACTTACAAAGCAGCACGCGTAAGCCCTCGTAATGTTCCTACACATGGCAGCTGAATCATGGGGTGGAGGGTTTATTTATATGTGTTTTTTTCAATGCACGTCTTATCTGATTAAATTATGTTAGGAAAATAATCTCGAATCAGCATGTTATTTCTCAAACGTCAATATTTATTTTGTTGACCCGAGTCAGTTATAGGCATGATTGAAATTGAATTCGAATCCCAAAAGTTCGACGTCTTGATATGGTCGGCAGTGGAGAAGTAAAATCCTCGGGAAGAGTGGTTTCAATCAATTTTGTGCTGTTATTGATTTGAATTTTGCCTTTGGCTTCGTGATTCATTGCCATCTCAGATCTCCGCTGACCAGCGACGCCGTCCTTGTAGGCTGAGGATTAGGATGCTGATGACACAAACCATGATGCTAAAATCCTCTGCTGTTAGTCCCATCAAACAAAAAATTAAATATTAGAATCAGACCATGTTAGAAAATTGGTTTCTGCAAGATTATGTATTTGATTTGATGCAAATCTCTCTATGTTATGTGCTGAA
>Ga0325402_1004882_pt1 | contig 12455 bp, 6 predicted proteins | sample PopdelMetagenome_22_FD_207212 | JGI IMG/M metagenome (GOLD analysis project Ga0325402, IMG submission 207212) | Populus deltoides microbial communities from Bellville, Georgia, United States - Xylem-PdKOR-R3 | ecosystem: Host-associated > Plants > Phyllosphere > Stem > Wood/Secondary xylem... | reverse complement strand
GTGCTGAAGCTGAATATCACGCAATGACATCTGCTTCATGTGAATTAATTTGGCTCAAGAATCTACTTGCAGATCTTGGTTTTTTCTTTCATACACCTATGATCTTATTTTATGACAATCAAGCTGCTATGCAGATTATTGTTAATCTAGTGTTTCATGAATGCACAAAACATCTCGAAGTAAATTGCAATTACATTTGCCAACAGGTTTAAGCTAAACTTATTCAAACATTCTATGTGCGCACCCATGACCAACTTGCTGACGTGTTTACCAAAATCCTACCATCTGGTCAATTTCATCATTTGCTCAGCAAGCTTGGATTAGTTAATCCACTAAATCCAGCTTGAGAGGGAGTCTTGAAGATTATAGTATAAGTTATAGATCCTTATAGATATTGCAGATACTAAAGATTAATGGTGCAGATACTACAGATACTGAAGATTAATAGAGTAGATAATGCAGTATCAAGAGACAATATTCAAGATCCTGTAATTATTATATTACCTTATATATGTTATGTCTATTACCTAGTTTAGATGATCATGTAATTATTATTTATTTCCTTCATAACCAAGGACAGAATCAAATCTAGTAGCTGTCATATTAGGAACTGATTCTAGTCTATATATCCTTGTAACTCTGCCATTAGTAAAGATATGATTGAGAGATTATACTACTCTGAATTTCTACATAAAGTAATGCAAACAGGAGCAATGTTTAATATCAAATAGAGGTTAGTTAAATAGACAGTTAGAAAAGAAGCATGTGTTAGTTATAAAATTTGTCTTGTCCAAACATGCTAGTATGGTGGTTGAAAATATGTCTAGAATCATGCCGATGTAGATCGAAAAAAATTTAAAACACCAAAAAAAAAACAGTAAAAGTTGATCTAAGGCTTTCAAAAGCCCACCTTGTTTTTGTCTTGTAATAAGACATTGAATGAAACATTTCAAAGCAAATACATGCAAAAGAAACATAAAAAAGAGGAACTTGTGCATACCTATGCATCGGATGATTTGTTAAAGTATATGCCCTATATATGTGGTATTAACTTTATTCACACACACACACACACACACACACATATATATATAAAGATTTATTTATCTTTAATATTCATCAAATATTGATTAACTAATTTAATATTTGATTAATAAATAAAGTTGTTATAATTATGAAATTCTATTGCATCAAAACATTATTCCTAAAAATTACTGGTCAATGTTCTATTAAGATTGGACATTAATTAGAATTATTGAAACTGATACATATTATATTATATCCTTTATGAAATAAAGTAGTTGTTCTTATAAACTGAGATATAAGAGATACCTAGAACTAATATATAAATGCTTATCGGATGACATATACACTGAACTAACCCGCGTGAAAATTTCATATGAAAAGATCACTTGTGTCTATGAAAAGGCTCACATGACGGTTATGTAAGTGATCATTAAACTTGAGATCACTAAGTTACCTTATATAGGGAGTGTTATTTTTTTTATCATCCTACTATATGTTGTATTTTTTTTATCATCCTACTATATGTTGTCCTAATCAAGGGTAACAAATAGATAGATATTGAGTATAACATGAACTATATGAAAGTATTTAAGTAATCAAGAGAGGATTCATCACCTTCGGTGAAATAGAAAAAATATATCATTTATTCTTAAATAGTATTTATTGTAAATCCTTATGTAAGGTGGAATGAGATTTGAAAAGAGTTTTAAATCTTATTCAAAGAATCAATTACTATAGTTTTGAAAACAAACATGATTTAACAGAGTAGACACACTTCATGCTATAATTTCTAAATTAAAAAATTGTTGATAAAAGGATAACAATTACACTGAGAAAATAGTCACTAAAAGATTAAGTCAAACCACTTATGACTTTTCTAATATTTAGGGGATCATGACAGGTTACTAGGCATCATACTTGATCTTTAAATATAAATCAATCAATTGTAAAATTAATAATAAATTAATTTATTTAATCCTATTTTATTTACAATTATGATTTATATTTAGGTCAACTTATTAGGGATCATAATGGGTGAACACATAAGAATTATTGGTTAGAAATTAAAATGAAATGATTAATCAAGTGTGACTTGATTATAAATAAATTTTAGAAATTGAAGACTAAAGTGTAATTTATATAGGGAATTACAATTCTAGACCTAGAAAAAATAAATAGCGACTTGATTAATAAATTTATAAAGCCTAAAATAATATATATGATATTATTTAAGAGGCAAATTGATATTTTATCATTTAAAGAGCTTTTTAGGTTTTTTATAAATAGAAAGTCATGCCTCTTATTTCATATGCATGGTGAAAAAAGTGAGTGGAGTACAATACTGAAATACCTAAAAAAAAAGGTAGCACTCTAAAGTATATCAATCTCTCTCTTCTAAAATGGTTTAGGAGATTTCTCACTAGTGGTTCGTGTGGATTACAATTCAAGGTCAAATAATTGAACGACTTTTGGTTTGTGACAACCTAGCATTTGAAGCAAATAATCAAAGCAAAAAACAACATTTGATGTTTAGGTAATTGACACGATCAAAAGATTGATGTCTTATCTCAAGTACAGGAGTATCGAAATAATAAATAACCCGGCAAGATCGAGGTCGAACCATAGGGAGGTGAACTATATAAAATTATAAACAATTGGACGACTTTTGGTTTGTGACAACCCAGCGTTTGAAGCAAATATTCAAAGCAAAAAACAACATTTGATGTTTAGATAATTAACACAATCAAAATATTGATGTCTTATCCCAAGTGCAGGAGTGTCGAAGTAAGAAATAACCTGGCAAGACCAGGGTCAAACTACAAGGAGGTGAACTATATAAAATTATAAACAACAAATGAAAAGGAGTTGAAGAGAACTTTTGAGATGTGATATTGATGTGAGTATTAATCAAAGATAAAAGCAACTGTCAAGTTTAGAGGATCCACTAATAGTATTAGAAATAAGTATAGTATAAACTCTTTTTATTAATCAACTGGAAACCACACACAAAGGAGGTTCCAATCAGATGATTTATCCTTAATAGTTCATTATAAATTTTTAACATGATCATATTAATTATCTTATTTTAGTAACACCATACTTTTAAATATTGTCAGGAATTCATGATGTTAACTTATGTTAACAACAAATCAAGTTCCTTTCATAGCATAGATGTCGGTTATACCATACAGTAGGCTATGAAAGTGCCAAGTATTTGTTGTACGAAGGGTTGTACAACATAAATCTAGATTAATCATTTAACAAGCAAGGTATTAAGAATTAGTAAGATAAAAAGATAAGACATGTTAATAACAAACTTTCTTGGATATAAACATTGAAATCCATGTTGAGTTTATATTATACCTATTCTAACACCATTAATGTACCCTTTTCACCTTGACATAATAAACTTAGCTAAACATAATGAAGAAGAAAAACATAAATAAACTAGATAAGAACATAGTTATAATGAAAAGCATAAACAAGAGATTAATGAAAGCAAAACTTAAACACTACAAAAATACAAAGAAAGAAAGCAAAAATATGATCTTGATCTGAACACCAAGATGTTTAAATGTATGGCAAATGCCTCCTTTTATAGGCTAAAATTTAAAACTATTGATTTGATGACTAATTATTGAGTAGATGGCCACCTCTTGACTTGATGACAACCATTATCTTTTTATCTGAACAAAACATCATTGCTAACGTCAGAATTTGAACTGATAGTCTTCATGAAAGTTTTGTGAATTTGTCTTAGCTTTCCAACAAAATAAGAATGAGCTCATTTGGACTTTTAAAACTCGAGATATGGGCTGAACACTTAACAATGTCTAGGCTGCAGGACAAATTCTGACTTCTCTTTTGTTGTTATAATTTGAACTTGAAGACGGCCCTTTTGAATCTTGGACTCTTCATGAAAGTTTTAAACCTATATCTTAGCTTTCCATCCACATAAACTAGACCTAAATCCATATTCTACAGCTCCAGTTATGATCCAATAACCGAATGATGTTCCATTTAAATTGAACCAACATCTCTTCTTTAAGCTTAGCCCTTTCTTTGTCTTTTCACTTTCAATAGTTAAACACATCAATCAATCCTTTAAATTATGAGATATGCTTGCATTCAAAATGAGCATTTACCATAAATTAAAGATATCTTATGTTATCAGACTTATTATTATAAAATATGCTTAAGTTGGGGAATTTAATGATACTTTAAGTACAATATGATGATATAAAACCTTGATAAAAAGTGCATTTTTAAGTACTAATCAGTAATCTTCACATAAAACCCTAAAACAACTCTATATTTGTCTAATGGGATCCTTAGGACTCCTGAAAAACTTTAAATTTACCATTTTCACTATGTTATATGTTTTAGGAAACCCAACATGATATTATTGTATGTATTTTCTTTCGAGGTGGAGGCAAAAAATCATGGCTTGATTGTGAAGTCATGTCTTTACTAAGGAAGTTTTGAAGCTCTGAACTAAGAACATTATAGAGAAAAAAAAGATAAGAAAATGGAACGAAAATGAATTTGGCAATCAGGATATGAAATTGCTGCATATTCAGAATCATCTTTAACAATTGGAAAAGGAAGGGGGTAATCATTATCTAACTTAGCAAGAGATCACATAATTACAGGGACTAAGCTTAGAGCATTGGGAAGTAAGTAAATATGTTGAAGCAATTTGGAGACAAAAGTCTAGACAGAATTGGTTAAGACTTGGAGACAAAAACACAAAGTTCTTTCATTTGACAACAAATATCATAAGAGGAAGAAACTACATTACAAAGATTCATTACAAGGAGGTCACACACTACTCCACATGCCATTAAAGGTGCTGCTATTATTTATTTTTCAAATATGTTCAAACAATTAGACTCTACAAAGCTAAGGATGGGTTCAACAAACTTACTTTTGCTCAGGCTATTGAGTAGAACAAAAGGTTACGATGGAAGAAGTTAGAAAAATAGTGTGCAATTGTGATAGTTCAAAGGCACCTTAGCCCTAACGAGTTCACATTTTGTTTTTACAAAAAAAAGCATGGCCATTGATTAGGAATGAGATATTTGAATGGAGTCTAGATTTTTCAAACTTGGAAAATTGCCTAAAAGTATTAACATTTCTTATATGACCTTAACACCTAAAAAAGCATAACCAATAACATTCTATAAGTATAGACCAATTATTTTCATTCATGGCTTGTACAAAATTATTGGTAAATTGCTCTCAGAGTACAACTCTTATCAATCCATATCAAACAACTTTCATATTAGAAAGACAAATTTTAGATGGCTTTATGATAAATAATGAAGTAATCAATGGAATCAAGAGAGGTGATCAAAATAGGTTTCTTCTAAAAGTGGATTTCAACAAAGCTGTTGAATCTGTTAACTGAGAGTACTTAGAAGGAGTAATGCAGTATATTGGGATTGGAATCAAATGGCTATCTTTAATTCACAAATATATTTTAGGATCTTAACTGGCCATTCTCATTAATGTTTTTCCAAGCCAAGAAGTTAGAGTTTAATGTGGTCTACGACAAGATGATCCTCTCTTTTCATTGTTGTTTGACATAGCAGTTGAAAGGCTATCAGTTCTATTTCAAAGGGCTTCGTTTATAGAATACTTTAAGGGTATTGATTTTGAAAATGGAAAATTTCTCAGCCACCTCCAATATATAGATGACACTTTGGTGTTTATGCAAAATGAGTACAACTCATTAATTCATGTGAAAAGGTCTTTGAGGTGGTTTGAATTGGCATCATACTTGAAGGTTAATTTCTATAAAAGCTCTTTAGTGGCTATTAAGCTTAATAATAATTATACAGCTAGTATAGCAAATGCAATATACTTAAATGGGACACATTATCGATCTGATACTTAGGACTTTCTTTGGGTACAAACCCGAGAAGACTTTCCACATTTGCATTTAAACTAAATAATGGCTTTTAGAGAATTCTTAAACACTCAATGCATAAAATAACAACAATAACAACAATAACAACATAATGGAAAGGGAGGGATGTGTTCATTGAGTTATACCCTCTCAAAGTTAAATGTTTACCTTATTTAATGATGTTGCTTTCTTGGTATCTTTTCTTGAGTTATGATGGCAACTATCAATTAGTAAAGGGGAAGGAAGATGATGGCACCGTTGAAATGTTGCTGACAGGACTATTGTTATTGTTGTTGTGGTGACAATGGAATTGAATAAAGGATTGATGCAGGTGCTTAGAGAGGGGTACAAAGATGGAAGTTCAACTTACTAGTGAAAGGCAGTGTGGGTGTGTATCTAAGAATGGGTAGAGGGCTGGTAACAATGGTGAAGATAGGTGGTTGAAAGGCAATGTCTTTTTCTCTCTTTTTTCTTTAAAATTTATTTTCCTTTTATATCCTCAAAAGGGTAGGTAGTTGTGAAATCATTTGTGAGTTTGAAGGCATTTTTCCAAAACTAGATCATAAAGGATTATTTTCTATTTTTACCTCTAATCTACTAGGAGACGGTTCGTCTCTCTTGTTCTTATATATTCCCTCTCCCTAAATGTCTAACAAACTCTTGAAACTTTTAGAAAAAAAATTAGGAACTTCCTAACTGGAATTTGGTTGAAAATGGCTGACTAGGAATGCACCTTCCATAAATTAACCATGGAAAATGGGAGGTTAATGAAGCCAACCAAACAATAGATCTTATAGAGGGGATGTCATTCTTAAATTAGGATCAAACCATCCTTGATTTGGTGGCCTGTAACTTTGTCACCATCGATCCAGAGTTAGGAGTAACACTGCCAAATTTTACTAAACCAGACAAGGCTGTCTTAAGACAAAACGTTGAGGGCTTCTATATGGCAAGTGGGGCATAAACATTGAAAACAAATGGCACAACCTTGTAAAAAGGAATCTTCTCTTTCAAAAGGTGGTGATTAGAGCCCCTGAAGTGGTCTGAGATGTCACGTTCATTTGCCTAAATATGACAACTCAATTAGCCATTTTGGCTAAAGAAGATAACATGCAGGGACCAAACATCGTGTTACTCTTTCCATTCATTAACAATGAGTGACATGCCATTCAACTTAAACCTTAGAAATTAAGGTTTTCTAATTGGAATTTTGTAAACTTCAATTTGGTCCTTAATGTTTCCATTTAAGCTTAAACATCCTTAATTAAGATAAAACTGATTAATTTTATATAATTAGGCTCTTGCCAAAAATTAATTGAAATCTTTCAAGTTTGGTGCCCTTTTCAAAGTAGCCCCTGGTTTTTAATTTGTTCAATTTAGTCCTCAATTAAGCCTTAAACTTTGATTTTCTTGGAATTGAACCATTGATTTCACCAATTTGGCTTTTTAAAGTTTCAATTGTGTCCCTAATCTTCTAATTTTTGCATATTGATATAAATTAGGCCTCCAAACTTGATTTTCCTTCAATTGAGTCCTTGACTAACTCTTTAAAACCGATTAAAATTTAGATAAGTTCTTGAATTTAATTAATTCTTCCAATTTTGATCAAGTTGGATTTCAACCTTACACTTGTTTCAAATCAAGTCTTTCATCAGCCCATCTTGTCAATATACCCTAATTTGTTATTCTTTTATTATTTTGGTTTTTTGCAGCTCAAAGATTTATCTCCTCGTGTCCTGAAAATATTTTTGGATTTTTAATTTTTTTAGATTTTAAAATAAAAAAATGTATTTTTTTTAAAAAAATTATTTGGGTCCAAATTCGGTTGTGACATATAGGTGGAAAAAAAAAATTTTATTGGATGACATGACAGGTGTATAGAAATATATCTATATATAAATCTAGTGCGAAGGGTTCGAATAGTGGATTGGATGCAAATAGAAAAATTGAGAATGATTATGTTGATGAGTGTGACATATGTATATGTTCATAAGGAAATGATGCATAAACAAAGTTTTTATTATCAAATTATAATTAATTTTGAATATTATATATTGACTCCCTAAGAACCAAAAGGTAAGAAATTAATTTGAACATTGTGTTTGCAAGTTTTTTGATTCCTTATACTCTAGCTTAATGAAGGAAGATCAAAGTGTAAGAAATAAATTTTAATAATCTTGTATTTTTTAAAAAAAAATACCTTGATTTTCTGATTTCAAGGCTCAAGAAAGCTATTTTATGTGTGGAAATTATGCGATGTTACATAATATTTCATGACAACTTATTTTTGGAAAACCACCATAGAAATTATGGGTGGTTTTATAAATTTCTAGTTTTACTTCAGCTTATAAAAGGAGTGTCTTTCCATAAAGAGAGAATGGGGGATCAAAAGAAAGAAAATATTCAGAAAAGAAAGAAAGAAAAATAGTAAACAAAAGTGAGAAAAAAAAGAGAGAAAATAAGAGAAAAAATAAAAGCATAGGAACAAAGGCTGAAAAGAAAAGCCGGAAATAAAAAGAAAATGAGCAAGAACATCCAGAAAAGAAAGTTATATTTTGATTGAAAGGTATATCATTTACCCTTAATGAGATGGTATAGCTCAATGGACACACCCTTTCCTTTTAAATCTTTGCTTGAATGTTTAATGTTCATCCACCATAATTAATTATTGGTTTGATGAATAATGTATGTGTTTTAATATGTTTAATCACATTTTGAAGTAATATGCATGTTTTGATGAATATATGTTATGGTAGACTGTTAATGTAAGGTTAATAGTCTATTTAAATGACAACAAAATCAGTTTCAATGGTTAGGGCAGTCCTTGGAACTTTGTTCGATTGAAAGTATATGTGTTGGTAAGCATGATTTATCAATATTGTGACCATTGGTTGTTACAGGTTGAATTTTATGTTTTTCAAGTCATATTCATGATAATTTTGAATGAAAATGGGTGTTAGAATCAATGTAAAAGTGTAATGTGTTGAAGAAATCTATTTTGAAGTTTTATAGTAGCTATTGGTTTAACTGTTGCATTTTATTTTTATTTTATTTTTTATTTTTTTTTTTGTTTTCTTGAGGCTTTAATAGTTCAAGGAAGTCAGTTGCTAAGTTTAAGCTATGTTTTCTGGGATTTGGCCATTGTTTTAGGTTTAAGGCATTTTTTGGATACATAAATTTGGTGTTCAAAGGATTTCATTTTGATTTCTTGCAAAATAAAATTATTGGCTTAACTTGTGTGTTTTGATTGAAGCCTATGCATATATATAAGTGTTCTCTTCTCCCTATTAATTCATTTGAGGTCTAGTTTGGATCAATCGATCCTTAATTCTTTTGAAGACCTGGGTTTATGCTTGAGGTTATTGGGTTTGATTCTTGGAATATTTTGCATATTGTTCCTTTTGAATAAGTCTTTAGCTTTAATTTTACATGGTTTAGCTCTATGTTCCTATAATTTTATGCAACCAAAAACCACCATTTCATCTTTGCAAATTATATTATGAACATGGGTTGTATTTAGAAAGCCCAGACCATATGACTAGGTTGAGCCTTTAAGATTTAAGATTGTAATTGGAAAAGCTAAAATTTGTCAAAGAAAAAATGCATTTATAAAAGAAGATATATTTTCAATATTAAAAAAAGCAAATTAAGCTTATATTAAATAAAATAACCACCCTCTCTTCTCTCTCATTTTTTTAACTTTTAATATTTAAGAATTATAAACTTATATATAAGATGTATTTCTATAATTAAAGGAAACAAAAATATAAAATATATTTTAGCTTTAAAATGGATAGGTTTGAGCCATAAAGTCATGGTCCACTTTATTGAGACATGTTTGCTTTAACTAATAGACAAATCAATTGTTAGAAAAACACAACAGAGCCTTAATAATAATCAGATAAATTAACAATGCAGCTTACCTTAAATAGGGTGTGTTAGGGGTGATATTTTCTTTCATATACACAACTAGTTCCCTTATACAAACTCTATATACCAGTTAGGACTCCTAGTAACCAAAAACACTATATGGCGACTTCAAACCTTTAAACCATAAAATGACAAGAATTTGTTGTTCTTTCCGCACCCAAATTCACTCCAGAAAGATGATCGTTGCAATGTCATACATGTATAACAACTAGAATATCATATAAACATATGGTACCTTGAATGAAGCATAAAAAAAAATTGAAATTGAAGATTTTTGTCATACGTATTATACTGTAAGAACATTTAGGAAGACATACTTCGAGGTTTCTCATCCATTACCAGAGGTTGTATTGGATCCTAGAGATGTAATTGTACTGCCCCCAAACCTGAAAAGCAGTGTAAGTTGACCAAGATAAAGTAAAAGAAAGAGAAGAAGGACCTAGTAATGTAAAAAAAAAAGGGTTGCCACACTATATTGCAACAACATCAAACAATATGGTTATAATTCCAAGACATGCTAAAGAGACAATGTTGCCCATTTTAGTGGTGACAATGGTGTTAGAGTATCCAAAAGTGTGAGATGATCAAGGGGTGTTGTTAGGAGATTTAAGGTATCAATAGTTGTTATGAGAAAAACCATGGGTGCTATAAGAGGATCTATTAGTGCTGTAAGGGGATCCAAAGAATTAAACAATATTGGTAGAGCTAGTAGAAATAATGCCTGTACATTATCCTCTACATCCTTAACAGGGATATATATATATATATATATATATATATTAGTTTAGAAATTTACATTTAAACAATCAATCTTTTTCTTTTAAATTGCACACTTAATTTATATTTTCTCAACATTAAACACGAAGAAGCTGCATTAAGTGAAGAATATGAAGATTTTTAAAATGTTATATGTGTTTATGATATGGTATATAAACATTTAAGATGTTAATATTGCCTTGATGTATACAGCTTTTAAAACATATTTTATTATTGATGTATTAATATTAATGCTGTCTTGATGTATACAACTTTTAAAACATATTGTATTGTTGATTTTTTACTATTAATGTTGCCTTGATGTTAATGTTAATGTTAATGTTAATGTTTTCTTGGTGTTAATGTTTTTTTTTTTAATGCTAATGCAATATTTATATCTAAATTTATTCCATACATTAATGTCATTTATTTGATATAAACATTATAATAGATATAGACATTAGCATTGCACATACTAAATTAGCTACCACCATCAACTTTATATTTGTAATGCTAGTCTTCATCAACTTCATACTTGCAATACTAACCTCCACATTATGATTCTTGACCCAAACTCAACATGACTTATCTTTACTTTATTTAGTATAAGCCTAATATCATTAACACATATGGAATTTTTCATAGTTAATTCAATTTTATTTATAAGTTTGCACTTGTCAATGAAGGTGTTGTCACACAACATGTCATCACATATATAGAGCTTGTTTTTACTAGCTGAACTTTAAAATCCCAACAACTATTTTCCTTATATTTCATGCAATTTTAATTCTTGAACTTCAATCCATCATAGCTATTACAACTTTGTATGCCATTACTAATTAATGTACATGAATTCATGTTGTGAATTTATAAAGATTTTCTTATGATGAGAATAAATGGTTGATGAGAATAAATGGTTGATGAGAAGAAGAGGTGTTGCTTTAATTAGAATATTTGTGTGTTTTTATATGATGAAATTTGCAAGTTTTAATGAGCTAAAATATGTATTTTGATGAGAAGAAAGGGTGCCTTTTAATTGGGTTAGGGTTGGGCATTAACAATTACTTTTTCATTAAAAAAAAAAAAGAAGAAGAAGTTTTAATGGCAATTAGTATCAAACCTTTAAATAATGGAATTTTATTTACACTAAGAGTTCTTTAATCTTTAAAAAAAAAATGCTAAACTTGTAAATAATAAATATTTTATATTAACTTTTTTTTTTCACCATTTAAAGTGTTATACATACACAAAGTTCATGATATTTTTTTATATAATTTATGAAATGACAGAGGAAAGTGTAAAATGGAGTACAATTTTCCTAAAAAAAAATTAAAAAAACATAATTGTAATGTATTTTTAATTGAAAAGTATTTTTTAAAATAACCCCACACCATATTATCAATCATATAGTATATATTTGGTATTATGATGTAAGTTATTTTTTAAAAGTTATTTGCTTAAAAATACATAAAGAAATTTAGAATTTTTTATTTTGACAACAACACATCAAAACCATAAAAAAATAATAATTTAATATTTTTTCAAGTCAAATATATTTTTAAAACGGATCTAAATGCAATTACAAACACAAAAACAAATGAAAATATGTGTTTTGCGACACATTGTATTTATAAAAAAAATATATTTTATTCAAAAAGATTTTAAATAATTTTTTTATTTTTAATATTAGTATATTAAAATCATAAAAAAATATTAAAATTTTTAAATTAATATTTTTTAAAATTAAATATACTTTTAAAAACTACAGCAAAAACAAATAATGTCTCAATCTCGATAATCCAAAACATCGATTAGGGCTTCATTTAAAGAA
>Ga0325402_1004881_pt1 | contig 12456 bp, 3 predicted proteins | sample PopdelMetagenome_22_FD_207212 | JGI IMG/M metagenome (GOLD analysis project Ga0325402, IMG submission 207212) | Populus deltoides microbial communities from Bellville, Georgia, United States - Xylem-PdKOR-R3 | ecosystem: Host-associated > Plants > Phyllosphere > Stem > Wood/Secondary xylem... | reverse complement strand
GACTAAATATCAAATAAAAACTAAATGAAGAGAGATAAATTAAAAAAAAAAAAACTAACCTACAAAAGGTAAAAAAAAAAACAAAATAGATAAAAAAAAATCAAAAGAATGAGGATCAAATTTGAAATGAAAATTAAATCAAATCAAATGATAGGGATGAAATTGAAAAAAAATAACCTACAAAAGATATAAAAAAAAGATGCAAATAAAAAAAAATAAGGACCACATTGTATAAACAAAACAATGAAACTTATGCCCTTTGCTTAAGAGAGGAGAAAAAATGAGGAGGAGGACAAAGTAGTCCGCCGAAGTCTGCCAGAGCCACACCGTCTGTCTTCTGTCATCACGAGCGTCACCTTTGGAAAGATCTCGAGGCACTACTTCAAACAACGCTGTGAAAGGTAGTGTTTGATTGCGGTAGAAGCACACACTACCTAAAAGACGCAAACTTCTCCTCGCTGGTATGTGCAGTGTATGTGCTAACAATTTTTTCTTTATATATATATTAAAAGACTGAATTATCCTTAATTCTAATTGACAATTACAGAAAAGCCAAGGAAAAATGACAAAAAAAAAAACCTTGGACTTAAGAAAAAAAAAAAAAATTGCAACGACATTTAAATAATTACATTGTTAAAAAAAATTAAAAAACCATAAATGTTCCTTTGCCCCGAGATTTTTTTTTTTAAACAAAAAAGGGTAGAGTAGCAATTTAATTGCTCGATAAGAATATGAAGAGACCAATTCACCTCTCAAACAATTGGCAATGCCAATTGAACCCATGAAAAAACCATTTTGCCCTTCAAAACTCAGCCCTTTATTTACAAATATGGAGGGTAAAATCGTCAATGCATTGCATCACTCCACGGTGCACCGAGTCTTGCTTTACGGTGAGTGTGTATATATATACACGATTTTAATTATCGTGTACAGGCGAGTGAAGATGGGCTTCCACACATTCCAGTGTTAGGCATTCACATCTCCTTTTCCATCTGCAATTTCTCAGATCTCTCTCTCAGGACTCTCTCTCTGCGTGTTTGTAGACGCGCAGAGAGTGCATCGTGTTGACTATGGTTTATTAGATTGTAGGCATGGAAAAGCTGATATATCTCTTGACTGTAGATAGATAGATCATAGATACATTTCATAATGATATGCAAGTTAAGAAATGTCAGTGATGAAATCTTAATTAAATGACAGTGAGCAAACTATGCCTTTGGACATCGCATTATGACCATGTCTGAAGCAGCTCCCCTTCTTTTGCTTGCAATTGGGCATACCTCCAGGCAAGGTTCCTTGAGAGTGCCGTCATCTTCAGGTAGCGGAGGAAGGACCCCAAATTTGAACTGTAACATTAGAATCACAAGATAAATGGCTGTGGAAAATCATATTTGCTAGTAAATAACCAAACACCATTTAGAAGTTGTTGGGAAGCATACAGGAACTATTGCAAGTGGAGCTTTGTTAAATTCTTTCTCGAATTCGATTCTAGAATTCTGATGGCAAAGGTGTGATTCCCTGTTGCCTATCTTGATGTTCTGCCTATCTACATCTAAAACCAGAAATTGACGAGTGCTTAAAGGAGTCAGTTTCTATGATACCTGACAGCTATAATCGTTGAAATTTGGTTCCATCAGTAAAGGAATCCCCATGTAATCCTTGAAAAAGGTCTGAAGAACCAAATCACAAGAAGTAGAAGCGAAGAAGTAATAAATGTTCGCAGAATAGGTACTGTGAAAATGCTTTAGAACTGCCAGAAATTTAACAGTGTAGATCATATACCTGAGTTGGAAGCTTGCAAGTGTTGACACAAATCCCTACACATTTGCTTTCTTCTAAATACTTGCATCTTTCTACAAAAACCTGCAGGAACCAATAGCGGGCTCAGGATTGCCTATATTCATAGCTGAATTTCAGCTTCACTTGAGCACACATACACTAGTTAGACTGGGAAATTGGGAGACTTACCCCACTCTCCCACGAGGATCCATCAGGAAGATCAACAGAATTAACCTTGCATATGCCCATGAGCCACTGACAAGTGATTACAGTCACTCTTGCTTCAGAAATTAAACAACAAGACGGTTATAACTTTGAATTAACAATCCATTTAACAAGCATCGGAAGGAAAAGGAAACAAAATACATGAAAAGCATAAATGGAAAGTAACTCCCAGCTCACCAACCATCATAGCAGCTAGTTTTCCTCCTCCTATAGGTGATACCAGCGATTTATACAGATGGAGTAAAAATGGAGGAAACAAGGACCTCAGTATTCTAACCTGCCCTGCCCAATATTTACTTAGTCTGTCTGTTAAGAAAAATGAGTGATAAATAAAAGAAGAAGAAGAAGAAAACAAACAGCTGCATCTGTAGTATCAGAAGGGGTCCTCCTCGACATGAGACGACTGGCTACTTCAATCAATCCATCATATCCTGCTTTCTCTGAATCCCATCCAACTTCCTGTTAAATCCCTTGAAGAAAATAATTAACATCTACTAACAATTAATTTATTATAATCTACAGGTTGAAATAAAACTGACCTTCACCATTTTGTTACGAAAGAGAGCGAGAAACCAATCATCATAGAATTGATACCTGTACTCCTCCGACCTTGGAATAGTACTATCTTCTGCTTTTACCTACAGTCACGTCAGACCGCCCGTTGTAATTAATTATCAAACTGAAATTGATATTTTAAAAAAAAAAAATTGCAAGGAGCGAACCGGAGACTCTGTCCTGTGAGAGGAGCATGAGGCAGGAAGATTTGTGCGTTTTGGAAGACAGTAGAAGTGAGGGCGTGAAGGACATGATGGGATGTAGAGAGGACGAAGAAGAGCCACTGCCTTCATCCTTCTTTTCTTTCTTCTTTTTTTAACCTCTACCTCGTCATATCACAAACTAGGAAAAAAAAAACATATCGCAAACTTTAAGACAAAAACGGCGCGTTTTTATTTTACAAGTCAAAAACTAGAAGCGTTGGGATTCTTCAGTAATAGAAAAAACACAAATCAATTAACCCTATTTTGTCTCGATATTTTTTTTAAAAAACAATTATATATACATGTTTTTTTTAATATATTTTTATAATTTAAAATATTTAAGTATAAATCAAAAATTTTATACATATATAATCAAATAAACCGAAAATTATGTGTGCTAATAAATAAATAAAAAGTCATTAATGATATCTAAAAATAAAACTCAAAAAATCAAAATACAGATATAGATCAAGATATTTAATCTCGCAAGATGAGACATTTACACTATTATATTTGCTGAATTTTGTTTATTGCAATAGTTTTTTTATTCAGTAGACAATAATAAAAATAGACAAACACATTAAATTGATTGAATAAAATAAAAAAAAATATTATACAAGATTAAACATATTAGAAATATTATCTGAAAATAAATATTTTTTACTTTAAAAAATATAGTTTATTTATACAAAAGATGAATACAAATTATAGATGAATTAGAAAAACCATTTCAAAAAATAAATACATAACAAAAAATAATCATCATTTAAAAGAGAAAAAAGGGTATTAATCTAAATATAAATATTAAAAAAAACATAATAAGAAGCATTAATTGAAAAACAAATTAGGAAAAAAAGAAAAAAAAGGACTAGCTAGCCCGCTTAGCCCATTTCATTAGGGCTCGTATGACTAGGCCCTTATTTTTTTGTTGCACCTGGTCTGCCCTAATTTTTTTGGAAAAAAAACAAATGACACATCGTCTGATTTTGTGTAGATTCCTGCCACTATGGTGACCGGAAAATCGAGGCTTAAATTTCTTTCCCCAAAAACCATTTTCAACCTATTTTGACCCAAAACTCTTTGAGAATCATGATAAACCTATTTATGGCCTCAAAAAAACCAAAACAATCGTCTCAAAAATCAAAATCAACTCAAAACAAAAAATCAGCCTGAGCTCAAATTTTTTTCATGAATTTTAAAGGTAAAAAACACCTAATATAAACTTCCCTCATCGAAAGGAACCATTTAATACAAATATCGTCTATTTTGATGGTCTAAATCGGTGTTAATAACATGTTTCTCTCTCTATCATTGGAATCCAGCAACCTCTCTCTCTCCTCTTTCAACCAGGGACTAAAAATTAAAAAGATTTAACTTTTGTATCAAAATTAAATATGAAAGTATTGAGGAACTGAAATTATATAATCTGCGTTATTTTTTTAAGTTCGAGGACCAAAGTGCATCTTTTTCAAAACTTATGGCACGTCATCCATGTTTGGTACCTCTTTCATTTAAGTCCCTCTTATTCCAATCTCACCTTTTCATAAGAAATCAAAATCAATTGATCTTCAATTAGGATTAAATTGTCAAAAAAAAGTTTGAGGATCAAATTGAAAAAACAAATTGCACAATCCATCCACAATAATGTGTGAGAGAATGAACAGTGAGATCATGCTCAACAAAAAACCCACACCTTTTAGTTTTATACTTAATTTTCCTTTTTTTAGTTTTCTTCTTTTCTTTTAGTTTTTCTATTCCAATAAAAAACTAACAAACTTGTTCATTTCTTAAAATTTCATAGCATTTTAAAACTCAAAAAACTATATATCCAAATTGTATTGTTTTCTATTTGAAAAAAAATAACAATAGAAATCATGTTCAAACTCACTTGTTTTTCAATATATTCTTTACATTCTTCTTTTCTTCTACTTGTCATAAACACATCTTGTCAACTAGGACTTAATTATGTGGTTATAAATTTTAATTTTGATAAGTAAAATCTGATTTAAAAATTCAACCCAATCCATTAACCCAAAAGATAAAAAAAAAAAAAAAAGCTCAAAGGTTCAATGTTATACAATGACTTGCTTTGAATTAGAGCATGACCTTAGCATTATGCCTCCAATATCTTCCATAATATAGGTACATTGTGTTTGATGTAAGTTCTTTTGTGTCCGTCTTAATTAAGAGGACTTTGCAACTTAAGATTGGAGCTTTAAGTTAACTAGTTTGAACTATCAATTTAGTCCTACATCTACTCACGTAATTCTAAATTTATATTACAAAGTTACACAAGCATCAATATGATTAAATCCACATCCACATAAATAATAGTTCAACTGTAAGAGTACCCAAATAATTAAAACAACTCAAATGTAAAGTAAATTCAATAACTTAGGATAGGAAAGGAATACTTACATTCATAGAGTGATTCATACTCTAATTACATCCATGAAATGAAACTCTTGGATAATAGAACATCTTTTTGGTATTTTTATTTATGGAATTGAAACTGCAAGCCTACTGATTACAAGGGAAATTCCAAGCCTACTTGATAACGCCTACATAGTTATTGCCTTCTGTTCTATTGCCTATAAAGTTATTGCTTACAAGCTATTGCCTACTGGTTTAAGGTTTGAATTTTCATGTGAACTTGATAAAATCATAATGCAGTGATTTTAGTTTTTTGTTGAATTATTAAGTTGTGTTCTTCTTGGTTGCTTTGCCTTCTTCTTTAAATAGAAAAGTTCAAGATAACTTTCAGTAACTATCCATGTATCTTATTCAACGTAGCTTCTAGTAACTACCCAGTTACCCTATTCTTAGTTTACAGAACAAAAGAAAATAACGAATTGTTTAGTTGATGAGATTTCATAATAATCTAAAATTACAAGTTATTGTTGATGATATTGTTGGTGGTGGTGGTGGTGCTGCTATTGTTCAGTGTTTCTAGTGATGATTGATGGGTGGAGAATGGAGGAGAAAAACAAAGGATGGAGACAAATTGAGAGAATATATTTGTATATGGTATAATTGTAATTAAATAAAAAGAGGAAGGTCATTTTTGTCAAAAAAACATTCATTATAGATGAAAAAACATTGGAGAAACGTGTTTTCTAGGAGAGAAGAATAATTTTTGAAAACATCTTTTTCCAACTTCAAGCTTTGTGGTGGAAAATGAAAATTTTTCTTTTTTCAATTTATAAAAACACAACATTTAAACACAAAATCTATTTTTCATGTATTGTTTTCTATTTTTCTTGGGAAAATGGAGTAATACTCCATTACCAGACAACGACTAGCATTTAAACAAATCAATTTTGTGATTGCATAGTTGTAAGAAAATGCATATTGATGCCTAAAATTTTAATGACATGGCATAAGTCATCCTTCCATCAAAATCTATTAGCAATTGTTGTTAAGAGATTAACGAGACGTGTCACGATTCTAAAACAAAATCTTTAGTCATGTGATATGTTTAAAATACACGTTGTTACAATATTGGACACAAATATATTTTTTAGCCTAAACCTAGATTTTTAACTAAAATTTAATAAAATCTTTGATATAAATTAACTATAGCAATATTATATTATATAGAGCAAAAATCATACAAAAATTATATACAAACCGATGTAATAAATGTTTAATTAAACATTTTTTTTATAATATCCACTAATCAACCATTTTTTATCATATATATTACTTGGAGTTTAAATAACTAAATATTTTCACCTAAAACTCAAGAAATCTATTTTTAAAAAATATTTAACAATAGAAAGAGTTTCATAATCCAATGATAAAAAAAAATTGTTAATTTGTCTCTTCTATCACCATTTAAACTCTTTCATATTCGTTGCAATCTTTAGTTTTTTTTTTCACCCATGTGTGCTGAAAAACTTAATATAAATTCAATCTTATTTTTATCTATTAATCTAGTACAAAAATAATAGCCATAACAAACCTAAATCTCAAATTTTCATCCACCAATATTTCTCTCTTGTAAAATAGAAGTATAAAAAAAATCTATTTAATATAAAAGATTGATGGGACACTAAACCTAAGACACTGTTCACGAACATGAATGATCATAGATGATGGAAGATAACTCAAAATATTGAAAAATTAGATTTTAGTTTATGTTTTTTGGTTCATATTATTTGAAATTTTAGTTGAGCTTTGTTATTAGATTTGATATTATTTTATTTTGATTTTCAGTTTAATTTTAGTAGGCCTTTGACCAAATAATTCATTGTTTTAGGATTTATTATTTATATATAATTTTCTTGACAGTTCTATTAATTTTATGATGAATTAAAGAAAAGTTGTATAGTTGCAATTCTTCTCTTCCTCCCTCTTACTCTTTCTTTCTTTTATTTAGCTTATTTCTTCTTCTTCTTTTGGCTTATTCTTCTTTTTATTTCTTTCTTAGCTTCAAATCTTTTTTTGTCCCACATTGCTTTGGTATTAGAGATAAGGTTCTTTTAGTTGTTCTCACAACTAAAAGATCCATCACAAAAAAAAAATATATATAGTTTCTTTTAGCCTACGGTTTACAATTAAGATTTGAAAAAAACAATTCCCTAGCCAAACACACCCTTATACCCAAAACCCGCCACCCAACTATCTCAACCCCTTCTGTACAATCAACCATCCAAATTAGACCACCCACCATAGCATGTCGCAACCCCCACCACGAGATGAGACCCATTGACTACTGTCAAACCCACCCACTATAACAGCAACCCAACATAACACTATATTAGCTAGCTAAAAAACGTAAATCATACCAAATTCAACTCACCATAATAGATCATCTTCTCTCAATAGCCATCAACCATTCAACATAGCATACTCTCCTGATCAACCACCATCACAATTTAGCAATAGTCCTTCCCGATCTCTACCACTAACTACAATAAACTAGTAAACCCAATAACACCAAACGCTTGAGATATTAGGAATAATCATAACTGACGTCTACATTCATTCATCCATCACAATACCACACTATCTATTATGATGATAACCAACCACCAGTCTAGGCATCTTCTTCCATTTTTCTCATAACAACATCCAAATTAAACACAATGATTGAGATTTTAAAAACCTGGCTCGTTAAATGAAGTTGGTTTGCATCAATTTAATTGATTTAGTTTGAATTTAAAGGGTTTGAAATTGGGGATTTTGAAACCCTAGATTGCTAGAAGAAAAGGAAAGAAAAAGAAATACCCAAACACCATTTTTTTAAAGAGAGGCATAAATACAAAAGAAATAAACAAAACTTTTTTTGCCACATTCCACAACATACTTTTTTTCTTTTTATTATAGTCTTTTTTCTTTATCATACTTAAGAAAGTAAAAAAAAAAAAAAGGTAAAAAATCAAACCAAAAAAAGTCAAAAGTCATAGTAAAATAAATAGGTGACTATATGAAGAAAAAAAACAAAAGCAGGGAAAAAAGTGACAAGTACAAAACCACTTCAGTGGTACTATATTAGTCGACAAGTTAGTCAAACCAACATCATGTTAATGTGCTACTTGTGTCAGCAATTGTTTGTGTAATCCAAGTGGTCTATCACCATTGTTAAGCATCACGATCGATAAATTACTCTACCTTTAGATTTGTTGAATTTTACTTCTTTGGTATTGCATTTGTTATTCAAATTATCATTGATAGTACCTTTTATGCTTGAAAAAAAAATTATTCTTGCATTACAATCTTATATTTTTGCCATTCAAATTTAGTCATTAGTACTTTGTATTAATTATGGATCTTATTGAAAATTATGGAATATTGTTACTTTATTTGATTAATCATTTACACTTAAAGATTTAGCATTAAATGCTTACATTTCTTTTAATGTATTCTAGTCTTGTTTAATCTAAAAAAATAGAATTACTTTTATCTTTACATTTTATTCCACTTGTAAAAATTAAGATGGTCTCATTGCATCTTTACATTAGTGTTACATGGATTTGTGAATATCTTGAAAACACTGTAAAGTTTACAATTACCAATTACCATGGATTGACATTGAGTGATATCTTTAGAACCAATCAAGAGCAGAACACTGTAAAGTTTGTGATAATTAGGTTGGGTATGATTAGATATACCTTGACACAACATGAGTGAATTGAAGATTAGAAAATGACTATTATCTTTCACACCTATATCAAGTATGGGATAAAATTTGCAAGAAAATTATTGACAATAAGAGTTGTATCAATGCAATATCTTCTAGTATTATGGCTCACTTATGACTAAAACTCGCTCTCCATATTAAGTCCTATAGTGTGTCATGGGTTAATAATACCTCCATAGCAATCTTAGATATGCCTTTTCCTTATCAAATTTCTAGACAATCATGATGAGATTTGGTATGATGTTATTCCAATGAATATAAGACATGTTATCTTGGGAGGGCATGGATATATGATATTGATGTCACCTTTTATGGTGAGTCAAATCATTCTCTTTCACTTTTAAAGGTAGAAAGATCTAGTTCATTGGATTACCACCAAGACTGAGCAATAAGAATAAAGAGAATATAAACGAATAAAGACTTATCATAAATGAGTTTGAAAATGAGATTAAAAAATAACATATTATGCCTGGTTTAGTTGAAAAGGAAATCTCAATAAACTTTTAAGGGGAACCACATGAAGAGGTAAGTATGGTTAAAATAATAAATCTAAAAGAGTTTGAAAAATATATTAATAAAAAGTCTATTGTGTCTTCTTTAGTTATAGAAGAAGTTTTAGGAGACTTTATTAGAATTGTTTGAAGAGGTAAGTGCAGTGTTGAAAAACTTTCAAGATAGTCGTCCATCTAAGCTCCCTGATTTTTTACCCCATATACTCGGCATCGAATATGTCATAGATTTTGAGTAACCTCCTAAGCTCATTGATGCGTTATCCATATATTTGACATCCAACATGTCATAAATCTTGAGCGGTTTGTTGAGCTCCTTGAATCTTTACCCCTTATTCATGATAAGAAGGATAAAAATGATTTCGATATACTAGGTTATGTCCAATATATATCCACCCAGGATTAAAAAAGTCTTTGTTTCATTCCACACTCCTAGTATGATGTTCATAGTCATATACCTGGGAGGCTGGGATGCTTGAAGGTCTTCTTCTCATGTCTCCCTATACTAGAATGTATGAGTTAGCTAAGTTTTTTGCATGTAAAGTTCATGATTTTCATGTTAAGATTATAAAATGAATTCAAGCAAATAAAGTTGATTTACTTGAGTATAATGACGCATTTAATATTTGAGATTATTCCATTATACAAATTAGACCTAAGCAGTGTCCTTTTAAAACCAGTCAAAAATTACAAGCAAATATTGTTAAAACATTTAAAGTGAAATTTAATAATTACGTATTAATTCAATAATTAATGAATTATTGAAAATTTTATAAAGTGTTAGAAATGGTTGATTCAGATATTTATGTTATTAATCTACCACCAAACTTTAGTATTGGCTTTACTTTTAATATAAAGGACTTAATTATATATAAATTACAACATTTTATCCTTGATGATCCTTTTGAATCTCTTACACCATTAACTTTATCATTTGCAACTTTATCATTTGCACAAAAGGGATATATTGATGTTATTTTGGATATACAATTTGTTTCTATCAAGGATGATGAAATTCAGTGAATCCTAGCTCACGAGCACGTTGAATTGAGTTAGAGTCTATTAGGGTTATTATAGAGACATCGTCACAACTTAGTCTTGATTTTTAAGAGCATTATCAAAGCCTCATTGATCTACACTCAACAAGGTTGAGTTCTTCCAATCCTAGGAAAATTGATAAGGATACCAGATCCGAGATATGGTTCATGCACACATATGATCATAGATTATAAAGGATAACCCAAATTGTTGAGAGATTTGGCTTTAACTTATTTTTCTGATTTCATATTATTTGAAATTGTAGTTGATTTTTATTATTAGATTTGATATTATTTTATTTTAGGCCTCAGTTTAGTTTTAGTAGGCCTTTGACCAAATAGTTAATTGTTTAGGGTTTATTATTTTTATGTGATTTTCTTGACATTATGATCAATTTTATGATGAATTAAAGAAAAGTTGCATAGTGCAAAACTCCTCCTCTTCCCTGATGCAAATGGAAGCTAATACGACAACAACATAGAAAACACAAAACATTTTAATGAGCAAAAATAGTTGTAAATGTGAATTCTAAATTCATAATTTTATTATCTGAAAATTAAATATATAGTGGTTGCTTCCTAGAGAAGTTTACAAGACCTTTAAATAAGTAAGAAAATCCTACATCTACTAGAAAACCACTAGGAATCCAAAAACATATAGAAAATAAATAAGAAAATCCAAATTAAAACATAGAATCCTAAAAGACATGGGAAAAACAAAACAATTTACCCAAATAAGGGCATTCAGTCCTAAAACCTGATTTTAAAAGATCCAACAATCCGATTAAAGACAAAGTCGCTAATCGTAGAATCACCTGAAAAGACTTGAACCCAATCCAACAAATGAATATTCTATTATCGTAGCTTTAAGGAGTTTACTTAGTCTAACACGATCAGATCTCCTTTTTGAACCAGGACTTGTCATATTAATTCATAAAAGCATCTGCTAAGTAATTCATATAACTTGTCTAGCTCATACCCTCATCTAATAGTATCAGATTCTTACCCGAATATTGAAAGCCTTTAGTTTCTACAAACCCGACTATATCACACATTTCTCCTCTTCAGCTCCTTTCTTTTCTTTTTTGGCTTCTTCTTAGGCCCCGTTTGTTTGCTGGAAAATGGTTTCTTTTTGGAAAGTGAATTATTTTCTAATGTTTGGTAGTGTAATAGAAAATAAGTTGGAAAACACTTTCCAGTGTTTGGTTATGTCATGGAAAATGAACTAGAAAATAACTTATTAATGTTTTATTTTTCTCAAGTTTATTAAAATAATAAGAAACAAATCTTACAAATTAAAAAATTGAATGAGAATAAAATTAAAAATATATATATAATTTCATAAATTATCTCAAATAAAATAAATAATAATTAAAATAATAGAGATCAAATCTAAAAAATAAAAAAATGAAAGATGAAGAAATTAAAATAATAATAATTAACATTTTATAAATTATTTCAAATAAAATAAGTAACAATCAAAAGAATGAGGATCAAATTTGATAGATAAAAAATTTCAATAAAAAAATAAAAAGAAAAAAGCAAATAACAATTATAAAAATGAGGACCAAAGTTAATATAAAAATTAAATTTTAAGAGATGAAATTGAAAAGTAAATATTGAAAACAAAATATATATATATATATATATATATATATATATATAACAATCAAAAGTTTGAGGATCAAATTTGATATAATTAGCAAATAATATGACATTTCTAAATTTTTCACAACTTCCGGAAAGTATTTTCCGTCCAAATTTTTCAGGAAAACACTTTCCTGGAAATCAAGCCAAAATTTTTCTTTAACTGGAAAGTGTTTTGCGTTGATCAATTTTTCTAATGGCAAACAAATATAGGAAAGTTTGGATAATAATTTCTTAAAAAATAAATTCTAGAAAATAAACATAAGCATTATTAAGTTTTCTTTTTCTTAACTATGTTTTTGCTGTATGTCAAAGATCCAAGCAGAATAGAATGAGATTGAAAGACTTGTGTAAAT
>Ga0325402_1004879_pt1 | contig 12458 bp, 2 predicted proteins | sample PopdelMetagenome_22_FD_207212 | JGI IMG/M metagenome (GOLD analysis project Ga0325402, IMG submission 207212) | Populus deltoides microbial communities from Bellville, Georgia, United States - Xylem-PdKOR-R3 | ecosystem: Host-associated > Plants > Phyllosphere > Stem > Wood/Secondary xylem... | reverse complement strand
AGTTTTATCAAGACTAAATTATTATTTGCTAAGTGTGCTTTCTAATAAAAAAAATCGAGTAAGGATTGTCTCGATGTAACCTGGTCAACTTGACAGGTCCAAAAACAAATCGAACAACCGTAAAAATATAGTTTGACTAAACAAATTCAAGAAGGCATATTTTTAAAAAACATTATTGAGACAAAAACATATTTGATCAACTTAAGTTAACTCGAGTTAACATGTCAAATTTGCGACCCGAATTATGAGGTTAAAATAAACTTCATAGAAAGCAAATCAAAACCAAATATGAAATCTAATTATCAATTAAATCAATGTTGAAGAATGAAATTGAAAAGGAAAACAATTAAAAAAGAGAGAAAAAACAAATAACTCGAGTCAACTCGGGTTCACCTTTCAAAACTGCAACCCAAGTCATATGACTGGGATAACTCCATAGAAAACAATCTAAACAAACTATGAAGTTTAATCCTTAATTAATCAAATATCAAATGATGAAATTTTACAAAAAATAAATTAAAAAAGATAAAAAAAAAAGACCCGAGGCAACCCTAAGTTAAAAAATTCAAGACAACATATTTTTTTAAAAAAATATTGAGACAAAAACATATTTGACCAACCTAAGTTAACTCAGGTTAACATGTCAAATCCACGACCTAGATTATGAGACCAGAATAACCTCATAGAAAGCAAATCAAAACAAAATATGAAACTCAGTTTTCAATAAACTTATTGTTAAATGTTGAAATTGAAAAAAAAATCAATCTAAAAACATTATACAATAAAACGACCTAAGTCTACATGGCTTAGTTCGCAAAACATGTGACTTGAGTTATAAAACCAGGATAACATCATAGAAAGTAAACCAAATTAAATCATGAAGCCTAATTTATAATTAACTCAATGTTAAATTATGAAATTAAAAAAAATACCAATTAAAAAAAGATAAAAAAACTGAGCTAACCCGTCAAACCCGTAATACGAGTTATAATGAGATTGAGGCAAACCATTAACAAATATTAAAAAAAAAACTTTGAGTCGTACCCTTGTTATTTTCAAAAAAACTCCAATAGAAAAGGAGTAAAAAAGAATGTTACAGGTTGAAATATAAAAAAAAAAAGCTTACAAAAATGAAACAAAAAATCAAAGAAGCTCGAGTGAACCTTGTAAACTCAAGTTAAACTCTCAAACCCGCAATACATTAAATTCTTGACCCGAGCTCAACACCTAAAAAACTAAATGTTAGAGGATGAAATCAATCAATTTAATTCAGCTTAAAAATAAAATTCCTTCATAAAAAACGAAATTCAACAAAGACAAAAACAAAAGAAAAAACCAAGGCAACCTATGATATTTTCAAAAAGACTAAAAAATATCATATAAAGTGAATTAAAAAGGAACAAAATGTTGGAGGATGAAAAAAAACAAAGAAATCGGGGTCAATCTCTTAAACCTGCAAACCATTAAATTCTAGACTCGGACTTTACTAAAAACCTAAAGACTCATCAAATTAAATGTTGAAGGATGAAATAAAAAAAAAAATCATTCAAAAAAGATCTCGCAAGGTAAAAAAAATACAATAATAATAAAAAAGGATTAAATTTGATAGGAAAAAACTAAAGAATGATGAAATTGCAAAAAAAAAAACAAAAAACAATTGTGAAAACCATCTAAAGTAATTTAATAGACTATTCTAAATAAAAAAAAATGCAACAAAGAGAACAATGATGAAATTGAAAAAACCACATGATTTCATAAAAGTATTCTAAATTAAAAAAAAAATTGAAATAAAGAGAACATGGATGAAATCATAAGTAGAACAAACTTTAGGGACTGATTTGATTTTTTAATTCCAACACGAAAATTGACTAGGAGAGAGGAGAAAAGAAAAAAAAACAAAATGCCACCTGTGCCACACCAGCCGTTATAGTGCTACACGCACCGCTGATTTGTGGAGGGGACATCGAGATCCTTTGAATGCCACCCTGGAATCACGGTTTTTGCTATTGGATGGCGCTACACACGCTGTCCATAGATGACAAACACTGTTCACCTGATTCTATTTTTCTTTTTAATTTAATTTTTTTATTTACCAAATTATATTCTTGCCTTTAATGACACCAAATAACTATCAAATGACCATATCTAAATAACAAAAAGCCTCGGAGTCAAAGACAATTGTTTTAAATTTTCATGGGCAGTTAAGTAACTTACTTGTTGAAAAATCAGGTCAAAGACTAAAAGCCTCTAGACCCAAATAATTTTTTTTTTGTCTTTCAAAAGTAATTAAATAATCACATTGTGTAAAGAAAATGTAAAAATATCATATAGACCCCTTTTAGTAATGGCTAATGTGTTCTATGAAAAATATCATCATACCCCTAACCCCTAGATGCAAGGCATGCTACTTTGTCCACTAAAATCAGTCTTTCATTATGTGAATTCATGGTGAAAGACTGATTTTTTTTTAGTATAATATAAGAAAAAACTCGTTGTTTTTTCTTTTTTCAAAATTGAGTAATTGAATTCTAGCTTAACTGAAACACCGAACTTATTTACTCGATTGAGAGCATTTGTCGATTAAGCCATTAAGTTGCTAGCTACTTGTTAGGCATTTACAAAGCTGTGACTGAGTGGGCCATTTTATGTGAATATCTATAATGGTGTCATTCTGAACTTAAAGAGCCTAATTTCAATGAAAGTCCAATTTATTGTGTCAAAGAAATTGTTGAAAAAAAGAAGTTCAAAGCATTAAGGACTAGAGTTAACATGCTACTGTAGTTAGCAAGTATAGGTCCGAATTCTTTGATGTCCAAATTTCAAAAGGAGCTTCAATTCATTTAATAACATATATACATGGTTCAATTGTTCGATCATTAGTGTTTATTAATTAATAAGAAGCTTATTCCGTACAGGAAATTGCCAATTTTATGGGTAAGAATAAGAAGCATACGTACTATAAGCTAAATTTAGTTATATTGGGTATTACTTTTATAATTTGATTTAATTTATTTTTCAATTTATGGGTATTAATTACTTTTTCTATTTGATTAAAAAAATTCCCTTTATTTTCCGGCTCAATTTTCTCAGTTTGGAATAGGCCAACATGCAGTTGACAACATACTTGTGTAAAAATTAATTAGGACTGATCTTGTTTGCTGAGTTTATTTTTATTTTGTCATTTGCAGCCCAAATTTGCTAATGGGATTGTCGCCATTTAATCAGCTCATGTGTTGTGTAGGCCTGTGAGTGTTTCTTTTTTAAACTTTTATTCTATGTTGTGATAATCAAATGATTTTTAAAAAAATCACAAATCAAATTAAAATATTAGACTGTGTTTAATTAGTATTTTAAGTTAGAATAAACAAATACATAAGAGACAAAAATATATTTGTTGAAGAAAATGAAGATATATAGTTACCTAAAATAAATTTGTTTTTGGAATAATTTTTTTTGATGAATTTTTATATTCTTAAAACAAAAAATATATGAAAACATGTCTTCTCCATTTTCACAATCTTTATCTTTTATATTAAAAAATAATACTAAACACTACTTTAATAATCAAGTTTAACAATCTCCCCCTCTACATAGGGAATGAGGCTTGAACCTATACTATTGGAGTATTGGAGGGAGGAGAAATACATTCCTCATTTTTTCTATCAAGATAGACATATCTTGACAAAAAATTAAAGTAGAATTTCTTTTATCGGTTTTCATGAAATAGTCCACTAACAAATAATTTTACAGGAAGAAATTCAGATAAATATATCTTTTAGATATAAGTCAAATAAATCTAATTCTAAAATTAATTTGGAGTAATGAATATTGGTTTTTGGTATTTGTGGCCAAAATTACCTAGTGAGCCATTTTATGAGCGCATTTAATATGCAGGGATGTGGGTGCTTGTTTTTACTCAATTTTTATTTTATTTTATGATGTAATAATCAAATGCTTTAAGAATAAATTAGAAATCAAATGAAAAAAAATGGTTATGTAGGTTATATTTGGTTAGTATTCAAGGGAAGAGAAATACAAATATATTTGATTAAAAAAGTATAAATAAAAAAATAAAAAATAAATATATCTTTGTGATAATTTAGGAATAAATTTTATTAATTTTAAGATAACAAGCACATAAAAACATCTTTTTTATATTCAGAATCTTTGATTTTCTTATTCTGAAATGATAATGATAAATTTCAATAAAATGCAAAAATTTCCCTTTATTTTCCTACTCAATTTTCCCAGGATTCAAACACAAATGTTCCTTCTGCTTTAATTGGTGGTTAATTATTTATTCAACACCTAAAAACGTGTTTGGTATCTGAGAAACTACAGTAAAGTGAACGACTAAACTAGCTAAACTGACAAAAATCTTAAATGGTTTTAAATTATTTCAGCTACTTTCCCTCAATTTTCTAGGTAAACAAGATGAGCTAAATTTATTCCCAGCCTAAACGTCAAGAATTTCAGTAGAACAAAAGAAGAGATTATCACTTCTATTCGCTTTAGACCAAAATTTAAATGGCTTAAAAAAACTCCCAAAAGCCTAACTGCTCTAGGTTTTTACAAGCGCTGCCTGGATCCATATACCTTGTTCGTAAGTTTATTTTTTACTTCTACTAGGCTTAGGCCCAATATTTTATTTAAATTTTTTTAATATCCTCTACAAATTCTTTAATATTTTATATTAATCAAACCCATATTATTTTAAATAAAATATAACTCAAAATATCACAAAAATAAAATTATTTTTTAATCTCTCTTCTCTAAAAAAAAAAAAACTTATAAGTTATAAATATTACATAAATCCTCAAAGTTTAAGGTTTATAATTTTTCTATTTTTAACATTTTTAGAATACTATCTATCAGCCACCATAACTAATTAAATTAATCAAATTAAGAGAATTAAAAAATTAGCTAATTGTTAACACATAATTCACATTCTAGGCCACATGTCAAACATCTCGGTGGCTGTCATTTAATGTGGCTGTCGCTCTAAGCAAGCCAAGGACGAATCTAACTAAGCAGTTGATTTTTTGAAGGCGGTAGGCAATGAAGGCATTGACTGAGCTGCACGTCGTTTTGTAACTTGAAAGGGATGTTTTTGTGTAATGCCAACGGTAAATGAAAATGGGGACTGTAATTAGACCCAAAAAAAAAAAAGGAAAAAAAAAAGCAATTTGGAAAGGTTCGATGCTTGACTTGATAGTTTGGAATAGGCCAACAGTTGACAAAATACTTGTGTCAAAATTAATTAGGACTGATCTTGTTTGCTGAGTTTATTTTTATTTTGTTATTTGGAGCACAAATTTGCTAATGGGATTGTCGCCATTTAATCAGCTCATGTGTTGTGTAGGCCTGTGAATGTTTCTTTTTAAAACTTTTATTCTATGTTGTGATAATCAAATGTTTTTTTTTTTTAAATCATAAATTAAATTAAAAAATTAGACTGTTTAATTAGTATTTAAGGTTAGAATAAACAAATACATAAGAGACAAAAATATATTTTTTTAATTACAAATTTGTTGCTTTTGAAGTTCTTTTAATGTGAAAATATTGTATTTAAAAAGAAAGTTTCAATTTTTACTTTTTGACTCTAATTGTTGAGAAAATCGGATAAAAAAACCATTTTTTATTAATTGGCGGAAAGGCCTCAATTTCACTCCTTTTAAATTCAGTGGATGGCTAAAGGATTTGCTACCATTTATCCATTACTTTAGTTTTAGAAATCTGAAGGAAGAAATAAGAAATTATCACAATGTATTGAATTTGACAATTTAAATTTAAAAGTAAAAAATCAGGGGAGAAATATAAAGTAAAAGTAAATTTAAATTTCTCAGACGGAGCTTTATCGTCCTGTCCAAATACTTTCCATTAATTGGCGGAAGAGCCTCAATTTCACTCCTTTTAAATTCAGTGGATGGCTCAAGGATTTGCTAGCATTTATCCATTTACTTTAGTTTTAGAAATCTGAAGGAAGAAATAAGAAATTATCACAATGTATTGAATTTGACAATTTAAATTTAAAAGTAAAAAATCAGGGGAGAAATATAAAGTAAAAGTAAATTTAAATTTCTCAGACGGAGCTTTATCGTCCTGTCCAAATACTTTCCATTAATTGGCGGAAGAGCCTCAATTTCACTCCTTTTAAATTCAGTGGATGGCTCAAGGATTTGCTACCATTTATCCATTACTTTAGTTTTAGAAATCTGAAGGAAGAAATAAGAAATTATTGAATTTGGCTAAAAAATCACTTGTAGTTGTGGTAACAAATTACCCAATTCTTCGTGGCCTTTAATGGTTAACACTTGCAAAGAAGGCAATTGGGCAGCAAAATTCTTTGGGCCAAAAAAGCTGCAATTTGAAAGAACCAATTTTGTTAGCCGAGGGAAGTTGATGATGCCATCTCTGGTGAGTGCATCGCCTTCTCCACTGTAAAATATTTGCTTTAAATTGTCAGCAAATTTAATCGTTATCTGTTCCAGGTTCAGAAGACTTGGAGACACGGAGACAGGGAAGACATGTTCCAGTTTAACACAGCCTCTTGTATAGAGATTTTTTAATCCTGGAAACCCAAGAGACTCTGTTAAGACGCTTCAATCCACCGCAATGTTCTATCTGTAGTGTTTCCAGATGAATAAGACTCTGCGCCAGGGACGGTGTGAAGATACCACAAGTTCAGCATATCTAGTGGGCCCCTTCCATATATATTTGAGCTCAGGTAACCAGTACAGCCGTAACTCTGTTAAAGATGACAGCAGCAGCAGCTCCTTCTCGTTAGTTCCTTCATCAGCCTCACCCAATTCAAATACCTCTCCTCATTAATATTACATGTTCACTATTTTTTTTTTAAAAATGTGTGTGTTATAGTGAATGAAAAACTGTGTTGCTAAAGAATCAGAATTAAAATAGAGTTATCTTTAAAAAAATAATACAAAATTGGGTCTATTAAATTGAATATACGCTGAAAAAAAAAATTACAATCTCAAAGGCAAACACTAATTCTTTTCAAAGCTAGAGGATTTATCCTTTTACTTACATCTTGGAATTTCATATTCTGTCAATAACTTTATAAATTGATATATATATATATATATATATATACACACACAAACATGAAGAACAAAGACCATCCAGGAATATCGCATATGTTGATTTACTTCAACCATTTAAAGTAGAAGGAAAAGGGGAGAAGATAAATAATTGTAGCCATATTACCTGCAAGAATGAATTATTAGCATGTTCTTCAACGTCCTAAGCCAAGCTTATCATCTGACTCAATCATAATGACCACCTTCATCCTCTTCCTCTTCCTATTCCCCTTGCCACCCATTTCTTCGGGTCCAGCTTCTAGCAGTGCTGGTTGGCACGGAGCAACCAGTGCTGGAACCCTCAGCTACTTGAGATACCTGCAAAGCCAATTCAAGCATGGCATACACATTCTAACTTGTTAGTCTTATTATTGAGGGAAACAAGAAATAAAAACACTTAAAAGAGAGGCAAGAAATCATGTCAAATATGCAGCACCTCTGATTGAGCACTCATTGAACCATTTGATGTAGTAGCAAATCTTGTGGTCAGCTTTGGACATTGACGCACCTCCAACATCGACAAACAAGGGAATATGAAATCACAACATCCATGACTGAAGTAGACAATGCTTGGTAATTCTTCTAGACTCAGCAACTTCAGATCAGGGAGCACCATCTCCTTCTCAACATTGACATGTGAAGCATGATCACCCTGCCCAAATACTCCCAATAATTGAGAGGATCCCCGTACTTTAAGTTTTCGGAGCTTTTTGAGACCTGAAGCCATGGCTATCGGGAAGAGACTCTTCAACTTGTTGCATCCTGTGATCTCAAGTCGACACAAATTAGGGAAGCATGAAGATTGGAGATCACTTCCTGAAAATATTTGATCCTTTTCATCATCATTATCCTTAGCAATGATTTGCTCCAATTCCTCACAGTCTGATATCTGTAGAGTTTTCAGTTGAAGTAGACTAGCAATCATGCTGTTTGTGAATACATGTGTCAGTCTCTTACACTTTTCCACCTTTAAAGTAGTCAAATTGCTTAGCACGAGACCCTTCCATAGACACCTCAAGTCAGGCACAAGCACGGAGGACAACTTCAATGTTTTCAAACTTGTAAACCCCTGCATCAAAAGAAAATAAGGGTACCAATTTGTTAGATATAATTCCTAGTAATTTTTGTGCACTTTGAAACTATTATATAATTTTGTTAAATAAATGAACCAATTATCCCCAATACCGAAATACTTATCAACAAGAAGATATAGATAGACAAGGCAACGGGTCATGGGAATATAAAATCATATTTTTTCATATTTATGATAATCTGAATACAAACTATTATTTTATATTAGTTAAATTAAAAGCAATCATGAAAAATTATACTTTAACTCAAAAAAATTAATTTTTTATATTCGATTTATAATTAAAAAAAACAATTATGACATTTTCCAAAAATAAAAATATAAAAGAAAATAATTTGAATTTTACATATTAGTAAAATGTTTTAATAAAAATGCTTGATTATTGATCATTTAAATTATTTTTTTCATAAAAAAAGTGAAAAATAAATTGTAAAAAAAACGATTTATAATATTTTTTTGAATTCAATACAAATTTGGTGCTTTTGAAGTTCTTTGAATGAGAAAAAATTGTGTTTAAAAAGAAAGTTTCAATTTTTACTTTTTAACTCTAATTGTTTAGAAAAAATAAACCAAATACGAAGCCTCAATTTCACTCCTTTTAAATTTAGTGGATGGCTAAAGGATTTGATAGCATTTATGCATTACTTTAGTTTTAGAAATATGAAGGAAGAAATAAGAAATTACATTACAGTAATTGATGTCTAACTTCCTAAGCCAATTTAAATCATCAATTAAATTCAGTGAAATTTAGTTTAGTTTAGTTTTAGAAATTCAGTAATAGAAATTTAGTTTTAGAAATTACTTTAGTTTTAGAAATTTGGAGGAAGATAGAACAAATTATCACAATATATTGAAGTTGACAATTTAAATTAGAAAAGAAAAAAAATGGAGAAATATAAAGGACGTACTTGAAGCTGTGCCAACAAATTACCCCATTCTTCGTGGCCAGAGATGCTTAGACATTGCAAAGAAGGCAATTGGGCAGCAAAATCCTTTGGACCAAAAAAGCTGCACTTTGAAAGAGACAATTTTCTTAGCTGAGGGAAGTCGATGATGCCATCTTTAATTTTAGACTTGACGATGATGTCATCTCCATCTCCACTGTAAAATACTTGCTTTAAATTGTCAGCTTCACGAATCTCCATCTCTTCCAGGTTCTGAAGACTTGGAGACACGGAGACAGGGAAGACATATTCAAGTATTTGGAGCTTTTTGAGACCTGAAGCCATGGCTACCGGGAAGAGACTCTTCAACTTGTTGCATCCTCTGATCTCAAGTCGACACAAATTAGGAAAGCATGCAGATTGGAGATCACTTCCTGAAAATATCTGATCCTTTTCATCATCATTATCCTTAGCAATGATTTGCTCCAATTCCTCACAGTCTGATATCTCTAGAATTTCCAGTTGAAGTAGACTAGCAATCATGCTGTTTGTGAATACATGTGTCAGTCTCTTACACTCGTTCACCTCCAAAGTAGTCAAATTGCATGGCACGAGACCTTTCCATATACACCTCAAGTCAGGCACAAGCACGTAGGACAACTTCAATGTTTCCAAACTTGTAAACCCCTTCATCAAAAGAAAATAAGGGTACCAATTTGTTAGATATAATTCCCAGTAATTTTTGTGGACTTTGAAACTATTATATAATTTTGTTAAATAGATGAACCAATTATCCCCAATACCGAAATACTTCTCAACAAGAAGATATAGATAGACAAGGCAACGGGTCATGGGAATATAAAATCATATTTTTTTCATATTTATGATAATCTGAATACAAACTATTATTTTATATTAGTTAAATTAAAAGCAATCATGAAAAATTATACTTTAACTCAAAAAAATTAATTTTTTATATTCGATTTATAATTAAAAAAAACAATTATGACATTTTCCAAAAATAAAAATATAAAAGAAAATAATTTGAATTTTACATATTAGTAAAATGTTTTAATAAAAATGCTTTATTATTGATCATTTAAATTATTTTTTTCATAAAAAAAGTGAAAACAAATTGTAAAAAAAATGAAAAAAAATATTAAAAAAATATGTTTTTTGAATTCAATACAAATTTGGTGCTTTTGAAGTTCTTGGAATGAGAAAATATTGTATTTAAAAAGAAAGTTTCAATTTTTACTTTTTAACTCTAATTGTTTAGGAAAAAAAAAACAAACACGAAGCTTTATTGTCCTGTCTAAATACTTTCCATTAATTGGCGGAAGAGCCTCAATTTCACTCCTTTTAAATTCAGTGGATGGCTCAAGGATTTGCTACCATTTATCCATTTACTTTAGTTTTAGAAATTTGGAGGAAGAAATAAGAAATTACATTACAGTAATTGATGTCTAACTTCCTAAGCCAATTTAAATCATCAATTAAATTCAGTGGATGGTTAAAGAACTTATCAATTACTTTAGTTTTAGAAATTTGGAGGACGATAGAACAAATTATCACAATATATTGAAGTTGACAATTTAAATTAGAAAAGAAAAAAAATGGAGAAATATAAAGGACGTACTTGAAGCTGTGCCAACAAATTACCCCATTCTTCGTGGCCAGAGATGCTTAGACATTGCAAAGAAGGCAATTGGGCAGCAAAATCCTTTGGACCAAAAAAGCTGCACTTTGAAAGAGACAATTTTCTTAGCTGAGGGAAGTCGATGATGCCATCTTTAATTTTAGACTTGACGATGATGTCATCTCCATCTCCACTGTAAAATACTTGCTTTAAATTGTCAGCAAAATCAATCTCCATCTTTTCCAGGTTCTGAAGACTTGGAGACACGGAGACAGGGAAGACATATTCCAAATAATGACAGGAAAATATATAAAGAGTTTTTAATTTTGGGAAGCCAAGAGACTCTGGAATTATTTCCCCTTCGTCATCCTTCTCTCTGATAAGACGCTTCAATTTTAGGCAACTGAATATCTCAAGTGTTTCCAGATGAATAAGACATTGAGCGAGGGACGGTGTGAAGATAAATGTCAGTTTGTCAAGATACTGCAACCCCAGATGATTAAGACTTTGGAGGCTGACATGTCTGGTGGGCCCCTTCCATATACATTTGAGCTCACGTAAATAGGACAGCTGTAACTTTGTTAAAGATAACAGCAGCCGCAGCTCCTTCTCCTCGTTAATTCCTTCATCCAATTCAAATACCTCTTCCAATGATTTGCACATATCAATTTCCACACTCCTTAGATTTTTCAAAGCTTGCCGCCATTTTGCTGGAAACAGAGTGCGAATATCCCCACAAGCGCTCACTTGTACACTTTCTAATCTTTGAAAGAAGTCCTTTTGCGACCCATGGCCATGGGTGGTCATCTGATCAGAGGACAATACTATATTTCTTAAACCCTTCACTCTCATGAAAACAATTTGAGACACAGTAGGAAACAACTGCTCAAATGTCTTTGCATTTAAGGATGTGGCGCTGATATCACGCAAATATAATCTTGTCGAGGTTGGGTATACTCTTTCTGAATAATAATAATCCCGATCCCCTAACACTATATCATATTTGAGCAACCTGGGAAAAACAAAATCTCTGGGAATGCATTCAACCTTCGGTATCTTCAATGATAATACAGCTAAATGAGACAGCGAATTTAGCTCTGTTAGGCTTGCATTCATTCCTTCTGTGCTGTCACATCCAACAACATCCCATTCCTCGAAGCTTTGATCCCCGATCAACAGTTCTTCTAACTTCTTCAACCTTGCAATCAAATTCACAGGAATCCTTCTTAGCAATCCACAACCTGTCAAATCCAACAACCTCAACTCCTTGAGCTCCCCAATTTCATCAGGTAATTCTTCAATGGAGCCGCACCGCCTGAAAACAAGAATATTAAGTCTTTGCAGCTTTCTCAACCGAATGAGGTCCTTGCATTTACACTCGATCAACAGCAACGATTGAAGGTTCGTTGAGAATAGAAGTGATTGCAATGACAAACACCCTCCCTTTAGAGACAAAACTTCTATTGCTTTCATCCCTTCAAAAAACCTCTCTGGAACATTCAAATCATCATCCAGTTCTAACAACAGAACTTTGAGCTGTGGACACACCAATCCTTCAGGAAGTTCTGCTAGTTTATTGCCCATTAACGAAACTACTGTACAACCTTCAAATCTTTTATTGCTCATTGGCCACTCCTTCAACCCAAAGCCAGCCTTTACCATGAATCCGTATTTTTCTGATGATGCTATCTGAATAGCAACATCACGAACCAAGTCATGCATTTTGACATATTCTTCAGTTTCAGTTC
>Ga0325402_1004878_pt1 | contig 12462 bp, 6 predicted proteins | sample PopdelMetagenome_22_FD_207212 | JGI IMG/M metagenome (GOLD analysis project Ga0325402, IMG submission 207212) | Populus deltoides microbial communities from Bellville, Georgia, United States - Xylem-PdKOR-R3 | ecosystem: Host-associated > Plants > Phyllosphere > Stem > Wood/Secondary xylem... | reverse complement strand
CATAAACAAGAGATTAATATAAACAAAACTTAAGTATTACAAAAGAGAGAGCAAGAGCATGATCTTGATCTGAACACCAAGATGCCTAAATACATGGCAAATGCCTCCTTTTATAGGCCAAAATTCAAAACTATTGATTTGTTGACTAATTGATGAATGGGTGGCCACATCTTAACTTGATGACAATTCTTATCTTCTTGTCTGCCAAAAACGTCATTGATAACGTCATAATTTGAACAGACTTCAATCATGAAAGTTCTAGGAAATTGTCTCATCTTTCTATGGTAAAACGTTGAGATCATTTGGACTTCTAGAACTCGAGATATGGGCTGAACACTGAACAGTGTCTGGCTGCAGGATAGATTCAGACTTCTTCGTTGTTGCTACAATTTGGACTTGAAAACGACCTTTTTAAATCTTGGGCTCCGTATGAAAGTTGTAGGCCTATGTCTTACCTTTCCATCCATATAAAGTAGACCTAAATTCGAGATCTACAGCTCCAGATATGACCCGATTACCGAACAATGTTCCAGTTTGGACTGCACCAATGTCTCTTTTCTAAGTTTGGCCATCTCTCTGTCCTTTCAATTTCAGTACTTCAACTCATCAATCAATTCTTTCATTTATATGATAGGCCTGCATTTAAGATGAACACTTACCATAAATTAAAGGTATCTTATATTATTAGATATGTTATTATAAAACATGCTTTAGTTAAGGAATTATTGATACTTCAAGTGCAAAATGATGATATAAAAACCTTGATAAAAATGCACTTTTAAGTACTAATCAACAACAATTGTTTCAAGCTTGATGAAAGTAGTTTGTAGTGAGGAATTTAAAAGATCTCTAGCTTTAGAGGAGCCTAGATCCATGTAAGAGTTTAAGAGCAAAATCAGGAGGTATATTCATTTTCAGGAAGTTATAGAAATGTCAAAGAGGCCATATGATGAAATATTTAGAAATCATTATAGCTCTAGGTCGTTGCTTGAGCAGGATAGAGAGGAAGAGAGGAAAAAAGTTGGAGAAGGGATTCTTAAAAAGGTCAGATTCTTGGTCTTCATGTTAAAAGTGTTTAATTAGAGGAAAAAGAAGGCAAACACCATTTAATGTTTCTATAACAAAAAATTTGAGGTCATTACGAATATGTTAGGTGTTGATTGGCCTGCTAGGTTAGCTAGAAAAGGGAAAGAAGGAGATTCTTATTTTTTTTTCATAGAAGTTATGGTCACTTCATTGAGAATTGTAGAGCCTTGAGAGAGGAGATCAAACATATTTTAAACAGGCCCTTCCAAATCACTAGACTTTATAATCGACACTATCAGTGATAAGTAAAAATTGACAGTATTATGTCGATAAAATATGTTAAATTTTTTATTATACGATTGAATTATAGTCATATCACATGTTTTTTTCTTTATTTACATATCAATGCATAATTAGAGTAAGGAAAAGTGTGGATCAATCTCAAAACTTGTCTTGTCTTACCAAATAAAAAGCCATGGAAATTTTTTATTGTATATCATAATTCAAGCACCTTAGAACGATGATGGAGTATCTATCTATAATATTTTCACCTTGTTTAGATATTTCTTTCAAGTTCTTTTTAAGGTCACTATGTAAAGGTGTGAGCGTTCACTTGTCTATGCATTTCAAGCACTAGCTAAGGCATTTCTCACACCACATCAATTCAAGCCATTGATTCCTCTACTCATCAACCTTATGTTGTCGTCACTCAACTAGTCCTCAAATCATGTAAATGTTAATTTTTCCATCTCTTTTCCCTCATTTCTTGCTTCTCCGCCAATTTTTATGTAATGGAAACTCTGCTTCCTTTTTCATCCATGACTCGTATATAATTAAGCATAACTAGAGTCTAGAGGGGCATGACACTCCTAAAGTTTGACAAAATTTTCATTTTAGTCCTAAATATTTTAAAGTGTTCTAAATCAACATTCCCAACCTTGTCTCACTCCCTCAGCCAAAAAAAAAAGAAAACATTTCTCAATTATCATGAATCGTTTATTTTATTTTTTAACGTAATCCAATATATTTCATATTATAGTTTAGCATACTCATATCTAAAACCTTAACTCAAAACTTACATACAAAATTAAATCTAATTTGATGGAAAAAAAATGAATATTGAATAAAATAATTTTAAAAACAATGTCCATGTAGGTCAAAAGGTACCAACTAACAACCTCACTCCTTAAGGTAGAATAATATATAAAAAAATCAACAACCCAGGTCCAGGCTTCAATCTTTGTAGCTCGGTCTGGCCTGTAACCTTAACAGCCCAATTAAGCTGCCCCACTCATTCTCTCCTCCCTCTCCTCTTTCTCTCCCTTATCTTTTCCATTATTACTTTCTCCTTTCTCTCTCCTTTCTCCCTCCTCCCTCTCTTTTCTTTTTATTTATTATTTTATTTTTCTCACAACTATCCCCCTACTTTTTAGCCTACTTATTAGGCATGCATTTCCAAATATTTTTAACCCAAACATGTATCACTCGTCACACACCACACACCACCTTCTCTCGCCAATAAACAATTTCTCACTAAACTTCTTATACCAACGTTTCCTCCCTAAGCCTGACTTTGTACAAACCTTTCTCGATTGCCACCCTTATTATTATTTGACATACTCTTTAGCATTAATTTATCCATCAATGGTAAGTATGGCATTTTAACCAAGTACTCAACTTTCTAGGGAAACAGGTATTCCCCATGAATTTTCCCTCTCAACCAAATAAGTTATCCACAAGGTAAGCTTATGTCACCTCTGGTATTTATAAATGCCACGGGATACTATGTAGGAATGGATGTCTTAAAGATAAGCCACTCAGGCCTAAACATGATAACTTAAGCTCACTCAAGCATACTTATATTATTCACTACAACACTTTTTCTACACACACATTCTTCTTCTATTTGTTAGCTTAAGAATCAAAGGGCTCTTTGTCCTAATAAGGGACTTGTTTTACAGGTCAGTCACCAACTAAGTACTATGCTGAAGAAAGCTTAATATGTCTGAAGTTTTTCACTACTTTATCAGTTGTGTTGTTTGTGGTAAACATAACAAAAAACTAGTTCATTCTCTTTCACTCTTCATCAAAAATATTGTTCATGGTTGACAAAACCCTAAAACAAGGGAAAGTAATTAATCTCCCTACCATATGGACTCCAGTTCCCTTAGGTCTCTTGCAACTCCCCTAACAAATGCAAATGCACAATAACATTTGCATATCCATACAAGAATAGTTGCGTACCTTTTTCATTTCATCAATAGAAAAGTCAATATACAACTCCATTACAAGCACGAGGTGTATAGAGACAATTTCAATTCCATGAAAAATAAGACAAAACAACATATCAAGAAGACATAATACTTCAACTCTCAAATGGAGCCCACACTCCTCAACATACCCTAGACACTAGTACGGCTATCTCCATCAATCTTCTTCTGAGACTTAATCTTATTCACATGCCCCTCGTTATAAAAAAAATCTAGACATGATATCCACGAGATTGCACTAGCTCCTAAACACCATTCTCGTCGTATGGAAGAAACTTTAATGTGATAGAGTGGTGCACATCCCCCTTATCACTCCATGATGTCAACTGGGACTATTTAAAATAAAATGGGAAAATATAAGTGGGAAACTGTAATTGCCACCTAGTTATTAAAGGAAACTATGAGTTTTAAAAATTAGTATTGGTTTTAGAGATTCAAATAAAGGGTTAATTATGCTTAAGGGAAGATTAATGTCACCTTTACCTCATACTTTCAAATGAAAGGTTACATTTATTATGTATTTTTCTCATAAATTTATATTTTAATTGCTATTAGATTTCCTAACTATTTTTAGCTTATTTATGATTTATATTTTATTTCTGATTATTTACAAAAAAAAAAAAATTGGCATCAATCTCTAAAAATAAGAGACTGTTAATTAAGCCATTTGCGAAAATTTTGACATCAAGCCTTTATAAAGGAGACTTGTTAATTTAGTCCTTTCGCTAAAAAAATTAACATTGATCCCTGAAAAAAGACTTGTCTTTCATAAAAACTTTGACATTGATCCCTTTAAATAAACGAGACTTGTCATATAGCCTTTTTTAAATTATAAAAAAGGACATTTGACTTATAAGGATTGTAAAATGTTGAATTGGGCTTTCATCCATTTTACTTAGTTTTCAAAAAAAACCCAGATGCCATTATTTTTACTCAATATAGCTTGATAGGATCATGCTAACCCAACCCAAAATATTACATAACATTCACCAACAAATTTGCATAAAGAAATCATCATTTTTTATGTATCCTTTGTTATTATTATTCTTATTATCATTTTATGAGAATATTGTTATTAATAATATTTGGACTCACACATACATGAATCAAACCCGTGCATAAAAAAAAATATTAGCATAAACTCATAAATAACAACATATCCATCTTGGATTCGAAATCAACCTTTGCGGAGGAAGAACACCAAGAAGAATTGTTCGAAAATCCAATTAGGCCAAGTGACATGTGTGCCTCTCACACATTGTCTTGTTGATTTATGAAGTTATAACAAATGTGTATCTTAGGTTTCTAATTACAAAACCTGCAAGATTAGAAAAAAAATAAAAAATAAATAAAACTCAATTGAAATCAAATTGATTTGGGATTTTTCTTTGTTGGTGACTTAAGACCTTTTATTTTAGGAAACTGCTGAAAGGAGGGGAGACATGGTTGTTAAAACCCATAAAACGTGTAGAAATGGGGGCAAAACTCAAAAGCATTAAAATCGCATAAAACCAGGTCAAAACCACATAAAACCGGGTCAACTCGCAAAAATGTTAAAAACGTTATGTTTTCACGAGTTAACCAAAATGTCACCGAATGCAAAATTAGAAATGCAAAAAATTTTGACTCAATGCACTAATCTATGTTCTTTCCCAATTCCCACCCGACCAGGACACCACGCTCACCCCACCGGTGACTTTGTCCCTGTCTCACACTCTTCCTGACTCCAGACTTCGTCCAATCATCCCCTCCCTGTCTCACACTCTCCCTGACTCCCTTTCCCCTTTCCTCTTTCCCAAGCAAATTAAGAAATCACTTTCCCCCCAATTCGAACCGTTCTTGGCAAGACAAAGGTAAGAATTGATTCCCAATCCCAAGCTTTTTTTTTTCTGTCTAATGGTGGTGATTAGAGACAAAAAATGATCTGGGTATGCTGTGAATTTATGTTTGTCTTCTGGGTATTCTACAATTAAGTGGTTTGCTTCTGGGTATTTTTTCGAAGGGGGAGTGGTGTTGCACTGCTGCTGCTAATAATTTCGTGTGCAGCATTGTTTAGGCTTTGATTTAGTGATATTTGGTTTGCACTATATTCTTTCCAGCTTTAAATGACATCCATACAGCTTGTATTCTTGTTGTGACCATCTGCTTAAGTATGAATGATTTATTAATTGGCGTCAAGACTTTGCTTGAATTTTCCCCATAAGAGTGGTGTGTGAATGTATAATCTTAATTATGTCAAACATTATAGCAAGAGTGGTTTTGATAACCTTCAAAAAGCCTTATTGTATCCCTTGTTGATTTACAATCTGTGCTGAATTGTAGGGTACTAGAATATTTATCTTTTTTGTCTCACTAGAATAGTTTCCCATAAAAAATGTATTGAACTGTAGGATACAACATGTATATTTGTAATTCTTAAACAAATGATTGAACTGCAAGAAACAAATGATTCTTGAACTGTAGGATACATGGCATCTAAAAAAACTACAAGTGGCAATAGACTGGACGTGGGATGGCAATATGGTATAGATGTTGACAAGAATTCAAAAGGAGTGCAGTGCAAGTTTTGTCAGAAAATTATTAGTGGAGGCATTTACCGTTTCAAGCATCATTTAGCGTGCACTCGAAAGGATGTTGAGCCATGCCAGCAAGTACTAGAAGATGTAAAGAAGATAATTTTAAATGTTCTGGTGAAAAATCAAGAAGCATCTGAGAAGAAAAGAAAGGCTTTCCAATATATTGGAAAAGATGAAGATAATGATGAAGGGAATGAAATTACCTCAGTGGACAAAGGAAAGACAGTAGCGAGTGGGAGTGGAAGTACACAAACCACCATCAATCAGCTGCTAAAAAAGGATCTTAAAGAATAAGCGTGTCGACAAATTGCAAGATTTTTCTATATCAATACAATTCCATTTAACTGTGTGAAAAACCCTGAATTTGTTAAGGCACTTGAATTGGTTGCAAAGCATAGGCCAGGTTTTAAGCCTCCATCCTACCATGATATTAGAGAGAAGTATTTGAAGCAAGAAGTAGATCACACGATCAACTTGCTTGAGTAGTCCAAGTTAGAATGGAAAAAAAAACAGGTTGCTCAATAATGTCTGATGGATGGACTGATAAGAAAAGGTGTTCTATTTGCAACTTTTTGGTTAATAGTCCTAAAGGGACAATTTTTTTTATCATCTGTTGATACCTCTAATATATCCAAGACTGCTGATAAAGTATTTGAGATGTTGGATGTTATTGTGAAGAGGATTGGAAAGGAAAATGTGGTGCAAGTAGTCACTGACAATGCTGCAAATTATAAGGCAGCGGGGCAATTGTTGATGGAAAAAAGAAAAGGATTGTTTTGGACACCATGTGCTGCCCATTGTATTGACTTGATATTGGAAGATTTTGAGAAGAAACTAGAGGTCCATCGAGTAACTATTGCTAATGGGAGGAGAATCACCCCATACATATATTCAAGAACTATTCTCATTTCCATGCTCAGACATTTTACAAAAGGAAAGGATTTGATTAGGCCTGCTGCCACTAGATTCGCTACTGCATACTTAACTCTTGGATGTTTGAGTAATTGTAAGATACAGTTGATGACAATGTTTACTTCCATCCAATGTACTTTTATAGAAGAAAGGAAGCGAATTCAAAGTTATGTTTTGGACAGCAAGTTTTGGCATGATGTTACTACATGTATTAAGGCAGCATATCCTCTGATAAAAGTTCTTCGATTAGTTGATTCAGATGAGAAACTAGCTATGGGTTTCATATATAAATCAATGGATCAAGCAAAAGAGAAGATACAAGTGAATTTTGGTTCTGTAAAAAAAAGATATTGATTATATAACTTGCTAATTATTTATTTACTACTATCAGTTGATTATAATGTTTATCAGCTAGGTCATGTAATGTTGATGATAATATTCTTATTTTTATTTTGTAGTTATATGCCTAAATGGAATATCATTGATGTAAAATGGGAACTTCAACTTCACAGACCTTTACATGCAGCAGCATATTATTTGAATCCTCATTATCATTATAATTCTAATTTTAAAGTTAATGCCAACATTAAAATTGGATTATATTAATGCTTAGAAAGGATGGTGCCCGATACAAGTGAAAGGTGTAAAATTAACTTGCAACTTGATTCAGTCAAGGATGCAAGTGGGTTGTTTGGTGTTGAGGCTGCCAAGATAACAAGGGATAAAAAGACTCCAGCCAAATGGTGGGATTCTTATGGGGATGAATGTCCAGAGCTACAAAAATTTACAATTCAAGTTCTAAGCTTGACTTGTAGTTCATCTGGATGCGAGCGAAACTAGAGTGCATTTGAGATGGAAATTTTTTCCTTTTTAATTTTAATATTTTAATATTTTATAAGAATCTTATATGGTATTAATTTAAATTGCTTACATAGGTTCATACAATGAAGAAATCATTTGCACCAGAAAAAAATAATTGACTTGGTATTTGTAATGTGCAATCTGAAATTAAATGATAACCAAGTCAAAAAGCAAGCTAATGATTTTGGTGAAGTTTTTGATCATCTCTCATCTGATGATGATTGGATAACCGAGGGAGAGAAACATGATGGTTCATTCAACTTTGATTTGCTTGGTGTCATTGATAGTGCAACACGAAGGAAAAATAGTAAAGAAGATGAAAATGATGATGAAGAAAATCTTCATGATGTTGGGATGGAGTGTCATGGAACTGAAGATGATTTAGAGATTCAAAATGATGTCAATCCAGATAATTCAAGGAGCTTGGAGTTAAATATTGTTGATAATATTAGTATTGGTCCTGGTACTAGTAGTAGCACTAATGTTCTTAATATCGGTGCTGGTACTAGTAGTAGCAGTAATAATCTTTTAGATGGTAATGATTTTGATGATTGTTTTAGGAATAATGAGGGAGACAAAGGTAATGAGTGTGTGTTTAGTTTACATGACACACCTACAAACTGTTTGTTTTAGGTGTGTTAACTTTTAGTTATTGAAATACTGTGGACATGTATGAATTTTTATTTGAATTATGCATTTTAAGATATTTGGATATTTGTATTGTTTATTTTACTTTTATTTGAATTATGTATTTTAAGATGTTTGGATATTTGTATTGTTTAAAATATTTTACTTGCAATTTTACGATTTTAGTTAAAATATTTTACTTGCGATTTTATGATTTTTAGATAAAAAATTTTACTTCCGATTTTACGATTCGATTTTACGAGTCGAGTTTATATTATATGTTCCGTGTCGTGTAAAAAAAATATTTTTGACAACCTTGGGGGGATGTGTATGAGGTGTTGTTAAGTGAAAGATTTGGTAGTTGTTAGTCTATTTTAGGAGGAAGTTGTTGATAGGTCAAAGATGATGGGGTTTTTTTATGTAAAGAAAGGTTTTTATAGGTACTTTTAGTGAGGGATTGGTTTTAGTGAATCGACAATAGTGGCTATGGAGAGGAAAACAACAGGTATGTGGTGGTTGATAGTTGGGTAATGGTTTGATGATTATGATTTCTTTAGCGAAAAGATGATTGGATGATTGTTTGGCTATGGTTATGGAATGTGTGGCAAGGTCTAATATGGTTAATGGTCTATTTTAGGTTAGGTGAGGTTTGGTGATTTTATGGTTGTTCTTTTTTGGGTTAATGGAGAATTTGTTTGGGTGAAGGTAGTGGTAGTTTAAAGCTGGGGAAATTTTATATGTTGTTGATAGAGGCTTGAGAGGTTGTGTGTGAAAATTGAATATGTTTCTTAGGAGAAACCATAAGGGGTAGAAAGATGATGTTTTTCAATGTTGTTCTTTGTATGAGTTTGGTTGGAGAAAAACTAGGCGGTTTTGAGAGAAGATGGAAGGTAGTGGGGTGGATGATGAATTGAAGGCTATAACAATGTGGTTTTTCTACTGTTCTCCTCTTGTCTTTTTATGTTGTTCTTATGACTTTTATTATGGAAAGGGAGGTAGGAGTTATAAGCTTAGAATCTGGAAATTCAAATGTTGATTGTAACTGAAAATTTTACGTTTTTAATGGCTTACTGTAAAGAAGAATTTGAGTTTTAATTGTTGAATGAATTTGAATGAACTTGGCTGGGTTTTTAGGATTGAGGGGTTTATCCAGGAGATATGAAAACAAATCAATTTGGAAACTAGAATTCTTGAATTGAAGGCTAGATTTTGAATTTGAGTTTTTAGGCTTAATGTTTGATTTAATTGCACTACTTAATTTAATTCAATTGAAGAATTGGACTGAATTAAATAAAATTAAGATTTAATTGGATTAGATTGAAAAATTAAATTGGCTTAATTGGACTGAAAATAATTGCACAGAAACAAAGTTGGATAACAATTCAATTAGTCCCTAAAATATATTTTTCTTTTAATTACAATCTCTGGCTTTTAGGTTTTTTTAATTTTATTCAATTAGGGTTTTAAATCTTGGGTTTTCTTTCAATTCAATCTCTAAATTGAATTGATTGATTTTTCTAGTTTGGCAACTTTTCATTTTAGTAGTTGGTTTCTAAAATTATGCAATTTTGATCAATTTTTTCCTATATTACATTTTTTTTTCAATTAAACCTCTAATTGACTTTTCTAATTTGGCCATTTGTTTCAAATTCACACCTAGATCTTTAATTTATTTTAATCTTAATCAAATTAAGCTCTTTATTTCTTGTACGTTTCTCCAATCAAGTTTTCAATTGTTTATGGTTTTTTATAAACTTTCCAGACTCAAACCTTGACTTGTTAAACTCAATTATTTGTTTAATTTTGCTCCCAACTATGTTATTTTGTTTTTATCTTTTAAGCTTCTTTATTTTTCATATCATTATTTTTTATTATTTTTAAAAAATTAAATGAATTTGACAAAAATAAAAAAATAATTAAAATTAACTGAATTTATTAAAAAGGCCATTTTTGAATTTTTTTTTTTCTATTTTTTAAAATATAAAAAAATAGAAGGTCAAAAATTAGGTTATGACACACCTATTTAAGGATTATGTCGCTGCTAAAGCAAATATAGACAACTATAATAGCCTTAGAGATCCTAGAGAGTATATATAAAATGTAAGAAGTATCTTCAAGCAAGTTACAACAAAGAGCGATTTCATGTTCAAGATTTTTTCCTATAATGTTTGTAGATCTGCTAGAGTGTGGTATCACAACCTTTGCTCTTGGCTCTATCCCAAGCCTTTATAATCTCTGCATTAAACTTATTTATTATTTAAGTATCAGCATTCCAATTCAAAAAAAGCATATTCAAGCTCTTTACTATTATATAATGAGGAGATGAAATTCCTGGGGCATATCTCTAAAGTTTCAACAAGAAAATGTTAAGCATGGAAAATCTACTCAAATTCATCACCATTAAAGCCCTGATCAATAGAGTCTATAACTACTTATTATAGAAACGCATGTACACTCTCCATGAAAAAACACTTATCAACATAAAACTAGTAATGAAAAATTATATTAAAATAGAGAAAGTCGATGTGACTGGGCAAAGTCACCATATCTCTAGAGGGTAGAATCTCTACAACGCCACTGGTCTCTCATTAGAACATCAAAAAGAACCACCAAAAGGCACATTTATGATCGCCAAACATTCCTCGAGCTCTTGACAACACCTCTCACCATCACACGTGTTGAGGTATTGACCACCATTAAAGAAAAGGATTTCATGCAATACTCACCACCAATGAAAAGTGGTTCAAACACAAGAAACCTCCTCAAGTTATGTATCTTTAACCATGATCATAGGCACAACACAGAGGAGTGTTATACACTAAAAAAATAAAAAGTTTAATCTCCAAAGGATACCTTTAAGAGTTTGTAAAGAAAAAGAAGCAACTTGAACAAACAAGAAAAAATCCATATGAAGCATTGTTGAAGATAAGATAATTTTTCAAAAATTATATCTCCATTGTCTTTTGAATTTTTCAAATAGAAAATAATAGTGTTTCTTCGTATCTTCATGAAAATATCCATATCCCTTTCTTGCCTTTTTTTTCCTCCCTCTCTCTCTCTTTTCTTTCCTTTTTTTCCCTCCTTTCACTATCTCTTCTTTCTTCCCTACTCTCCCCCTATCTTTATCTTCTATTTTTATTTATTTATTTGATTATTTATTAATTTTATTTTATTTCTCTTACTGCTATTTACCTTTTTTTAACCTGCTTGCCCAAGCACACATTTCAAAATACTTTCATCCTAGAGCCATGCATCACCCATCACACACTGCACCACCCTTCCTCGCTAATAAATAATTTCTTATTAAACATTTTAGGCCAAACTTTCTACCCTAAGCCTGTTTTACACCAACTTTTCAGGCATACCACCTTATAACTAGTGACTTACTCTCAAGTGCCAACCTATTCACGAATGGTAAGTGTGGTATGCTAAGTACTCCACTTTCCAAGGAAATAGATATTCCCATCACTTTTCCCTCTCCACCAAGTAAGCTCTCCAAGAGGTAAGGTTATGCCATCTCTAGTATATATAAACACCACTAGATACCATGTCAAAATAAAGATCTTGAAGACAATCGTATATATGCTCATTTAGGCTCACTCAGGCATACTTACATTATTCACTACAAACACTCTTTCATCATACACATTCCTTTTATATTTTTTAACTTAAAGCATTAAGGTCCCCTCACCTATAAGTTTTTAACTAAAGCATTAAGGTCCCCTCACCTATAAGTTAAGAAGTCAACAAATAAAAACTTATGACCTGAAAGAATTTTTTTTTTTTTCTACACAAGAAGGAAGTGCTTATCTAAACCCATAAAAAAAAATTGCATCACTTACAGCTAATTTCACTCACAACCCGATCTAGTCTCTTGCCCTAAACCCTTAATGTTCTCTCTTTATGAGATTCTTATGTGTATTTCAAGCTTGAAAATTATTGTAGTTTTTATTGTTTATGCTCCTCGTCTTTAAATTTACTTTTTGTCAAATTAACAGTTTGTTTGCCTAGTTTCCATGCCTATAAAGATTTTGAATTTAAAGGGTTGGATATTCATCATGGTTTTGTCTGCATCTCTATTAAAAATCTGAATTCTTATCTTTGTATTGTGATTAAAATTGTTACAAATACTTAATAGTACTGAAATTCTATTGGCACCTAAATTCATGTGTACTAAATTGAATTTTTTT
>Ga0325402_1004876_pt1 | contig 12464 bp, 12 predicted proteins | sample PopdelMetagenome_22_FD_207212 | JGI IMG/M metagenome (GOLD analysis project Ga0325402, IMG submission 207212) | Populus deltoides microbial communities from Bellville, Georgia, United States - Xylem-PdKOR-R3 | ecosystem: Host-associated > Plants > Phyllosphere > Stem > Wood/Secondary xylem... | reverse complement strand
CGGTCGTTATACGTGCCACCTAAATAGCATTGATGACGTTTACAAACATGTGCCAACTATTTTTTAAAATAATATTTAATATTTATTAAATTATCAAATTGTGTTTTACTCTACTTGATTATAATAAAAAAAACCAAGTTGAAAATATAACAAAATACTCATGAATTACAACTTAAGAATTTTTTTTTATTATTTTAAAGGTAATTCAATCATTTTATTGTGCTTAAATAATAAAAACACAAAAGCTCATTAATGTAAGTTTAAAATGTTTTTAAGGGTAATTAAATTATTTTATTGTAATAAGAAAAAGTAAAAAGACAAATTTATTCAAATCAATTTGATTACAAAATATCATGTGAAAAATTATTCCTGATAGCTATTTCATTGGTTTTGTTTAAGAAGAAAAAAAATATTATTATATTATTTCAATTTACAGTGTAATAAATCTAGACTCACAATATTTATTAAACCCTTTTTAGTTTTTTTATTTTTATTTTGCCAATATATAGCAAAAAATCTCAAGCTCGTAGTGGTTCAACACAGATTATTCTAAGCTGTTTTTCTAACATTTATGCAAGGATGACAAGTTAAGAATTTCAACCGATTTAAATGGATTTGAACAATTAATTTATTTGATAAATAATAAATAAAAAGTGAATATTCTCAAATTAGATCGAAAACATTCCTCTCTCTCTATATATATTATGTTAAATAATATATAATATAAATAATAATAAATAAATAAATAAAATATGAAGTTTTTAAAAATTTTATTTGTTAAATAACGAATAGAATAGGAATATATATATATATAAACCAAATTTGGATAACCATTATGAACAATCAAGTTTTTACCAAACTATAAAAGGCCCACACTTTTAAATTCATCAGAACAATCTCTATCCAAAATCCTCAAGTTTAACAGCAACCCTTTTGTGTTATCTCAATTTTGATGCTAACCCACAATTGCCCCTTGTGTAAATCATCATTAGATATTGATTTTCACTGCTAATTTTGGATGTTCGCCCTTTTTTGAGGTGTCCACTGTTAGGTTTTATCTGAGTATACACATACAGGTACTCGTGAGCTTACTCAGTTACAAAGAGACATGGGTCGTTCTCGTGGGAATTTTCACTCTACTGATGAAGACCCTACTCAGAGGTTTTTTTTTATGGCGTCTGCTTTCCTGGTTTTTGATTCAGTATTTAGCTTGCTTGTTTTTTGTTTTTGTTGTGTTGCTTGTGTGTGTGTTTTGTAATGTTAATTAGTGGGATGGAAAATGCATTGATAGGATTTAGTAATATTGAATGTGTTTATGCATGATTGAAGGTAATTAGTGTAGATAGTTTCAAGTTACTTCTGTTTATGTGATTTCTGATTGTCAATTTTGGCTGCATGAATGTAGTATAACCCGAATTTTGTTGTTGGCATTGCAGATCAAGAAGGAAAAAGAACGCTGCAAGTGGAGAGAATTCGGAATCTTCATCGGCAGGTACTTTTCCATCCTCGTGGGAAATTATTATTATTATTATTATTATTATTATTTATTTTTTTTGAGATTTGAACTTTGACAGCAAACTGTTAATGATTACCCGCATTACCATATAAGAGAAAATCATGTTGCAGAATTGTTTCATCTAAGGCATTGCTTCTTGAGTTGTGACTAGCATAGAAAATACAAGTTGCAGTCCTATTGTGAACAGTGAAACCTACAGAAGTGTCTTGTAGACGTTATCTAATAGGGGCTTAAAACTGAAATTGGTTGAGATTTTTAGTTGGTTAAGGTGATACTGAATAATATTTCAAAGATGTCGAAACAAATGATGCTTCTGTTATTACTCAAATTCTTTGTTCTGTGGAGTATTATCATGCATATGATGTCTATGCATCCTGTGGATGTTTGATTCTGTTCGCCTGCGCATTCTTTTGAATTTTTTCTTCATTTTCCTCTTTACTTTTTAATGTGATCAGGCCAAGGAAGTAGTGATGGTAAAAGGGCATTATACCATTGCAATTATTGCAATAAAGACATAACAGGGAAGACCCGTATCAAATGTGCTGTGTGCCCTGATTTTGACCTATGTTTAGAGTGCTTTTCTGTAGGAGCTGAGGTTACGCCTCATAAAAGCAATCACCCTTACAGGGTTATGGTCAGTGCTTCTCCTTCTAACAACTTGCTAACTTGTTATTTTGCTTGTTTCTGTTCATTATTGTTCTTTTAATACTGCATCGAGCTTGTCCCTGTATCGGTGTGGGAATCTACTGGTTTGTTTGATGGAAAATGTAGGAGATTTTGGCTTTCCTGTTCATCTCTATTTAGAATTTGATAACTGTATTATACTTGAACTGTTCTTTCTCATGCTAGCAAATGGTCACTTCTTTATTTCCTAGTTTAATTAGTTGGAATATCTACAGGTCTCAGTTCCTACATGGGCATAGTGTTCCACCTATGACCTTAGAACACTGACAAGTGTTTTATTCATTTTCATTTCTACAGGATAACCTATCTTTCCCACTTATTTGCCCTGACTGGAATGCAGATGAAGAAATACTGCTTCTAGAGGTGTTTTGAGTTTTAACTTTCTTTTTTTCAATTTTTTGGAGAACTTTTTATTATTATTATTTCTTTAGTTGGTGATTGGGAACATAATTCTGATATGTCTTTTGTTCTATAGGGAATTGAAATGTATGGATTGGGGAATTGGGCAGAAGTTGCTGAGCATGTGGGGACAAAGAATAAAGAAACATGTATCAAACACTATAATAGCGTATACTTGCAATCCCAGTTCTTCCCTCTCCCGGTATGTTACAGAAAACTCTTCTCTTTTCAAGATGATTTTTAATTTACTTCGAAGTAAATAGAATTGAACATTTTCCTTATTTCCAGGACATGTCTCATGTTGTTGGGAAAAATAGAAAGGAGCTTCTTGCTATGGCCAAGGGACATAGTGAGGACAAAAAAGGTTTGTGTTAATGCCTACCATTATATATCCCTCCCTCTAGTTGTTTTTCCTTTTCTTTTTATTGCTGGGCCCTTGGTGGAATGCTACTTTAGTTTCTGCTTGGTGAGAGGCCCCAATTGTGACCCCCAGTATTGGTTATAGAATTTTTCCTTTTAACTGTGGCCTCTGACATAAATGGTGCAGGGTGCTCTAGTGTGCCTTAGTTTCAACTTGTTTGTTTTCTAGCATAAAAGCTATAGGTTTTCTGCATAATTATGAAGCAAAACCTGCTTCAGTGTTGAACTGGCCATTCATGGTCATTTTGCTTACTTATAATTGCTACTCTTTGCTGCGCTATCCTTTTTCACAAAGAAATTTTTATCATATACTGGGTATGATTTATAGGTACTTCTATGCTTGGGGAGCATACTTTGAAGGAAGAATCTCCATTTTCTCCTTCAAGAGTCAAGTACGGTTATCATTTTTCTCTGTGAATGCAGTTTCTCTTCTCACCTTTTATTAAGCATGCTTGTTTCAATTTCCTTGATTAATTTAGGGTCGAAGAAATGCATAAAGTAGGTTCCTCTGGCCGATTATCTACATTAAATTCAGGTGATTTAAATAATATTCTCAAATAGCTAGATGTTTTATGAGCTGAAATAATCTCATTGCTGCATTTGATCTTTGTTTTTTGAACCTTCAGAGTTAGAAACTGTGAGCCGTCCTAATAGCGCAAATTCTGCAGCAACAGCTGCTAATAAGAAGGCATCAAGCATGGCCCGAATTAATGATGGACCCGGTGTTAAGGTGGAAGGTCTGATACATGACTTCTCTTATCTGAATTGCTTTTATAGATGATCATTTTTCGTGTTTGTCATTGTCCTCTAGATGCTTGATGGTTTGGAATATGAGCTCTGTCATCTGATGAATAATTGAAATTGATGAGATTTGGATGCTCTTGCTTATTGAAATTGTTTGCTTCCATGCTTCTAGTTTGTAGGGTACTACTATAATACTGTCTGCTTGACGTGTGAACAATTTTGTTGGGGAACAGTTAGTCATCACTTTTGTTCTGGTGGCAGATCCTCAAGTGGACCGAAATTTCAAGGGGAAGAAACCAAGTTCCTCAGGGAGTGAGGGTCCATCATTAATGGAGTTGAGCGGTTATAATCCCAAGAGGCAGGAGTTTGATCCTGAATATGACAATGATGCTGAGCAGTTGCTGGCTGAGATGGAATTTAAAGATAATGACACTGAGGAAGAGCGTGAGCTGAAGTTGCGAGTGCTGCGTATATATTCAAGGAGGTAGGTTGTCAATGAATTGACTAAGTATGTTATAGACTGAACTTACTTTGGTAAATTATGCTTGTTCACATGGTAGGACTAGGGAGCAATGCATGTAGGCATAATTGACGTAATTTATTGGTGTAATATGCATGATTTTGTTAATAGACATCTCACCAAGTTAGTTGCTTATACCAAATATTTCTCTTAACTCTTTCAAATTCAGTCATATAATTATATAACCTGGCTGGATATTGACAGGCTTGATGAGAGAAAGCGCAGAAAAGATTTCATTCTTGAAAGAAATCTACTACATCCAAGTCCTTTCGAAAAGGACTTGACTCCAGAAGAGAGGGCATTATGTCGGCGTTTTGACCCTTTCATGCGTTTTCATTCCAAGGAAGAGCATGAAGAACTGCTTCGGGCTGTTGTCAAGGAGCACTGGATGCTGAAAAGGGTTGAAGAGCTGAAGGTATATGATTCGTGCTGAAAATGCACTTTTATAATTGCTTGATTCCCTCTCTTGAAGTAAATAATATAGGCTGCTATTTCCTGTATAAACAGGATTTAAAGGACACTGATTTGAACAGTCACAACTAATATTCCAAACTACACACACACACACATTTAATACTCTCCTAACATAATTTTAAAATGTGAAAAACATGCATTTCTGCATGAGAATGCTTAATATGCTTTATTATTTATTCAGTTGCTGTAACTATGCAGGATGCCCAAGTGGCTGGTTGCCGCACAGCAGTTGAGGCAGACAGGTATCTTGAGCACAAGAGAAAAATAGAAGCTGAGGAAACTTCCAGGAGACTGAAAGACAATGCTCAGATTGGTCCTAGCAGTCAGGGTGCTCCCAATGCATTCATGTCTCCAGACTCTGTTGGGAAGGATTCAAGTACCAGACCTGCAGGACAGGGCTCTTCTAGCTATGCCAATGATTTGGACATAATGGGCTTTTATGAAACGCAGCTACTGTCTGAAACTGTAAGCGTCAAATCTCTTGTTTGTAGCTTTTCTTTGTCAACATTTGTAAGCAATGTCTGTTCTGCTTCGTTGTTGTGCTCCAATAACAGACACCTTATTTTTGACCGTTCATCATTCCACAAGGTTAAACGGTAAAAGAACTGTCCAACAATGTCATGTCCTTCCCTGAGGCTTCCTTGTGGATTCCAAAGTATGAAGTCTTTTAAATTGCCATTGAAGTTGCAAACTTTAATTTGTCCGCAGGAAAAACGGCTATGCTGCGAGATTCACCTACCTCCACCTGTCTACCTCAAGATGCAGGAGGTGATGACCAAAGAGATCTTCAGCGGTAACATCACTAAGAAATCAGATGCTCGCCCCTTGTTCAAGATTGAAGCAAGCAAAGTTGATGGGGTGTATGATATGCTTGTGAAGAAGGGGATTGCTCAACCTTGATGCTAGTTAATTCTTGTTCTCAATTTCCTCTAATTATGCAGTGTTCACGTTCTTTCGAAGAAATAAAAATATGCTTTACCTCGTTAGCCTTTCCAAGTTTCTGTACTTGCATAAACTTCGCCCTGTGCACATGTACCATGTAGGAGTAGAGTACCCATTCATGGAGTTGCATTCCATTCTGAATGGGAAAACTATACCCATTGCTGCTTAATTCATGATATCATTTGCAGGTTATGATACCACTTCGCTTGGTTATTTTCAACGCAGGTGCGGCTAGGGTTTGGAAACTCTATCCGCACCCTGTTCAGGGTTCCCAACAAGCTCTTAAACTAGGTCTCTTTTTTATCTTAATGAAAAGAATTTTTATTTTTTTTTCTGACAATAAGATGATTTTAGAATGTACTCTTCGAATTGGTCTACTCTATTAAAATTTAAAAAAGATTTAATAAATTCTCTGAAGCCACTGCCCAAATGAATCCAACTATTCATGAGCGAACTCCAAAAGTCTTTGAAAGTTGTACCCAAGGAGTCACCCAAATGCTGTCACTTTTCTTGCCTTCCAAAGGTAGGAAATGACGATGGCAGGTAGAAATAACAACTGCTATGACATTTTATTTCTTTCTCCATACAAAAACAACCTTGTAACCTTTACAGTTAAACCTTGAAACTAAACTGTAAAAATAAGCCTCTACGACCAAAATGCAGACGCGTACTGTAACATAAGCCTATACGACACAAAAGGGCATTCTTAAGTTGCACATACACCATCGTTCACTGGCATTCACCACCCAGTGCAAACCAAAACACAAACTATTACAGACTATCCTAAGATTGAACTGATACCGACACATAAGCTATTCTATGATTGAGCCGAGCTACTGTCTAGCTTAACTTGATCCCGTCAAAGTTCTAAACCTAACATCTTCTGACAACAAGTTGATTTCGGTAAAAGTTGGTTTGCATTCCTATACACCTGTCAATTCTCTTGAAGTTAGAGAAACTTGCAAGGCTTCTGATACATAGCTTTGACAACCCTTTCTCTGTCTTTATATACAGGAAGCCATCTAACCACCTTCAAGATACCTTCAGAGTTAAAACTTCAGTCTAACTACGCCATCTATTATTCATGTAACTTGGTTGATCATTTCTAAAGCTTTCGCTGCTTCACTTGTCTTGTTAACAGATTTAAGATCATCCTCCAATAGCAACCCAGTGTTATTCCCAGCATTCTCTTTACCACCACCATCAGCAGCAATGTTCGCTTTCTCCTCACCATCACAATCACCACTAACATCGTCATTATCAACACCTCCATGTATTTTTAGCTCATCCTTCTCATTTACATCAGGCCTCTGTCTCAAATAGACCTCCTTTACATTTTTGAGGTCATAAGACACAACTGAACCAGGTAAGGGTTCATCTTCTTCAATAGCTTCAAGTCTGGAAGTTTTGACAACTTTGTGCTCCAGTGATGCAGCACTATCACACCCTTGTGCCTCGAGCTTGATGCTTGAAATGGCATCTGAGGATAGATAATGGAGTATATCAGGCTTTGCCATTACATCAACCCATTTGTTATCAACCCAATCTCTGGAACTCCTCGTATTCTTCCTTGGGACAACCAGGAACTTGCCTTCACCTAATTACATCATTAACTATGGTTATTAACAAGATTAAAATGCATGAGCGAATGCATCTCATGCCAGATGGTCAATGTGATTAAAAAAAGAATGGAAAAGAATATTGCTGTATAGTAGCATACCAGGGAGGTAAACTCGTAGACAGTCACCTCCAGAGATGTCTGCTCCCACTGCAATGCCTTCCCACCACCCATCACTCCACCATGCATCAATTGGTGTTCCAACCTCAAAAACATTTTCAGCAGAATGATTCTGAGGATGTGGCCGGATTGTCTGGCGCCCAAAACATCTCATGCCAAGTTTATCAGGAGCAGCCACTCTAGAAGAAGGGACCCATTCCTAGACAACAAAAAAAAAATTCCAAAAATTAATCCCATCGCAGGTTAGATTTGAAGAGAATGGGAAAATGTTACACATGCACATGTCCACATTGGAGTTACCAAATGATTTTTATGACCAAGTAATGCACCCCAATATGGTCTTACTAAAGAATCAAAATGTTTTTTGATCACTCTGAGGTGATCATTCCGAGGCAAGGGTGAAATAGAAAGTTCTGATAATCTGAGGAAGTGGATTCAAATATCAAACATACAACCTCTTCTATAGAGGGAGAGCATGGAATTAGGCAATTTCATGATCCTACCAGATGTTTGCCCTAGCACCACCAAAAAATAGTTATTGTGAGTATAAAAAAGGAGATCCCAGGAGAATTTGTATACCTCTAGATTTCCAGATCCCTCCACATCCTGGATATCTTCATATTGGACTTTCAGATGCTTCTGAGAGGCCTGCAAGACCTTACATCTAAACCAGCAACCTCGAATGCCACTATCTTGGCAGAGCAGCTCTATCTTTTCATTCACTTTGAAAGGAGCAGGACATTTGGACTGGGGCATAACAAATTCAATGCCCATGGTTTTCTTTGATAACCGTAGCTTCAGTTTTGGGTATCCTGATTTACATTTTGCTATCGGATTTCCACAGCCCCAATTTCTGAGATCTGATCTACTCTCAAGTCTGTCTTGCTCCTTGGAAGTTCTATTTCTCTTGCTACCCACTCTGGTACAGTTATCATGGGTCAATTCTTCATCGTCTTCCTTGTACTGATTATGGTACCTAACCTTTTGCTCGGGGACAATAGATCCATCCAAAGCAGAGAGGATTGCTTGATTAGAGTATCCATGCAATTTAGTAAGAGCAAATGGCTTGATCTTGTTGTTTTTAAACTGCCTAAAGCACATGTGGACACCAAGCGTTGACGCATGTGGAACAACAGCCACGCATTTATCATAATGCCTGGGTATCAATACTGTTGCCGGGCAATCAATGTACTCTGCATTGATCACTTGGACATTAGGTGTGATAAAAACTTCTTGGGGGTGAGGATTCAGTTGAGGAATTACACCCTTGACTTCCTGGTTGTGGTGAAACCATCGCACCTTTACCTTTTTCCGCCCCTTCTTGTCTTCATACATATCTTCCAGGTATCCAAGGTAGCGGCTTTGTTCTTCAGCCATTATGAACACAAAGGAATGGACCTAACCACCAATTTTTTTTTTAAGTTAATAGTAATAATCATAATTAATAAGGTCAAGGGTGTGCATGGAATGAATAAAAGCAACACCACTCAACAAAGACAATTTTGCAACTAGATAAAGAAATAACTAGTCAATGTGTTTACACTTACAGTTATGGTAGTCCCATTCCTAAAAAAGGCTGGGTAGTGCCTGAGTTCTTTAGCACATATCCATGCAGCACCAGACCACTTAATGTGTGGATTCTGAACCTTCAATTTGCTTCGAGCCTGAATTTGACGTGACAGAGTTAAATCAAAGACCAAAAAGAATATTAAGAAATCTAGAAAGTATACATAAAAACTACAATGTATGGATACCATCCGAACTGGTAAATAGGTTTTAGAAGAACACAATCCAGTCATTGATGCTCCAAGTGAGCCTGAACCTTGAGCTGAGCCATTTATCTGTGCATCTGCCATAAGATATTTTAGTATTTCTCATAAAATTCTGGTCCAACAGTTGAAAGGGAGCATCACTCCAAAGAAAATTTATAAAACTCTTCGTGCCCTTTGGCAAAAATTAAAATAACTAGATTTATGCAAGATGTAAAGGAAGAAAAATGTACTAAGAGGACCATTTGTAGATCAAAGACTTACAACTGAGAATGGTTTTTGGTGACTTGGACATCAAAACTAGTGAAAAAAAGACAGGCATGAATCAAGCAAAGTCGAAGACCAGAGATGATATCCTTTGATCTAGAAAGAAACAGCATTATAATACAAAAATCATGTATGGCATATGAGAGGCTGCCTATCCTTATGCCTTTTCCACATATTTTCCTTTACCCTTTTCAAGTATACCAGATTAGTAGATGAAGCAACACAGATCACAAACTCATACCCATAATTCTGGCATCTGGTTTTTTGTCTAACATCTCATCATTAAATCTAGGATGCATATGTGCATTGCTCACAAACAATTTGAATGTAATTATATTGGAAGTTTCCTAGAGTACTACTCTTCAATGAGAGTAACCTATTAACTTCACGACAAATCATGCAATTTTGTATTTTGTCTATGTGAGTGAGTTCACACACATAGGGTTAAATGTCTAAGCAAGTGTGCAACAAAATTCAAAACACAGTTTTGGATTTGTGATTGAAAGAAAAGCATGACACCCCCCCTGTTGTGGTGGAGCATGGTCTTTGGTGGCTAAAATATTGACCGTATCAATAGATAAACTAAGTGCATGTTTCATATGCTCCAGTACAGTATAAAATGCAAAATCAGCTTACATCACAGGGTCCAAATGACTAACGAATATTTTGGCATAACTAGTTTCCACCTTAAGAAATTGAGTTGCAATATATGCAAAAACTCCAAAAATGGCAATGCTTGACCAACTCCTATAACATAGAAATACAGCAAGGACATAATCCAATGATTTAACACAAATGTTCATATGAAATTCAAATCAGAAGTCAGTGCCAATAGTAAAGCAGAATATCACAAGCAATTTACTCCTAAAGCTGTATGACACACTCAAAACTAGATTGGTGAGGCAATGTGTTTACTGTACTCACAAATACAACTACAAAATAAGAACTGTAATTCCTCAATATCATTCCATATAAACCTATGAAATTAAAACCAATAACTTGTAACACATAAAGCACATACTCGAAACATGTAGAGGGGATCCTTCATTTGATACCATCGATGTCAACCAGTCCACAACTTCTCGCCGGGCTCTCCATTTCGTAGATGCATTGATGGATTCGTTGGACCCATAGGCTTCCAAGAACTCGTCGGAAACTACATATGTCATGTGCCTTATGCTTCTCTCAGTCCCTATAACAGCAAGAACTAAATCCCCAAACGTATCCTTCAAGTGATAGTGAACCACACGGCTACCACGTTCATGGCATATAATATGCTCCTCCCATGCCACAAAAGCATCATCATTTGCAGACATACTGGTCACCTCCCCAAAAGAGCTCAAAATCTCAATTTTATGGTTTCTATCAACATTTTTTCCTGAAATTCACCAACTCAAGCAATAAACCTTTGATACTAAATAAACTAACCTAGTTCATAAAACCCTGATGGGCACCCAAAGAACTTTAAAAAACAGTTACATACAACAAACATTGACAAAAAATAAACCTACCCATTTGAGAAAAAACTCACCTTTGCTTGAAAATCTCCCACAAGACACAAACTTTATCCAAACTATCCTCTCTATCAAGCAAACAAACAAACAGCAGCCAGCAACTAGGTTGCAAGTAAAACAGCCTAAAGGAGACTAAAAAGACAATATTTGGCTTTTAAACCCTAACAAAGAGGGTCTAACTCAGCTTGAGAGGCTTCATAGAGCTTAGGGTCAGGGCCATCAATGAGGCACCAACAAAGAAGCCGAAAAGAGGGACTGGTGAGTTCAAGATTGATATGCAAAGACAAAAAAAGAAAAGGGTAAATGGGCTTCAATTGTTGAGAGTTGAGAGTGCAAACAAATTGAGACAAAAACACAGGGGATAAAATGGGTTTATGTTGACAATAAATGAAGAGAAATTTATGGTGTTGTTTTTGTTGAAAAGAGTTAAATACTTTTTGTTTTTTAATGAAAGTGTGAAAACCTAAATCCCCAAAAAATGTCTAATTGAGTAAATTATAATTTAGGATTTCAAAATCATAGCTCCTTGATGGTCTGGCAAAAGTTGGTTGTTTAATTTTTTATTTTAAAAAAATAATTACCTTTTTTTTTAATTTGATTAGAAAAGAAAGGATGTTTTAAAAAATAATTAAAAATTTTCATGAAAAATTAATATTAATATAAGAACTAACTCACAAAAACATGACAATATAAGGACTCAATAATTGAGTTTTTTAAATCAAAATTTTAGCTAATTATTTCACTAAAATTCAAATAATAATTTAATCTTTTTAATAAAAATGATTTTAGACCTTTAAAATTCCCTTAATGATTTTAATTAATATTATTAATTATGACCCCCAGTGCTTTAGCTAGGCTGGTAGAGTTGGAGTAGGAATTCAAATTTAGTAATGTTTTAGTCTGTAAATATATGAAAATAATAATAATTTTTAATTTTTAAAAGTTATTTTTGATATTAACACATTAAATAATCTAAAAATATTTAAAAAATTAATTTAAATAAAAAATCTTAAATTTTTAAAAAATACGGTTCCACCCATGTTCTTAAATATATCTGCAGAAACATCAAGTCAATTTTAACACTTTATAAATTAAAATTATCAGAATAAATTAATATTTTTAAATTTAATCTAGTCACAATCATTCTAAAATTCAATTGAGATTGAATTTTAAAAAATCACTTCCCAACCAAATTCACTAGGTAAAGTAGTGATTTAGACTAGGGTGAAAACCAATTTTAATTATTAATTTTAAATAACATTTAAAATAAAAACAACACATGACCTAATTTTTATAACAATGGAGGTTTAATAACTTTATCAATAAACTAATAATAATTGAACATGGTTAACAATTTTTTGGAGGCATGATGGGTCCCACTGCCTTAAATGACAAGCACATGATAGGTTCTCTGGGTGTGGAAACTTGTAAGCATCCACATTGAATTTGGATCCCTACATTCTGTCCACAAGAGATA
>Ga0325402_1004875_pt1 | contig 12465 bp, 3 predicted proteins | sample PopdelMetagenome_22_FD_207212 | JGI IMG/M metagenome (GOLD analysis project Ga0325402, IMG submission 207212) | Populus deltoides microbial communities from Bellville, Georgia, United States - Xylem-PdKOR-R3 | ecosystem: Host-associated > Plants > Phyllosphere > Stem > Wood/Secondary xylem... | reverse complement strand
GTGCGGCTTTCAGGCTGCTGCTGGTTCTAGCAACAAGTGGCTTGAGTCCATGTAAATTGTAATATTGCATCAGCTTACAGATTTTTTTTTTCTTTTTGTGGAAAAAACCTCAGGACTCGGATAACAAATTTCGGGAGTGAGCACTCTGTAAAGAGTTATAACAATGGAGAAATATGAAGAAAGAAGGAAGAAGATGAGAGAAATTTAGCTTTGAAGAAGCTAACAAATTTGATATTATTTCTTGAATGAATGCTTTACAAACAGAAAAAGCTTATACAACGTGAGATTGGCTTCTCCTAGAAAACTCGAATCTCTAACTACCTTAATGAACTAACCTGACAGTTAAAATAGAACTACCAGTCTTCTAACGAGCTGCCTATAACACTTGTTTTATTATATGGCCTGACTTGTATGTAAGTTGAAGTAGACTCGTATACTGTCTCATAACATTTCCCTTCTCTTCACCAAATCCTTGACCTCAAGGATAGAAATTGATGTCTGGAAACTGAAGCGCTACTTCACTCAGTTGTTCCCGAGTCGCATCTTCTTTAGGCAGAGAAGTCCACTTAGTTAATCCCATGATAACTACACCATTGTTCCTCTTCATTATCTTCCTGTCCAGTACTGCTTCAGGATAAAGCTTAATTGTGCCCAGTATCGCTCAAAGCAGGCAAATTGGTAAGACCACTGCATTAGTGCCTGCTTTTTTGTTTTATTTTTTCCCAACTAGTGATACATGAAAGGCTAGGTGCGGCTGTGACCCTTCCGGTAGCTGCAACCCATAAGCCAACTTTCCCACTTTTGTAATGAGTTAAGGCCCGTAGCAACGAGGATGCCGCTTTAAAGCCACAGTTCATTGCCTGTAGGGTTGCAATTTCAAATACGCATAATCCTCCACTAAAAACTCTCTCAGTTCTTCCTTTATCTGAAATTTGTTTCATCTTGTGCTGAGCTCGCTGAAGTTTTTGTAACAATTTATCCATCATCTCCTTTCAAGTACAGATCTCCCAACAGTAGCTACTGCAGTGGAATTCTAAATCAAAAACTCCTTGCAAGGTGGTCGTGGGCCGATGATCCAGTAAAAGCTAAAACAAAAGGTTTAAATTAAGAGCACCTAACATGTTCTAAATCCTCTTTTTGGAAGATTTTAAGAAATCAATCTGTATAGGAAAGCAGTAAAACCCATTGACCGATCACCATTTCTATCTTTTGTGGTTAAAAGGTTTAAATTAAGAGCACCATGCTCAAAAGGCTACTCGATGACGGCTGTAGGCAGGCATCTACCATAGAGGGTCAATGAAAAGAATCGAACAGAATTAATGGTGAAAGGCTACCTTCTGCATAAAAACTAAATTAGAAAGCTTACATAATGTTAATCAGTCCAATCTACTTGTATGCACAGCCCCATATTCATGTCTTCTTTTCTTGGTTAAAGCATCTCAGAAGTCCTATCTTCAGGTATTGATAATGGGCTGAACTCCAAAAGTTTCCCTGGCCGCTACTGATGTTCATTCTACCCTCGTAACTACAACACATACTTCAGATAGAAGACACTGAGGAATAACGCAATGCAAATTCTTGCATTTCAGGAACCCTGATATGTTCCAGTACAGGAGACGTCTTCAAGCCAATAATTTGTACATCTGAATTTGAGTGACCATCTAAGAAAACATTTGTAACCTGTAAACAAAGCATCATAACAACTTAGAACTCCAATATCCAGCAATTGTGAGTCCATGAAAAGAAGAGAGACCTGTAGAGTTAGAGCTTATCAAGAAAAGAAATAAATACTAGTTTTAGTATTGGCATTATAAACAAAGCGAACCTAACGAGAGAAATGCACCTGACTGCATCCAAAAAGTTTAAGCACCTTCAATGATAAACAACTATCCACAATCAAGCCCAAGGCCTCATTTGTCAAGTTCCGACACCATGACAAATCCAAACTTAGCAACTTTCTTGAACGTCTAGCAAGTGATAATGCTGTACAGTGGCCCACCTAGGAAAAAGAGTCACAGTTGCCCATCAGTGAGTACAAGAATCTAATTTCAGATCAAATTCACCTAGGTCCAATGCTCCAACAGAACCTTCTAAGCCAACAGAAACATAAGTAGCTAATCAATAATAAGAAGATCAGCAGGCAGAGCCAGAAGAATTTGGCAAGGACTGCATTCCAGTAACAACTAAATAGGACCATCTGTTTGGTGCAATTTCAAAAGTGAATGGAAGAAACTCCTAAACCACCCCTTAAATGGGGAAAATGAGGATCCTGAGAAGAAGAGAGAGTAAGCAATAAGGTACCTTCGTAACATTATTCAGTGAAAGTTCTTTTAAAAGCTCTCCAGAAGTTTCCAAAAATGCAGCAATAGCTTCATCACTGTCACCAGAAGAGGGAAGGAAGAGTTGAGAAATAAAATCAATTTGCCATTGAGAAGTTGCTATTACTAGTGAGGGTCCAATCCAAACAAGTCACTGATATGCAAAAAATTAAAAATGGCCAGAGTAGAACAATGATTTGGGTCTGCATGGCAGAAGATGCCCTGACAAGAAAAAACCCTTCATCTTAAGGAGCAGCTTACATAACCATTAAGCAATTTGCATAGCCATGACCAGTAACAGCCCCAGACCAGTAACAGCCCCAGCTTGGTCTATTATAAGACATTTTGTCTTCACTCGAGTCCAGATTCAAATATCTCGAAACATTTGCAACACTTTCCAAAAAATTCCTTTGATTCAACAATCAACATACAGTAGGGAAGGAAACATTTGACATGATCTTACAATTAAGTATAAGAATCTTATTACCCTTGGAAAGTTCTAAAAACAGTGTCAACTTGCCAATTGCCATATAATTGTGAACAATGGAGGAAAAAATGTGTGAAGCCATGTTTTCTCTTTTCACCACCCTACTTAAGTTGAATCCAAAAAATGCTGAAACTCATTAAAATGCACAAAGATTTATACATGCTCCTTGTCAATACAATAACAGGTTGGATGATTCAACATGATCCTTCCATTCATCAGTAGGACATCTTGATACAAACTAAGAATGTGGCTTGATGCGGAACAATGAACAAAAAGAATTAAAGCAAAAAAGAAAGAAGCTTTTAGAGAAAGAAGCTAAGAATTGAAAGCAAAGAAAGAGAAGAATGAGAATTGGAAATATGCAACTCTGCAATATTTCTCATTAATCATAAAAAATTCCATTAACATTTAAAAAAGTAGGATATAAATACTAAAACCCTAACTAGAACAAGCGATTAGGCTTATGGCTTACTAAATAAAATACCCAACAATAATTAAATCAAACCCAACAAATAAAGCCTAATTCATAAACCTCAACTAAAAATTTATACACTAAAACATAAGCTAAGGTCAATCTCTTAATGGTTTGGACTATCCTTCATTGTCTATGATCATACAAGTGTGTAAACAATGTTTTGGGTTCAGTGTCCCACCATGGCTGTTTGCACAGCAAGATTAAATTATGCAGCAATGCCAATAGATTATAAATCAAGTAGATATTCTGGCATTCCAGTGATGAACAATGGTTAGGAGCCCAGATCAGAGAAATCAATTTACACACTCCAGGGAAATGGGCAACCAAAGTAAAAACGAAAATGTAGAAGTTGACAGCCAAATAAAACTACTCTGCAGAAATTTCTTCAATTGCATGATGTTTCTATAAACCAAGCATGAGTCGTGCTAGCTCTAATAAAAATAATATAAACCATTCTAGCACCCAAACCATGCTTATAACATAATGAAAAGGAATTACTGATAAAAGAAAGATGATAAAGAACTTTAAATGTAAAAAAAAAGAAAATCCAAATCATGTACATGCAAGAAAAAACAAACACTTGTAGAAATCACAACACATAAATAGTAATTAAATCACAATGTTATGCAAATACCTGAATGCATTGCGGCAGAGTTTCAAAGTATGGATTTCTCGGCAAGCATTTGCAAGAAATCCCAAAGCAGAATCTGTCAATTTCCTCAAGTTACCAAGATCAAGTGTACATAATTTAGAGCAGGTTTCAGCTATGACTTTCATGGAAGAATCAGTCAATTTCCTGCACCAAATTACATCATCCAAAATAAGAAAAGAACACTTAAAATCAGGAATCAACGGTGTGATATTCTCCCACAGATAGCAAACAAATTCACTGATGTTGCACATAAAATGTTAAAAGAAGCTTACACACAATCAGTCAAAACAAGCTCCTTTATATTATGGCCACGTGCAACGATAAATCCCCTCAAAAAATTATCATTAATGGTTTGAATTCCAGACAGGGACAACACTTCTAAATGTTCTAGTTTCTTCAGTGCTGGCAAAATGAGCATGGGTTGAATGCTTTGGCAATCATTAATGTACAGTTCCCGCAAAGTTGTTGCCAACGAATCAGCTAAAGTATCAATACTGGCAGAGGTAAGAAGGGAGCACTGGCTGAGATTTAAAGATTGTAGGGCAGGGGCAGAAGAAACAAGTGAACTAAGTGCAGCATCTGAGAGTCGGCATGCTCCACTGATGGATAAAGTAGTTAACCTAGGCAAGCTACCTGGTGACCGAGCTAAAGTAGCAAGTAAAGTATAATCTGCCATGCAGCGTCCACATTGGTCAAGTTGTAGAACCTGATTCTCAGAACAATGAAAGTTAGATCATCATCAGTTTCCACTCATTGAAATAGAAAGAGACACCATGTTATAATCAATGTGCAGAGAGAGGATTATTCATACACACAGAGATATCCTTTCACAAGATGAGCTGTCTTACAATACCACAGATCATAGCGCTATGGTTGAATGGAAACTTGTTATAAATCCAGTCAAAGTTGAAGTCTACGCAAAAGATATATGAGAACCAACAATAGGTTCTAGAACTAAAATGTATATTAGAGACCAACAACAGGTTCCGGAATTAAATCACAAAAAATGTTTGAACTGGAAATCTGATTGAAGCACAGAATGAAAGAAACCTGACTGCCACTGAAATAAATGGCATACTCATGACTGCCAAGGAAAATATTATACAGATAACCAACTCAACATTTAGTTGGGCTTTACAGCCTCTGTGGCAACAACCAGCAATATGGTAGAAGCTCTAATCAATGAGACTTCCATTTAGTTCAATTTAGTCTACATAAACTGGTATGACCAGAACATTATTGGTTCATCTTGCTTTCATTCTTGACTCCTTCAATCCAGTAAGACTAAAGGTGAACCTACCTAGACGTGTAGTAGAACCATAAAAATGTTTAGGAAAATGAAAATAGAAATAAGAGCTTCAAGTTGGTCTAGGGAAATAATAGACTTCTCATTGTTTTTATTCACATGTGCCTCTTTCACAATGCCATTCCATAAAATCATTATTGTCAACGTAAATGAGGCACACGGAGAAGCATGCACTCATTTGTATATTTGATGTAGGTGGAGCGAAGGATAAAAGGTTTGCTACAAGTCAAAATCCTCAGAGGCCAAGAACACTATAAATATAAGAAGGCTATCAAAATACTTAATTTTATTCTGTCTCTCTTTGCCCAAAGACTATTACAACCCTTTTATTAAAAAAAAAAAACCTAGAAAACCTAATGATAGTGAATAGAAAAAAAAATAGGGAAAAATATCCCCTTCAAATAGAAAAGCATCATAATAAAGAATAGAAAAATTAAATAGGAATAAATAAAATTAAATAAGAAATAAAAACCTTATGCATGGGTTGGAAGGAACTCGTCGTCGAGTTAGAAATTATCCTCCATCAAGAATATCATTTCGTGTGTGAACCACCTCATTGTGGATTCCTAACACCTTTGTATCGACTACCTCATCATGAATCCCTAACACGACACTTTTGTGCAAGTAGCTCCATCTTGGATTACTAACACAATATTTTTGCGCGGGTCACCCCGTTATGAATCCCAGCACCAGAATTTTGAATGACAACAACTAATGTAGATAAAAACAACACACTAGTTCCTGAACGTCTTTTTCTCAAGAAGAAACCTCCTCATCCCTCCTATACAAGCACATCCTATTCTGCAATTGTTGGGCTCTTATACCAATTAACATAGGCAGGGCAAAGAATAAAAGGTTTGTTACAAGTCAAAACCCTTAAAGTCCAAGAACACTATAAATACAGGAAGACTCAAGATACTTAATTTTATTCTTCTATATCTCTCTTAGTCAAAAGACTATTACAACCCTTTGTATATAAAAAACTAGAGAACCCTAATAATATTGAATAGAAAAAATAAATTAGAGAAAAAATCCCCTTCAAATAAAAATAAAAGCTAGAAAAACATCATAAAAAAATTTTAAAAAAATGAAATAGAAAGAAATAAAATTAACTAAAAATAATAATTTTCCTAAAAGAAAAGCTCTTACATCAATATTCAAAAAGAACTATATGATGGGAAGATGTCGGATGCAACCACATGGTCTTGGCCTTGAGTAGGCCAGACATGGATAAAGGGTCACACTATAAATACAGGAAGACTCAAGATACTTAATTTTATTCTTCTATATCTCTCTTAGTCAAAAGACTATTACAACCCTTTGTATATAAAAAACTAGAGAACCCTAATAATATTGAATAGAAAAAATAAATTAGAGAAAAAATCCCCTTCAAATAAAAATAAAAGCTAGAAAAACATCATAAAAAAATTTTAAAAAAATGAAATAGAAAGAAATAAAATTAACTAAAAATAATAATTTTCCTAAAAGAAAAGCTCTTACATCAATATTCAAAAAGAACTATATGATGGGAAGATGTCGGATGCAACCACATGGTCTTGGCCTTGAGTAGGCCAGACATGGATAAAGGGTCACTAAGCCATATCCCAACCTTAATCAAGGTTAATCTATTTGAAGTAATAGTTACAATTTTTAGAGAACTCCCCTGAAAACATGCTAGCACTATCAAAGATGAAACCCCAAGATAAGTTTTCATCTAAGCAACTAATGATCCATCAGAGTTCCATTTCAGATATTCAACATAAAAGCAAATGCATGATAATACAAACCAAGACGGTTAGATAAACATACCGTTAAATTGCGCGAGTCGCACACCTCAAAAATTTTTGTGAACTCTTCCTCTGCTAGCCACGAACAATCCCTAATACGTATATCCATAGGTGATCCGCGGACAAGAAGAGCCAAAAAATGAGCATTCATTCTCCGAGAATCACAGAGCAATTGGCATAGCCTATGCCTCAAAGCATCTGGGACATGTTCAAGTGAAGCAATTGCATCGGCATTCTTCACTAGAATTTTCATGCATAATTCTTGCAGTGAAGGAACCAATCCTTTTGAAGGCTTACACGCCCGATCAGTTTTCGGCATCCAAGTTATGGGCACAGCTTTTTCCTTCTCTGAAGTGGAGCCCCTCTGTTGCAAGTTAAGCCTATTTGCTCTATCCCTAATAATCTTCATAGCAGTAGAGAAAGGACCAGGCCAGTCTTCAACTTTGTCCTGCTCTTCTTCCACAGATGGCATTTCTACGTCATGATGGTCTGCCTCATGCTCCTGAACTTCAAAATGAGCAAATCGAGAAGCATTCTGCCTTGCTATATCACGAAATTGCTCCATTCTTGATTCAGGCACTTTACTTCTTGCACTCGCACCCTCCTTTCTCTCTTCCAGAACCACACTCTCTGCCAAACCATCAACCAAATTCTTAACTCTGGGTTCTAATTGCAACATATCCTTTCCATTTGATATCAAACCATCATCAACAACCAATTTCCCCTTCCCTTTCTCTTCTCTGCTATACCTCATCCTTCCCCTTGAACTTCCACCCTCAAGAGCAACTGGATTTTCCCCTAATTCCTCAATAACAACAACACCCTCTTTACTTATCTTCTCTTTTTCCTCTCTACTATACCTCCTCCCTCTCCTTGAAGTGCCATTCTCATCTGTACATGGGTTTTCCTTCAATCCCTCGACAACACCCTCTTTAACTCCCTCCACTTTCACTTCTCTGTTATATTTTCTCCTTCCTCTTGTTGAAATCCCACTCTCATTAGCACTAGGGTTTTTCCCCAGGTCCTCCACAGCAACACCACCCTCTTCACCTCTCTCCATTTTTACTTCCCCTGTACATTTCCTCTTTCCCCTTGACGATTCACTCAACTTCTCCAAATTTTCACTTCTCTCAACCGCGTTATCATTCAAAATTTCCACCAACTCCTCTTGAACATCCAACTTTAACACTTTCTTACCCAAATGCCCCCTTCCCTTTCCCTTCCCTTTTGTACGCAGAACACTCGAACCCTTGACTTCTTCACCTTCAATTTCAATATTACAATTATCAACAACCCTTTTCCCAGACCTCAAACTTAAAACCCTCAATACTTCACCTCCAACATCTCGTTCGGTCATTTTCTCAACCACATCACCTTCATTAACAAGCCGACCTTGTTTACCATCACTCCCCTTCTTCCTCTTGCGGGTAGGAGTTAGAAGGGAGGCATCGGCAGAAGGAAGTGACTTCGAAGCGAGACGAAGGCTCCGCCTGCGTGGAGGGGCAGAGTCGGAGCCCAAAAGGGAAACACCGGGGGGGTTGGGGGTGGGAGGGGATTGGTGAGTGGAAGGCTCGCGAGTTCGAGTTGGAGTGACAGGTTCGGGTGCGGGCCCTTTTTTGTTTAAGGGTATTGTTGGTAGTATTCCGCGGGACCTGAGCACAGCCATGGAATGGAATGGTGGGTGAAGAGAGAGAGATGGAAGATGATGGAGCGGAAAGGAACTGAATACAAAATCAATATAAGAACGCCAATGGGTGCCGCTCTTTTTTCTATTTTTAGGGTTTTGGACCCAAACTTCCCTTGTACGCTGCTTGTGTTTCCCGCCAAATTCTTTTGTTTTTTTTTTTTTTAATTACAATTATTTAGTACTCCCATCTATTTAGTTAAGGGATATCGTGGCATTACGTCAATTTGTGTTGTTAATGGAAAATTAAAAATTATATGGGGATGTTTTTTAAAATATTTTTTTATTAAAATAATATTTTTTTATTTTTTAAAAATTATTTTTAACATCAACGCATTAAAATGATCATAAAATACCAAAACAATACTAATATGAAGTAAAAAAAATAAAAAAATTTTGAAATTTTTTTAAAAATAATTTTAAAACACAAAAATAAACTAGATGTAAATTTAATTGAGTCCCGTGTATTTTGATCATTTGTTTTCTATGTGATATATATGTGTGTGTGTATGTCATGTAAAAATTAAAATTAAAATTATATTTATTGTTGATTCATATATAAGGTTTAATTTAAACAAATGAGAAATATATTGATAAATTTTTTTAAATCCTGTTTATTTTTGCGTTTTAAAAATATTTTTGAAAAAAATTAAAAAAAATTATATTTATTTTTTTAGCTTCAAATTAATATTTTTTTGGTGTTTTTAAATTATTTTAATGTGTTAATGTCAAAAATAATTTTATAAAAATAAAAAAATATTATTTTAATATATTTTTAAGTGAAAAACAACCATAACAATACTTTTAAATAAGTCTTTAAAATATTAAAAATATTTTTCTCAATCAATTCCATCATATAGCTATTTTTATTTTTAACTTTTTGAAAATATTCATATGACTTCCATCTAAAAAAATAGATCCCAATCCATCATTGAAAATCAAGTCAACACTGTAATTAAAATTATTTTTAAAATCTCGTATCTGATCATTTTGGATTGTTTTAATTTTTTTTAAGTATTTTATATGTAGAAATATATTAAAAAAATATTTTAAAAAAATATTTTAATTTTTGATATTAATCTATTAAAAAATTAAATTACATAAAGATATTAAAAAAATTAAAATTATGGAACAAGTTGAAAATGACATTAGCATGAGTACAGGATCAATTAGTGACAACATTAGTCGGTTGTCGTCTTGTTGTCTCTTAAAACATTTTATTAATGCTATCAAACCTAAATTAGGGGTTGTTTGTTTTTTGAAAAGTAATTTTTTAAAAAATAATTTTTTAATTTTTTTATGTTTGTTTGTTATTAAAAAAATTATTTAATAAAAAATATTTTTTGGTCAATGAAAAACATTTTCTAGCCAAAGAAAAATTTGGTTTGGTTTTCAGGAAAGTATTTTTCTTTTATTTTTGGCGAAAAACACTTTCCGGAAGTTGTGAAAAAATTTAGAAGTGTTATATTTTTTGTTGATTATATCAAATTTAGTCCTTAAATTTTTTATTGTTTTATATATTTTGTTTTGAATATTTATTTTTCAATTTCATCCCTTGGAATTTAATTTTTATATTAAATTTGGTCCTTATTTTTATAATTGTTATTTGCTTTTCCCTTATTATTTTTTAATTGAAATTTTTTATCTATCAAATTTGGTCCTCATTTTTTTATTGTTACTTATTTTATTTGAAATAATTTATGAAAAGTTTATTATTATTATTTTAATTTCTTCATCTTTAATTTTTTTATTTTTTAAATTTAATCTCTATTATTTTGATTATTATTTATTTTATTTGAGATAATTTGTGAAATTATATATTTTTTTCAATTTCATTCTCATTCAACTTTTTAATTTGTAAGATTTGTTCCTCATTATTTTAATAAACTTGAAAAAAATAAAAAATTAATAAGTTATTTTTTAGATACTTTTCTATAATATAACAAAACACTGGAAAGTATTTTCCAACTTATTTTCTATTACACTACCAAATATCGAAAAATAATTTACTTTTTTGAAATTCACTTTCTTTGAATTAATTTTCCAAAATGAAACTATTTTCCAACAAATAAATGAGCTCTTAGCTAATAAAGATAATATAATGAGTAACTCGGTATGTGGATCTAGCTAGGTTTTAAAATAAATTAAATAGTAGTTGATTTAGTGTGCTCCAAGCAACTTAGTGATATACTTTCGACCTAGTTAGCTAAAATCTAGTTTAATTATTTTTTTAAAAAATGTTGATTTAATATTTTTTAATAAAAAATATTAGAATAAAAATGCTCTGAATTGACCCAAAATAAATGGGGTTTAACTCGCCTAACATGTGATCTAAATCACGATCTTAACTATGTTTAGTAACCTTACTTTTTAAAATCTATTTTTATTTAATCAAATGATAATTGTAAAAAAACCATCCAGTAAAATTATACAGAAAAATATATATTTTTTAAATCTAAACTTTATTTTTATATTAATACATCTCTTTATTGTTTTAACAAAAACGTATTTTTTTTATTATAAACATTATTTTTAAAATCAAAATCCACCATGATCTAAAAACACAAGATTAAAAAAAATATACTGAAATAGTATCTTAATATATTGTATAAATATTGAAGAAAAAAAATAAACGTCATAAAATCATGTAAAAGATTCATAAAAAACTTAAAAGAACATAATTTTTCTTATCATTAAATACTCATGAGTAATTTATTATTTTTTATTTTTGAAGAAAGGAAAAGAAGTAGCATAAAAAGGGCCTAGGCATTCGGGGGCAAGTAGACAATTGACCCATAAAAAAAAACTAGTGCATAAATTGTTTTTTTGTTAGCTTTTGTACTTTTATTAAAATTTTTTTTAAATAAACAAAGGACTTGAAATTTGTTTACCAAGATTTTAACTGTTGTAAATATGGTTGAAAATCAGTTTAAGTCTTGTTGGATAAAAAATACATTTTAGTCTATTTAATAAACATATTTAAAATTTTAATAAATTAATTTTTTTAACTTAAAACGCTCATAAAACCGGTTAAAAAACACAATTAAACTATAAAAAAGTCTTTTATCTCAATCTTGATCAATTTTTTATAGCAATACAAAAGTTAAAAAATACTTTAATAACACTTATTTCATTAAGAAAAACATATTGACATTAAATTTAGCTTTTTTATTCACAAAATCTAGGTGAAGAATCATTTTTTCTCAAACCTAAATATAAACAAAATAAAATTTTAGATTAAAATATAAAATTATGAAACTGAAAGAATAAAAAATGAAAACAAAAAATTTTTGCTTAAAAAATGTTTAATGAATTGTTTTAAAAGAAAGCCTATATTTTTACCTCGGTACCAAATTTGATATCTACATTTTTAATTTTTCTCAAGTAATAAAATTGATTTTTTTTTTTTTTTACAAAATCAATCATAAGCTCAGTGTCAAAATATATACACCATGATAATTTTATATAAAAAAAATCATAATAAAATATGAAATCCAAATCTCATTCAAAACAACGTGAAAGTATAGAATAAAAAAAAATAACCGGGGTGGAAAAAAACTTAAAGTACTGGAGAAAAAAAACACGCATTGTGTTTAGGTGCAGTGTTTTCCAAATCTCTTTTTAAGTATTTTTTTTTTTTTTTTGTGTATTGTAATTACGAGGAGAACTCACAGCAAACAAGTCCAACTTACACAAGATTAGTAATCTCGTTTGCCAATTCGCTGGCTCTACAATGATCATCTTCTGAATAGATTT
>Ga0325402_1004870_pt1 | contig 12468 bp, 4 predicted proteins | sample PopdelMetagenome_22_FD_207212 | JGI IMG/M metagenome (GOLD analysis project Ga0325402, IMG submission 207212) | Populus deltoides microbial communities from Bellville, Georgia, United States - Xylem-PdKOR-R3 | ecosystem: Host-associated > Plants > Phyllosphere > Stem > Wood/Secondary xylem... | reverse complement strand
TTTTATATTGGGCAAAAAACTTTTTGGTCTCATCCACTAGTGTCCAAATACAATTTGGTTTGTATTAAATGATTGCCTTGGAATAAATTTATTTACAAAAAGAAAAATTCATCAGCATGAAATCACAGCACTATATTAACAAAAAGAATTCTGTAAGATCCCAAAAAATAATTAAGAAAGCTAAAGGGTAAACAATATTCCTCGTAGCCCACTCCCTCGGGCATTTTTTTAGAGCCGGATCATGCGACTCTCGATCGCTCACTCCAAGAGGGCAGAGAGCTCCGGGCGATGGAGCTCAAGCAGGCGAGTACGTCGGAATTTAAACGTGAGAAAGTCTGGTTCCCTTGTAACTCGAGACGAGGTATATGAAGTAAGCAAAACACGTGTGTCACGTACTGCCGTATGAAAGTGGTTGGCTTTACTTTATCACCTCAATTATTCGAATCTATATATGGGTCCCGCCACTGGAGCCCACAGATCTAGGACAGGAACACACGTGTCCAGAGGATGCATGTTCCAGTTTCTAAAAAGCCGAAGTTGAAGGCCTTTGATGGGAGTTCGTGACCTCGCAGGACAGCGATATGTAAACATGCGTGTTAATCTTCGATTTCTACCACGTGGCACTGTATAACATCGCACAATTACCCTATTGTTTTTCATTAAAAAAAATTCTTTTTGTTCCGCTTTTTTATTTTAATAATAATTATTTTTAAAAATATTTTTTGTTTTAAAATATATTAAAATAATTTTTTATTTTTTAAATTTATTTTTTTATATTAATATATTAAAACCATTTAAAAACAAAAAAATTATATTTTTTAAAAAATAATTTTGTATATTATAAACAATTGTTGCCTACAAATACTTAGTTGGTAATACGAGATAAGCGTAAAAATTATTTTAAATATATTAAAATTATTAAAAAATATCAAATTAAAAATATTAAAAGAAATAATTATATTTAAATTCATGTAAAAATATTTTTATTAATTTTGATGGATTATATATTATTATTATTATTATTATTATTATTATTATTATTTATAAATATAAATATAAATATTGGTAATTATTCCTGAAACAGTTGAAATCTTCCACCGAAGATTAAAAACAAGTTAAAAGTTAAAATTAAAGAAAGGAAAATAAAAATAAAAAGTTTCGTAGCTTTTTTATGTAGGCTGACAGCAGCCCAAAGCCTTTATTCGATATGGTTACAAAAAAAGAATTGAGCTTGGTTTAAGTGTGGCCCAATAGATTTCTTAAATAGCTATGGGGAAACCATGTTCATCCTCCTCCTTCCTACGGGTCAGTCTACAACTGTCAAATCTATTTGAGAATTGACTTGAAAAGGTACATGGGTTATTGAGCACATTTTTAATTAATAGGTTATAAGTTAACTCGAGTTATTGAATTAATTTAAATTATTTTTTATTAAAATATTATTTTTTATGTTAATTTAATTTGATTAATCAGATCATTAAAGTTTTAATAGGATTAACTTGATTTAATCACAACCTTTTAGCTGTCTTTAGCTGTTTATGAAAAACTTATCTAATCACAACCTTTTGGAAGCCTAGATTTCGATATTGGGTTAAGGTGAAACCATAAGTTCCGAATTGGAATTTTGTACAATCTAAATTTTTCCCATGCCACTGTCCGCGAACCCTTCGGAATTTGGAAACCCACAGAGTGGTCAAAACTTAGTGTAAGCATTGATGGACTTGGGCTACTAAATGCTCAACATTTTATATCTGGGCTCGATTATTGCTTCTTACACTTGTACGTGTTTAAAATGGTAGCGTACAGTGTTTTTAAAAATACTTTTATACTTTAAAAAATATTATTTTAATTTTTGACATAACCATATCAAAACTTTAAATTTTTTTTGATAATTTAATATTTTTTTATGTCAAATATACTTTTAAAAAGAATACAAGAGGAGTTTCAAACGTATTCCTTAACACCCAAAATTATTATTTTTATTTAGAGTCTCCCCTCTCTTTGAGATTATTTATATTTCTCTTGAGCCTTTAATTTTTTTTATAATAAATAGGGTGATTTAAATTTAATATTGAATCTCGTAAATCTAGTTATTAATTTTTTTCTTTCCGGTGAATAAATTCTGTAAGAACGTCAAATAAGATAACATTACTTGCTGACCCCGTGTCATTTACTTGAGTCTCGGACAACCATCAAGAAGTTGAGCTTCATGCTTTTAATTAATAACTACATAGAGCAGAATAAATGAATCGACTGCATTAATTAGGAATTCGAAACACACCTGCCCTGTTGTTTTTTGGAAGTCGAAATTTAAGCCAGGTTGTTTTTTTTCGGCTCACCTGCCCTATTAATATCTCTCTGGATCTCTTGTCCAGCATCATGTGAATAAATTTAAGTCGAAATTTTTTTTTAAGAAAATTCCAAACATGCGGGATATAGTTTTGATAGATAAATTGCCTAGAAGGGAACCAGAATCAATTGACACAGCTGGCTAGATCTTTTTCCATGCGCACACTGCCTTTTATAGGAAGGTTTGGTAGCAGGAGTCCTTCCTTTACATCAATGAACTGTTTGTATAAGGCTAAATCCCAAACTTCGAAATCAAGAGCCACTAATAATCATTGTTTTTTTAATATCATGTGTTTGATTCTGCTGGCAGTGTGTTTTTTTTTTTTAATATATTTTAGTTTAAAAATATTTTTTTATATTTTAATTATTTTAGTGTATTGATTTTAAAAATATTTTAATATATTTTTAAATAAAAAACATTTTATAAAAATCCACTGTTACAATAAACACTACCTCGGGAACAACGAAATAAGCCTTCGGCACCTTCTTCAGAAAAGAGACGAAAGTGTTTAGGAAAAATGTCCAAGACTTGAAGTTCTCCACTTACCTTAGCTCATACTATTAGATTCTGAGCTAAGGATTCTCTTTGACCGAAACAAAATGCCAGGTTCTGATTTGTCTGACCCATGCAAGGTTTGATATGGAAAAAAAAATCAAAGGTTATTGGATTATCATGATAATTTAAATTAATTATTTTTGTGTTAGAATGGTATTATTATTTTTTTTAATTTTAATATTGATTTTATTAAGTTTGAAATGAGTTTTACCAGTGAACTAGTCCATGAATCAACTGGATTTAGCCAAACAAGATCTGTTTTTAATTAAAATTAAAATTTTCAATCAAACCAGATCCAACTTTATAACTTTGACTAACTTGAAAGCTGATATGATTCTCCATCGGAGTGTAGCCGCACGAAATTAAGAATCGATTTAATGGAGAACAAAATACTTTTGACATCTGTTGAAGGCCTTTTCACATGGAATTCGTTATCGTATTAGAGTACTAGTGGTGTGTGATCGGTCGATTGTCTCTTATGGGCCTTTGCCACTTCGCCAGATATTGGTAAAATCAAAGGCATAAAGCTTGTTTTGAGATGTTGTATCGTATACGTCTCAGCAATAATTTTTTAATTAAAATTGTATTGAATTAATATTTTTTATTTTTTAAATTTTATTTTTAATACAAGTATTAAAATAAAATAAAATCAATTTTTTAAAGAAATTTAATTGTACCGAAAAAACAAGCAAACTTGATTGCCTTTATGGGTATCCACAACTAAAGAATGGTGATCATTGCAGACAGACACTACTCGAAACCTGTGGGCATCTAAAACTGGTAAGTGTCAAGAGCAAGCATTCCGAAAACCAAGGCACCGTCTGTCTGCCAACGATAACCTCCATCCATGGTACAAGTCACTGACATTTGTGTCCAGATGATAACTTCGAAAACTGTACAAGGATTCTAAACCATGCCATGGCTCTGAATTAGACAGAGGGATAAACTGAACTTTGTACTGGATTGTATCACTTCTTGACAACAAATCCTATAAGAACTCGTCATCTATTGACACAAGAACAAAGTAAACTAAGATTTGTTGGTTGCGTCCCTTTCTCTTCATGTCAAAACTTAAATTCATGCCACCTATATGTCCATTAACTAAGCTAATTAATGGTCCCAAGCAAACTAGTGAGATATTTCCATGATGAAAATGTTTCCAGCATTTGCTCTGACAGAAATTGCCAAGGAGAATTCTGATGGACCATGCCATGAACCAGCTCTAATTAACAACCCATGCACACACTGCGTCAAGAAACTTGAGACATAATAATACACTGCATCGTTTGCAATCCTAAATAAGAAACTCAAGACATAATCAACTTTTAATTAATCTTTAAAATTTCAACAAGGATTGTTCTCTGGAGAAGCAGAAGTACTGGAGAACTGAGCATCAAGCTTTTCCCGACAAACAGGACAAACAGGGTGCTTGGAAAGCCAAGTATCAGCACATTCCAGATGAAACCCATGATTGCAGCCAGGAACTATCCTAGCCAGCTGTTCACTTTCAATGTCATCTAGACAAACAGCACACTCTGTCCCCAAAACAAGCTCTTTCCCGGTGACCTTAGGCAACTTCTCGAGCTCCGATGATGATAAACCCTTCTCTGTCACTGTTTTTACCGGTAAAGGAATGTTCTCTGGTTGATTATTAGCAGCATACCATAGGAGACAAATATAGATAAAAAACACTACGCTCATACCTACACATGGCAGAAAAAGTGCGAAAAGCACAGAGACAAGCATGTTCTGGCCGGTGGTGAAGGAAGCGTCGCTGTTAAAGTTCAAGGGGGGTGGTGATGGAGTGGGACAGTGAATAGGAGGTGGTGTGAGTGTGACCATGGCGCATTATAGGGGCTGCGACAAAAGTAGAGGAAAGAAGTTGGAATATAGATATGAGAGGATGGGAGAGCCGCGGGCTTAAAAGGAAGGTTGGTGGAAGATGACGTGGACTCTGAAGGGGAAATGCTAGCGGTTAATACATCAATTATTATTAAATCAGGTATGTTTTTGAGTTTCAAAATATTTTAAAATAAATTAATTTTTTAAAATTTTATATTTATTTTAAATTAATATTTTTAAATTATTTTCATGTGTTGATATTAAAAATAATTTTTAAAAAATAAAAATAAATTATTTTATTATATTTTTAAATAAAAAACACTTTAAAAAATAACTATAACCATATTTTTAAATAGATTCTTAGCTCTTATAGAATTTAAATTTGAATGTATTAATTTATAAATAAAATTAGTTTTATTTTATCAAAATAATTTATTTTATTAATTAAAATGATACTGATTTTAATTTTATGAGCTAACTAGATTACAATTTAATTTCTCAAATAATTTAGACTTAGCAAAATCAACTTAAATTATCATATTATAGTTAACAGTGCTTTTGAAATGTTTTGAAGTTTTTTTTTTAGCTCTTAATTAGATTTTTTTTCATATTTGAATGTAATGTTAAAAGTAAATTATAAAAAGTAAAAAATTAATATTTTAATATACTTTTCAATAAAAATATTTTAAAAAATAACACCATCCGCACTTCTAAGACAAACCCTAAAACATCATATTAATCAAGTTCGGGTTATGGATATGTAGAATCAATGGTCGGGATATGGGCAAGGAAATGGAAAATATTTTGGTTTTGATGTGCTAGAGATGACACGTTTCGTTGAAGCGAAAACCTTAAAATGGCAAGATATGTGAAGGGATAACCGGTTGTTTGCTTTTTCTGTGCATGCGCTGAGGATGCCAAAAGATTTTTAGAAGAAAAAAACATCTAATTATATCTCTATTTAGTTTAGAAAATACTATTATTTATGATGTTTTTATTGTTTTTTTTTTTATATTTAGTTAAAACATCAAATATTAAAAATAATAATTTTATTTTCTTTCTTTTTAGTTTAGAAATCTCTTAAATAACTCAATAATTATTGATTTAGATTCTTTATCTCTTCGAAGGAAATTTAGGACTAATATAAATAAAGTTGCTTACGTCGTATGTATTTCAACAGAACATATTATTTTAACATGCAAAATTATGAATTAAGGTGTTGTGTGACAATCCTATTTAACTTTAATTATGTATTTTTAACAATTTATTTTTTGATTTGTATTTTCACTTGTATTATGTAGTATTAGAGTCCAACATTCCAAGTGATTGTTTGCTTATTGTGTGCTGAAACAACCTAGGCTGGAAGAGACGATTGAACATGATGTGTTTTTATAAGAGGAGATGGAGATGTTCTCTCTCGAGTAGGAGATGTTAAGGAACCAATGATATAAAACATGCAAAAACATATTGTAGAATTTGAAATAGGTGTTTGGAAATTGATGTAAAAGACACGCGAAGACATGTTTTAAAATTAACATGCCGGTTGGTGGAAGTGAGGTACTCGGATGATCGTGATAAAAATGATAACATATCCACTACTAAATTTGATAACCCATTATGGAGGCACAAGCGAAGGAAGCAACTTTTTGTTCAAAATAAATATTATGTTGAAACTAAAAGTTCTGATCAAAATAAATATGATGTGAAAACTAAAAGTTTTGATACTTCTTGTTCCTTTGTGGACTTCAATCAATTATCAAAATTCCATGAGGATGATGAAGATGATGTCGAAGGAGAATATTTAGATGCAAAACATAACAGTCCGGCCCAACCTGCTAGATATTATCTGTTTTAGGCTTTACTGTCCTTACAAATTTGTTCTTGGTGACCACGCATGGCCCCAAAATACAACTGACAAGTCAACAACCAACATTACCAATAAGGCCAGCTACCAAATCCTCACCCGCCGACGTAGGATATTACAATTCACCTTCTTTAAGGAGTCTGACAACCTTGTCGGCATAACCGGACGGTCAGTGAGGCAGGCTCTGATACCAAATGTAACAGCCCAGCCCAGCCCAGCCCGTTAGATATTGTTTGCTCTGGGCCTTACCGTCCTCACGGATTTGTTTTTGATGACCACACATGGCCCCAAAACGCGTCTAACAAGTTAGCAACTAGCACTACTAACGAGGTTAGCTATCAAATCCTCCCCCGTCGATGTGGAATATTACATGAACTTCTTGGTTTATGTTCATTAAAAAGAAACCACATTAGATGTTGTTTTAGAGGTATTTTTAATAAAGCGCGTTATGACTTATTTGTCGGCTTGTGCTTGAGGAAAATTTTAGAATTTACAGGGTAAATATTAGCTTTCTTCTACTTCAAATAAAAGTTATGAAATAAAATTTAATATTTTTTTCTAGCTCTAAGGTTGATTTTATTGTTAGAAAGGCTAAGAATAATGTTGATTGATACGATATATTTAATAAAAAAACAAAGCATATAAAAGATTAATAGTAATTTGAATTTAATAACAAGTTTTCTCTAGCTTGAAAAAACATGCAAGAGAATTTTTAGAAAAATTTTTTTTTAGCTATTATTATTTCCAATTTAATTAAGAGAAAGCATTTGAAATTTCTAAAAAAATTGGCCGGTGGGATTTGACATGAACCTTGAGTCATCAGCTTTTCTGACTCGGCCTGGCCTGGTCTCCCTGCAAGAATATTCAATCTATAATGGGCTCAGCCTGGCTCATAGGATATTTCTAGTTCTGATGGGCCCAAACGAGCACATACAGTGCTGACTGCTGAGCATAGAATCAGTAATCGAGAGGAAGAGTTCCCAGTTCCATGTAGTGTCCCAAGGAACAACAAATACAAAGGTCGTCCCAATTGCAAGAAACAGCCCAGTCCCGAAGAAAACCAGCCCATAAACCAATTTCTAATAGAAACAGAAGATCTTTTTTTTTTCTCGGTGAAGGTTAATATTGGGATCCTATTCTCGTTTGCAAGGCAACCAAAGTCAGACCTTTCAGGTTTGATTTGTTGTATGTTTTAAACTGATAGCTTTTGTTTTTTATTTTTATTTTTAAATTTTTTTATATAAAAATATATTAAATTATTTTTTTTATTTTTCAATGGTTTTTAAAAATAATATTATTTTAATATATTTTTAATTTAAAAATACTTTTAAAAATATCATGCATCATATTATCAAATACATATTCAAACACTTTTCAATAATTTTTAAAAATAATATTATTTTAATATATTTTTAATTTAAAAATACTTTTCAAAATATCATGCATCATTTATCAAACACATATTTAAACACGGTGAAATATTCGTTGTCAGAGCTAGAAATATTTTCGATGGGTCATGATTTTTTAAAACTGAATGAATTTTAAAATATTAAAAAAAATATATAGACAATTAATAATTATGTAATTTTTTAGATTTTTTTAATATCATAGTAAATGAACTAATAATTCTTTTAAGTTGCCCACGGATGAAATGAAAAGGAGTGTTGGAGAAAAGGACGAAAGAATTAAATGTGGGAGTGTTTTCCATGAAGATGCAAAATACAAAGGGATCGTAAGTCTATATATTTTATTTAGTATGTGTTTGATATTGTAATTAATTTATTTTTTTAAATTTAGTTTTTATTTGAAAAGATATTAAAATAATAATTGATTTTAATTTTGATGATTATGATTTTATTTCACTAGTTCTTTTTCTATATAAAAATACAAATAATTGAATTCAAAACTAATGACTTAGATTCACCCAAGATGATCTATCATAGTACTCAATAATTGAGAAGATTTAAATCCCATTTGATCCTCCTTATTTTCAAACAATTAATGACCTTGTAGAGTTCAACAGCACAATTTTTTTTTTAATTATTTTACGTAATTAACCCGCCTCAAATATTGGACAATGCAATAGAAGGCTTGGAATGGGGTTAGATTTGTAACACCGTACAAAAAAAATATTTAATGTTGATTTTTCAATTGTACCAGTCCATCATCAAATCATATTCATTGTCTTATATGCCTCGAATCTTAATAATTTTCAACCGATTGACTCAGCCTTGAGTGCTTGCACCAGAAGACTTGTCGTCACTTAACTATCCAACGACCTGTGATTTTTTATGCATTTGACGAGTGCCCTCTTTCCTACTCTATAAGCTCCAACCATTACCAACATATCCTTCGGAAAGAACTGAAGAAACAGAAAAAAAGAAAAAAAAAAAATGAAGAGACAGCATCACTTTGCCGTAATTCAGTTCTCTTACATATTTCTTTTCATCACCTTGTCTCAATGGAACGTCCTACCCCAGAGTTTGCCACCTCTGAGGTACGATGGGTTCGTATACGAGAATCGCAAAGGCGGCTCGGACTCCATCCTGATCGAAGCTTTCTTTGACCCTGTCTGCCCAGATTCCAGGGACACCTGGCCACCTCTCCAAAAAGCTCTTAAACACTACGGTTCTCGTGTTTCGCTCGTCGTTCACCTCCTCCCTTTACCGTCAGTAATACCCCCCTGCTCTTTATAATAAAAACGGAGACAGCAACTGAGTACATCGTAGCTTTATTGAGTAGATAACGATTGTTTAGAGTTGTGATGATCCTGGGAGCGATACTCTCAGTTAATTTTTGGCTGTGTGTTGATCATTTTTTCTCTGCCTTGATTTGATTAAATTGTATTTCCTTGGAAATTTCAGCTACCACGACAACGCATTTGTAGCTTCCCGCGCTTTGCATATTGCTAACATACTCAACTGTTCGTTTACATTCCCTTTGTTGGAGCAGTTCTTCAAGCATCAGGTTAGAATTTTCACTCCTAATGCCCTTGCTTTGCGTCTCCTTCCTTTTGAAAATGCAATTATGTATATTATCTAGGCTTGCTATACGCCACTTACCATTAAACAGAATTATGTATTTGCTCGGTGGCTCGTGAGCGGAATTTGTTTTTAGCTATTTGAGTTTGATGCTGGCTAACTTATTGGATGTTTAAAAATCAGGAGAAGTTCTATGGTTCCGAAACAAGCAATTTGTCAAAAGATTCCATCGTGAAGGAAATCGTGAAGTTTGCGACTGTAATTGTTGGGAATTCCTATTCTTCTCTATTGCAATTTGGTTTTAATGATACACAAACTGATCTGAAAACAAGGGTTTCCTTCAAGGTATGATGACAACTTTTGATTCCAGATTGATGCAAAGCCTACAGTATAGAATGTTTTAGTATGCCAGAACCAATGGTTATTATTAATCTACAGCTTGTTTTCACATTGCAATTTCTGTAATAATACATCTGCTTGTAGATTGCAATTCTTTGCAGGATACAATTTCTCACCTTATTCAACATTTTCTGTCATGCAGTATAGTGCTTCAAGAGGGGTATATGCCACTCCCTTTTTCTTCATCAATGGATTTGGGTTGCCTGGTGCCGGTTCTGCTTTGGACTATAAAGTTTGGAGAAGCATTATCGATCCGTTGGTTGGTGCAAAGTAGTCAGAGCATCAATCTTCCACATTTCATGCCATGAAGGAAATTGTCTGCAAGACCTCAGGCACCTTGTTTTATGCTTCGTATAGAAGAAAGAATCGACACAGCACTACATGGTGTTAACACCTGTATCTCTCTGCTTGTAATTGCTAATTATATTACAATAAAACGTTATTATTTTTACTTGACTGAATCTGACAAAGCAAGAGCATCTTCCAACCACACTTCTAGATCCAGGTTAAGGAGACCATGCACCTCCTTGCTCATTGTTTCAATCCTAGCGCTTTATTTTGCCTTGAGATCGTGCAACAATTCAATGCATGAGCGTCTGATCATGCAACAATCAGACGCTCTACCCTCTGAAAACCTATCTCATGGCTTATTGTAGAGTATCGTGTAAAATCGAATTGCAAGTGAGCTTTCTTTGAGGGGAAGGCAGCTGTTTTGCAGACCATTCTTCTTCTTCTGTTATGGGTCTTCTGTACTCAAGCTCACAGGAGAATATCTATTTGGTGTGCTAGAATGTAAATAACCAGTTTAATATAGAGTTAAATAAAGAGTTTGTTTAGAGGTGAAATATTGTTTCTAAGTTTAACATCTCAAAAATATAATTAAGCTTTTTAAATCTTAAAAAAAATAAAAAATAAAAAAATATGTTTTTATATTTGTGTTCGACAACATATTTATTAAACTTAAAACATTTAGTATGTTAATGTTAAAATTATATAACTATTAATAAAATAATTATATTTTAAATTAAACTGAATAGTTGTTATTCAGTTTTATCCCAATAATTGTAAATATTAAAATTAATTATAAAAATAAAAGAAATTATAAATATTAACATAATCACAATAAAAAATCTATTAAGATAGCTTATTTACCATGACTTTCACTTTATTTATTATATAATAAAAATTTATATTTATAAAAACTAAGGAAAAAGTAATTCTTTCTAATTTTAAATAAATAAATATATTTATTTATTTACAAACTTCTTCAACATAAAATTCAGTGGATGAAATTTCATATCCATGACATGGCTTTTCATAATTACACCGAGAATATATATATATATATTGTTTTTTTTTTTTTGTCAATTCAAACTAATCCGAAGCGACAATTATGATCCGCAAGCCTATCTATCCGGTCAACTAAAAAAACACTTGGACCGGTAAAGAGTCTGTTTACAAGAAACTTTGTAATAAAACATCTGAGCTTGTGCTTACACACTGGGCTTTCAACCCATAATGCAGAACCGTGGGCTTTGCCGCAAACCAGGGATGCCCAAAACTGATAAAATCCGGGACGAAAAACAATAAAATAAGTAGTGCGAATAACAAGGAGATGGGTTTAGAATCCGTTTATTATTATAAAACAATATCTAAAAACATATTAATTTAATAATTTTTTATGTAAATAATAATTTTAAAAACACTTTAAAAATAAAAAATAACATATAAACCTGTTGTGGGGTTATTTGTGCGAATATATTACCGTGTCGTTTTATGCTTGTTGTCCCAGTAACTTTTTTTATTATGTTTATTTTCCAGTAAAAGTTCTCCTTGGTAATCTTTTCTTAACTTTAAAACCACGTTGTGTTAGACAATGGGAAATATTTCCATTCCTCTGGTATAAAATCAACTCAACAATTCCTCTTTTCTTAATCCTTGTTAGATTTTATGAGAAAATACAATACATCAACAAGCTAAGTTTTATAATATAGTTTTTTTTATATTAATTAATTCCACGAAATATATATGTATCTCGTAAAATACACTACTTTAAATGTGGAAGTAATTGAGGTTGATCTAGCAATATTCTAACAATATAACACATGCTAGTTTCATCAATTAAATTTGATGGTTGAGAAGATTTGATTTTTTTCTTCTCAAATTATTGATTTTGAATATTAAAATCATTATTTCAATGATTTTCTTACATCATTTAGAGACATTTTTTTGCCATCCTCATCGAACTTGGAATTGTTTTTTTTTTTTTTTCACAAACATATAAAAACTTTGGGTTTGGGAGGAAGATAAGCTTCAGCAGATCGAGTTTTATCAAAATCTTTTTTGAAGGAGGACAGTGTAATTACTGGATGTCAGATTGCCGCAAGTTCTCTGGAAATAACAGAAGAAAGAAGTTATTGGACAGAGTGACAAGCGAGGAGATAAAGAGGGCATCATTTGACATGAAACCGTTAAAA
>Ga0325402_1004869_pt1 | contig 12469 bp, 6 predicted proteins | sample PopdelMetagenome_22_FD_207212 | JGI IMG/M metagenome (GOLD analysis project Ga0325402, IMG submission 207212) | Populus deltoides microbial communities from Bellville, Georgia, United States - Xylem-PdKOR-R3 | ecosystem: Host-associated > Plants > Phyllosphere > Stem > Wood/Secondary xylem... | reverse complement strand
GATCAGTTTTGTTTGACGTTTCATCGTGAGTTCCAAAAGATAATCAAGTTTTGTCTCTTCAAAATCAGAAGAAAATGCCCTAAATATTCCAACGAAATACCAGACATGCCACTGGTCTTTGAAAGTTGACTGAGCTAACGTGTCATCTTGTCATAATTATTGGGATCCCAAAAAGTTGATCAGACACCGCAAATAAAAGCTTTGCGTGGGGGTAAAAGTGTCACTGATCATAATGAGTCACGTTACTCCCGTTTCTCTTATCCTCAAAGAAGGTTGAAAGTTAACGGAACGGAAGAGCTGTGCGGTGCTTGCTTCTTGGTGCCGTACGAGGATGTCTTACCCTTTTGTGCTGCCTAAAACATGGAATTGAATCCCACCGTTCCAATGTGAGATCCATCATTTTTGGAGAGTTTTTGAGAGTACAGTTTACTTTGTTTTTAAAATATTTTTTTTATTCATGTATTAAAATAATATTTTTATTCCCAAGACTTGTATTTATTCAAATTGATTTGGTAAAGTGTAATTAGTGGTATTTTATTAGTTATTTTTTTAAATATATATATATATATATATTAAAATAAATATAAGTAAAAGAGAGAATTTTTAAATAAAGATATATTTTTTATTTTTTAAGACGAATTCAAAAAGTAACTAATAGTAATTTACTAATTATTATTTAAGATTTTACAATACACATAACTCACATCTATAAATATACCACCAATTATGAAGCAAAACCATCCCATTGCTTGTTATAGGCATTCAATTATCTCACAATAAGCAAGGTAATGCTCCTCCATGGCTTGCTAGTTAGTTTTATAGTTGCAAATCAAAAATTTGAATTCTGTACATTTTCTTCCCAATTTTTTGGAACTATATTCTAAATTATATTTTTTTGATCAATTATCTACTCAGAACAATTCAACTACTTCTTGTTATAATCATTCAAATATTATACCAACGATGGTTATTCAAGTAGTTCAGCACTTATTTTTTATAAATAAGATTTTGTGAATAAAACACATCATTACTGAAAAAATTTTATCTTTTAACGAATTAATCCGGCTCGATTATTAATCAAGATGCAATGATATTTTAGATACTAAAGTTTAATAAAAAAAATAATTATCTCAGTAACGCTACATCATCAACATTTCCCTCCAAAGATTGCAAGCAATCTTCGAACTAAAATCCCTGTTAGGATCCACGCAAGATTAACATCATCGATGGGAAAAGGCTTTTTGCAGCACCACTTCTTGGGGACCATTGGAAAAAGACTCGAGTCCACCCTCACATCTTTCCAAGAGAAAGGTCCAAATAGAGAGGATTCAGTCGTTATCCGGCACACCTCAGGTGCCCACATAACACATGGAACCTCAATTCTCAAATGAAGTTTAAGAAATAGGAGTTCTTATGGCATTGGTGTCCGTTGTCTTTTATCCCACCGCAAAAAATATTCTGTTACTGTGTCTATCAAGAAATTTTTAGCTGTTTTTTTTTTATAATTTTGATGCGCTAATATTAAAAACTAAAAAATATATATTATTTTGATATATTTTAAGTTAATTAATTTTAAAGCAATTGACTCTACGTTACTAAATACATGCTAGATATGCATTCCTATATCATTTGGCCGCATTCAAAGAAATTTAATAAATTTATTTTAATAATCCTAACTCAAAACATTAAACATTTTAGACTCTTGTGGTTAATTATATATATAAAAAAAGTAATCTACATGGTGTGATCTAGCACAGTGATTTTTTTCTTACTAAAACATAAAATATAGAGACTTGTGAGATACAGTAAGATAGAATAAGAAAGAAGCAAAGCCAGCAAAAAAGCTTCAATTCTAAGCTTAGGGTCATCTCCTTCCCAAGAATATCACCAATTTCATGAATATAATAAATATCTTTTTGATTGAGGTTGTTTACCAAATGCTAATTTTTTATTTAGTATCCAAATATTTTTTACAGGAATGTCAGGTTGGGGTTAGTGACTAGTGGTCACACACACACCACCAACTGTTTTGTTCTCTCCCCCTCCTCTCTCTCTCTCTCTCTCTCTCTCTCTCTCTAGCATTATAATATCGGCCAGTATATATCTCTTTGGTGTCTTTACACAGCTTGTTCGCTTCTTGCACTTGCACTTCAATGTTTTAGTTGTGTCTCTCTGAAGGTATTTGCTTGCCTATGTAAGTGCAACCTTGTGACGAGCCACCCAGTTTTGTGAAACCAAAGTCAGGAATTTACCTCTTTTTGTTTGTCTTCTTTCCCATCTCAAGTATATGGCTTAATATTCTCTTCTTCACTATCATTTTGTCTTCTCACATCTCTATCTCTCTTGGGTTGTGAATCTTTTCTCTTATAATACAAGTTCCAAGAACAAAAACTAAAAAGAAATAGAAAAGAAAGAGTCTTTATTTGAGGTGGGTTTTTAGTTTGTTTAATTGGGTCATGGCAGTTTGCTGTGATCTTGAAGTAGATGTCAATGGTGAGGAGACGTTCATGGTGGATAAGGTAAAAAAAATAATCTCTTTGTTCTTGTTTTCATTTCCTTTAACTTTGCCTCTTTAGAGCTTTAAAGTTATGATTTTTAGTCTACTTTGGCTAATCTCTTCTTCTAATTTTCCTTCTTACTTAATTTACTCAATGCTGTTCACTTCACATAATTGCTGACCTTGGTTCAGTTTGCTTTGTTTTGCTTTAATGTATATTCAATAGTTCTGGTGTTTTTTTTTAATCAAATGGCTGTTAAATGTGGAATTTGAGTACTTCCATGGTTTTTGAATTAATTCTCTTGTGGTGATTTTTATATTATCTGTTCTGCCATATTACCTCTATGATTTCTATGGTTGTACTGCCAACTACATTAAATTTACACCTACATTGCAGTGTTGTGGGGTATGCTTTTTCATGCTAGCTTCTTCTTCTTCATCTTGTCTTCTATTTTGGGCACTTGCTAAACACCAAATTGTAGGGCTTTATCTTCTGAGCTGGTCCTGTCATTTATTGCTGTTGTTAAGGGGGTTTAATGTTTCATACCTTTATTTGTTTTTATTCACTCCTTTTGAGAAGGACTTATTAGTTGCTTTCATGGAATTTAATACACTGTTTATTACCCTTGTTTCTTGGGTTGTTTGGCAGACATCTTATCTGTTGATTTTCCCATGCACAATTTATTGTCTATAAAGACCACACACCTTTCTTTTGCAGATTTTAGCTGTCTATGCCACTTTTTTTTTTGGGTGCTTTGCTAGATTCAATGAGTTCATTCTTTTGTGGAAGGTTTTCAAGGCACTGAAATGTTCTGTTAATTGAGGCTCGTCTTTGTTGCACATTTCCTCTGTCACTGATAGTTAGTTATCTACCTAGATTGAATGCTTGCTACTTCTCTTAACTTAATTAAATAAATCACTTTTATCAGTGGTAAAGACAAAATTTTAGCTTTAATCTCTTCTATGTTTTAGTTATTCATTAGATTTTAGATTTGCATTCTCACATTTTTTTTTTTTTGGATATTTGCAGAAGGTCATTGCTTCATATTGTGGCAGATTAAGAAAATTATTTGGTAAATCAACAGGTAGTGCAAGAAATTTGAAAGTGATATTCAATGACTTTCCTGGTGGGCCTGGAAATTTTGAACTCCTGTCAAGATTCTGCTACAATAATGGTAGGATTGACATAACTCCTTCAAATATTTCCTTCCTACATTCTGCTGCACAGTTCATGGAGATGAACAATTCTGTATCTGGAACTCATAACTTATTGGAAGAGACTGAGAAATCACTTAAAGGGATGAATTACTGGGCATGGTCTGAGCTGTTAATCACTATAAAGCAGTGCCAAGATTTACTTCCGTTTCCAAATTCTTCTGGTATTCTTGAAAAATGTGTGGATTCTCTTATTGGAAGGATGGCTACTTCTAGTGAGCCAAGTCCATGTCCATCTACTTCTTCTCCTGATAGCTCTGGAGTCCGGTTTTCATGTGACACTAGAAGCACTGAGAGTTTGAAGAATAGCTTCTCTCGAGCAACCTGGTGGTTTGAGGATCTTTTGGTTTTGAGCCCTAATTTGGTTGGAATGGTGATCAAATCCATGGTCTTGCGGAAGTTTGATCATGTTATCATTAGTAGGTTTCTCTTTTATTACCAGAAATCGAAGTGCTATACTGGCACGTCTGATGAGAAGCGTAATGTAGTAGAAACTGTCATAGATATACTTTATATTCTTGATTGGAACTCTGTTTCATTCAAGAGTTTATTTGGAATTCTTCGAGTTGCTTTGAATTTGATCATAAGCAAATGTAGCAGGACCAAGTTGGAGAGTATGATAGGTTCTCAGATGGATCAAGCAACTCTAGATAATCTGCTTATTCCTTCTCCATATGGGATGAATTACTTGTATAACGTGAAGCTTGTTCTAAGGTTCTTGAAAGCATTTCTGCACGGAGGAATCAGTCAAACGTCTCCAACACAATTGAGAAAAGTTGCTAGTTTGATGGACTTGTATATAGCAGAAGTAGCCCCAGATCCTTGTCTAAAGCCTTCTAAGTTCTTGGCCCTAACCATGTCTCTGCCAGATTCTGCCAGAGATTCATATGACAGAATCTACCGTGCCACAGACATGTATCTACAGGTAGTCCTTTGATCTTTTCTCATGTTTCATGTCATTTGATTTGGAATTTCTATAGCTTATTGAATCCTGTATTGGTTTTTTTATTGGGAAACAGGTGGTGAATTTTACATCTCTTGCTATGCTATTATTAAATTTCAATTTCACATATGATTTTGCAATATGAATTTCATGTAGGTGCATACTGGATTATCAGAAGAAGAAAAGATGAAGATATGCTGTGCATTGAATTATGAGAAACTCTCAGCTGAAGCTTGCATCCACCTTTCTCAGAACAAAAGGTTTCCATCAAAAAGTGCAGTCCGAGCTCTCATGTCTCAGGAAGTCAAGCTCAAAAGCCTACTCAAAACCACCGACAAAATGAAATGCTATATTGATTCACCTTCTGGTGTTAGTGAGATTGGAAGGAAGGGAAAGAAAAATGAAGCCAGTAAACAAATTGTGCTCTATGCTGGTAAACTTGATCCTCCAACTAACAATGAGAAGCTTAGAGCCCATTTGCAAGGAATGCAATGGAGGGTGACGGAATTGGAGAAAATTTGCTTGAAAATGCAAACACAGATGACAAAAATCGTGAAGTCAAGAGTATCAAGCCATAGCAGTACTCCCAGATCCTTACCCAAGCTTTGTTCATGATAGGATTTTCTGCTCAATATTAAAATATTTAATATCTCTTTCATTTGTACAGCAAGAGGGTTCTTTTTATGCGTGTGGTATTTGTAGCATTTTTCTTTCTTTTATCGACATCTTGGCTGTACAGTTCTACAGAAAACTTTTGTTTAATGCTTCTGACACTGCAAACCAGTGAAGATGTTCCATGCAAACTGTTTAATCTCAAGAACATCAGCTTGTCCTGTGTGGTCAACAGCCAGTCATAAAAACAAAAGTTAGTGATGAATTAGAAAAATAAGGTCAATTTATTAGTTGATTCGATCCCAGAAGTATGAAATCTTTATGAGATGGGAATTTTTGTCACACTCCAACTACCTTATAGCCATAAAAAAGAAGAAAAAGGAAAAATAAAATAAAATAAAAAACTATAACCAAACACATACACCATTCTTGTTTTCATATAGCATCAAAATCATTTTTAACCATCTAACTAAATTACTTGTAATTCAACTATTATTAGCATCCCCTCTAGTTAATATCTTTATAGATAAAAAAAAATATATCTTAAAATTATTAAAAATTTACATGGACATTAATTTCAGAACTCGATTCAAAATCGAGATCATGTTAGATGTTAAGCCAACGTGTTACTCATTGACCTACTGGTAGCTCCGAGTTTCATAAATTACAGCCACTCTTTTGTAACTTGAGAAAATAAAAGCAAGCCAAAGAGTTAGAAACAGGACCTTCCCTACCGTCTCTAGAGTATTTATACCTCTGGCTCCACTTTGTGACACCACAGGATTTAATGTATATTAATGCCATTAATTAACCAACCCTGAGAATCTTTTTCTATTTAGAAATTTCCTACGCAAACAAGTTAAAAAAGCACCGATTTTTGCAACAAATGGTGGTACCGACTGTTTTGTCTTCTGGCAGAACCCTTCAACTATACATGCTAAATGCTACCACAAGGAAAGCCACTAAACATTAACAGCATAAGAACTGTGGGCCTGTGAAAGATATATTCCCACCAGCTACAAATATTTTCTGTTCATAGAAGGTGAATATATGATGACTAGTAAGAATTCTGATGATCTTCTTTATCGTATAAGGCCATAAAGCACAGTTGCCTCATGCAGCAAAATATATCTCCAGTGAATATGATGCACAATGATGGACCTGTGAAGAGGTTCAAACCCTAAAAAGCTTCCAAATGAAAGCAAAGTTTTGTCAAAAACTGAATTAAGACTAATTAAGCGAAACCAGATGGTGGAATGAAGTATTTTTTTTAAAATTTTCTTGGTTGAATTTTCTTTTTAATATTAAATTGATTGAGAATTTAACTTTAATTTTTCATATGAATTACTACAATATTTCCCTACATAGCTTTTTTTATGAATTTTTTTTTAAATAGTCTTTATTAATTTTACTTCGTGGTTTTTGTCTTTAAAACACTGTGAATTGTTGCAATGTTTCCCCACATGGTTTTTGTTTTGCTATAGAGTTTCCCCTCAAGTTTTTTTTTTTAAATTATCTTTGTTGATTTTTTTTTTTAATATTGAGCTGGTTAAGAATTTAGCTTTAACTTTCCTCACATGTTTTTTTTTTATTTTTTTGCTTTTTTTTCCTAAATTATCTTCTTCTTTTTTTTTTTCATTTTTTTTGTTTTTTTAGAATTATTTTTGTTGATTTTATTTTTTTAATATGGAGCTAGTTGAAAATTTAGCTTTGTAGTTTTTCTTCTTTAAAATACTGTGGATTGCTACAGTGTTTCATCACATGATACTTTTTTTTCTTTTTTTATGATTTTTTTTCCAGAATTGTCTTTGTTGATTTTTTTTTCATATTGAGTTGGTTGAGAATTTAGCTTCATAGTTTTTTTCTTTAAAACATTATGGATTGCTATAGTGTTCCCCCACAAGATTTTTTTTGTTATGATTTTTTTTAAAATTATCTTTATTGATTTTATTATTTTTAATATTGAGCCGATTAAGAATTACAACTGTAGATTTCCTCATGAAATAGATTGCTACAGTGTTTCTTTAGCTTTGTAGTTTTATTCCTTTAAAACACTATAGATTGCTACAGTGTTTCCCTATATGATTTTTTTATGATATTTTGTTTTTTTTTACCATAATTGTCTTTGTCGATTTTATTTTTTTCATATTGAGCTGGTTGAAAATTTAGCTTCATAGTTATTTTCTTTAAAACACTGTGGATTGCTACAGTGTTCCCTCACATGATTTTGTTTTGTTATGATTTTTTTTTTAAAAAAATTATCTTTATCTATTTTATTATTTTTAATATTGAGCTGGTTAAGAATTATAACTGTAGATTTCGTCATGAAATAGATCGCTACAGTGTTTCTTGCATGATTGTTTTTCCTTTTGTTTTGATTTTTTCTAAAATTTTATTTGTTAATTTTATTTTTTTAATATTAAGCTGGTTAAGAATTTAGCTTCGTAGTTCTTTCCTTGAAAACATTGTGAATTGCAATAATTTTTCTTCATATAATTTTTTTTCACAAATTAACTCACGACAACGCACAAGCATGCCACAAGCCCGCAACATCGGGCATTTTTTTCATATTGAGCTAATTGAGAATTTTGCTTCGTAGTTTTTTTATATAAAAAAACATTGTGGATTGTTACAATATTTCGCCACATGTTTTTTTCAAAATTATCTTTGTTATTTTTTTAATATTGAGCTGATTGAGAATTTAACTTTAACTTTCCTCACATATTTTTTTCTATTTTTCCATTTGTTTTTGCTTTTTTCCCAAAATTATCTTTTTTTTTATTTTTTTGTGTGTTTTTTCATAATTGTTTTTATTGATTTTATTTTTTTAATATGGAGCTGATTGAGAATTTAGTTTTGTAGTTTTTTTCTTTAAAACACTGTGGATTGCTATAGTGTTTCCCCATATAATTTTTTTTATTTTTTTTTTAGAATTGTCTTTGCGATTTTATTTTTTTCATATTGAGCTGGTTGAGAATTTAGTTTTATAGTTTTGTTTTTAAACACCGTGGATTGCTACAGTATTCCTCCACATGATTTTTTTAAAAATTATCTTTATTGATTTTATTATTTTTAATAATGAGCTGGTTGAGAATTACAACTGTAGATTTTCTTATGAAACACTATAGATTGCTACAAGATTTTCCTGCATGGTTTTTTGTTCTTTTGTTTTTTTTGTTATGACTTTTTCCAAAATTTTCTTTGTTGATTTTATTTTGTTAATATTAAGCTGGCTAAAAATTTAACTTTGTAATTTTTTCCTTCAAAACATTATGAATTGCAATAGTTTTTTTCAAAAATAATTTTTTTCTACAAACTCACGACAACGCACAAACATGCCATAAGCCTGCGGCATCGCGCAGGCATGGCATCTAGTAACGCTATCTAAATGGTGTGGGGGAATCACTGTTCCCCACATCTAAATCACTATGAATTACAACAGTAATTCATAATGATTCTTTCCCCTTTTTTTTGGCTAACTTTTCCCTTTTTTCTTTTTTTTTTCAAAATTACTTTTTTTTTCAACTTTCCAATTTTTTATTTATTTATTTTTTTTTTCTAAAATTATTTTTGTTGATTTTACTTTTTAAATATTGACCTGATTAAAATTTTTTCTTTAAAATACTGTGGATTGCTGCGATGTTTTTGCACATAGTTTTTCTATTTTATTTCTTTATTTTTCAAAATTATATTTGTCGATTTTTTTTAATATTGAGCTGATTGAGAATTTATTTTTGTAATTTTTTTCTTTAAAACATTGTTGATTGCTACAGTGTTTCTCCGCATGGTTTTTTTATGATTTTCTCTGAAATTATCTTTTTTTATTTTATTTTTTAATATTGAGCTGGTTAAAAATTACAGTTACAATATGTGAGGAAAGCACTGTAACTTTCCTCGAAAATTACTGTTGATTGCTACAGTGTTTTTTCCCACATGATTTTTTCTGTTTTTGTTATTTTTTTCCCCAAAGTTATCTTTGTCAATTTTATTTTTTAAATATGAAGCTGGTTAAGAATTGCAATTACAAGTAAATACAAGTTTTTCCTCACAAAACATTATAAATTGATACAGTTTTTCCTCACATGGTTTTTTTCCAGTTTCTTTTGTGTTTTCATTTTTTTTGTGATATTTTTTTCAAAATTATCTTCGTCGATTTTTTTTTAATATTGAGTTGGTTAGAATTTAACTTTGTAATAAAGCTTAATCATGTGAGGAAAGTATTGTAGCTTTGCTCATAAAACATTGTTGATTGCTACAATGTCTCTTTGCATGATTTTTTTTTATAATTTTTTTCAAATTATCTTTTTCAATTTTATTTTTTTAATATTGAGTTGTTTGTGAATTACAATTACAAGTCATTACAAATAAGTCTAAATTATATGGGGAAGCACCGTAGCTTTCATCACAAAACACTGTGCCTTGCTACAGTGTTTCCAACATGATTTTTTTTCTTTTTTTTGGTGTTTATTTTGTTATTTTTTTTCTAAAATTATCTCTGTCAATTTTTTTTTAATATTGAGCTGATTAAGAATTTAGCTTTGTAATTTTTTTCTTTAAAACTGTGAATTGTTGCAGTGTTTTCCCATGTGATTTTTTTAATGATTTTTCCCAAAATTATCTTTGTTGATTATTTTTTTAATATTGAGTTGGTTAAGAATTATAATTACAATAAAGCTAAATCATATGAGTAAAGCGTTGTAGTTTTTCCCACAAAACACTATGGATTGCTATAATATTTCTCTAAATGGTTTTTTATTTTATTTTATTAGGAAAAACGCTATAGTTTTCCTCACAAAACATTGTCAATTGCTACAACGTTTTTTCTCATGAGTTTTTTTTCTTCCAAAATTATCTTTGTTGGTTTTTTTTAATATTAAGTTGGTAGAGAATTTAGCTTTGTAATTTTTTTTCCTTTTTATTAACTGAAAAGCTAAATTATGTGGCGAAAGCACCGTATCTTTCCTCATAAAACACTGTAGATTGCTACAAATCATTTTGTTCAGTCTCTAAATTTTTGATCACCAACACAATTTTTTTTCATCATGAAATATTTACTCCATCATACTTTTAATTTCTATCAACTTATCTAATAATAATTTATATTTATAATATTATTAAATACACTTATTTTATAAACTTACAGTAGCATGCGGGCACGTCATCTAGTGACTATGATAACAGGAAGACTGCTTAAAAAGGAGCCGTTGTGAGTATGTAATAAGGTCCACTTTTTGTAATGGGCTCACTAGTAGGAAAGCTTAGTAACAAAGTCCCATGCTTTGGCAGTTGGCACAAAAATGTTATTTATTTAAGAGGGAAAACACAAAAATAAATTAAAATGTGCAATAACGAAAAACAATTTTCATGAAATGTTAGAATTTTATTTTATTTTGAAAAAAAATAGAGATGATATTAAGACAGCACTAACCAGGCGCTGGTATGTATATATATATATATATAATGTTATGTTTTATTTATTTATTTTTGTTAGAAATATATTAAAATAATATTTTTTAAATTTATTTTTAATATCATCATATCAACGAAATAATAAAAAAAATATTAAAAAATTATTAAATTAAATCAAAATAAAATTTTAATTTTTTAAAAAGAACTGTTTAACTGCACTGTCAGTCAATCGCATCCGAACTAGCAAACTACATTTCAAGTTAGAAACAGGAACAAGCACTCTTTTTTCTCGTTCTTCCAAGGAACAGACAGCGTGGGAACAATCGTTTGATAAGGATCGGTGCATGCATGCTTACATGCACGTACAGACACACCACGACGAACCCGGTAAAGGTATTTTTAATTATGGTGTGTTTTAGAATAAAAAATATTTTTTTAAAAAAATAACATGTTTCCAAACACATCTTAATCGGAAGAAGCTACCGGGCTGCTCATGTTTTCGAGTGGTCTTATATACCTGGGGTGTGTCTGTCTGTGTGACACTTTCTGGAGAAGAAAATTTCGAATGGAATTGTGTATATTGACGACATGAGGAGCAATCAAATGTAACGAAACTTCTATTACATATATAGTTGATCTTTCAGTTGCCAACTTACTTATTGGTTTTAACGTTGGGCATTTAGAAAATAGTAAGTAAGAGTTACTGAGAATAATACTTTCAGTTACCGAGGTGTAGTTTTTCAGAAAAATCCGACTGTAATGCGTGCAGTGGCCCAAGTCAATGTGTAAGACGATGACTTGTGCATGGTGACACTGATAATGGTTCCTAGTTGTATGCTGTGGTCTAATGGGAATTGGGTAGGCAGGCAGTCTGAACACGTGCTCCTTCATATATAATAGCAGCCATCAAGTCAACTATGCAGATTTTTTTTTCTACCCTATTTTATTTTTATATTTTAAAAAAAACTTATTTTTTTATTTTAAATTAATATCTTTTTAATATTTTTAAATAATTTTAATACTAAAAAATAATTTATAAAAAATAAAAAATATTATTTTAATATATTTCTGGTACACTTTATACAAAAAAATATATATTTGTAATAAAAAATGAACATAAACTAGCATATCGACCCACAAGTGCAAGATTTATGTATATAAATGGACATTGTCTTCTATTAAAAAATCTAAAGTATTATATTATAAATCACTCACTTTTTTGTTATCAATAAGGGCAAATACTACTCAAAAATTAAGAAAATATGCATTCCATTTTAACAATCAAACCAACCTCTTAAGTTTATTTTCATAATCTTTAAAATTGAATACTCTCCGTACAAATCTTTGATAATAATTAAAAAAAAACTCGTCAAATTGAACACCAGTCAGGTATTGTAATATTTGTTTAAAATTATGATAACATCATAAAAAATAAAATAAAAAGGATAAAAAATAATTTAAAATTAACTAAATATTGAAAGAAAAAGAAAAAGAAAAGGAAAAACAATGGGTTTCCCACCTCCTTCACTTCACTGTTCATATTGCAATGGGGTCAGTTATAATTGACATAATTCTGTTATTTGATCTAGCGCCTGGAGCTTCATGGCTATATATATATGTATATATCTCCTTGCTGGTGCACCAGATTTCAATTTGTCGTTTGAATTCGATTTACCTCGGCCTGAAAAAAGTATATCCTTAAAACATTACGTTAGCTCATGGAGATCAAATTTAAGGATTTCTTGGTCCAATTTGCTGTTTCATTATCTATGTTATTGAATCTTTTATAACTT
>Ga0325402_1004866_pt1 | contig 12471 bp, 9 predicted proteins | sample PopdelMetagenome_22_FD_207212 | JGI IMG/M metagenome (GOLD analysis project Ga0325402, IMG submission 207212) | Populus deltoides microbial communities from Bellville, Georgia, United States - Xylem-PdKOR-R3 | ecosystem: Host-associated > Plants > Phyllosphere > Stem > Wood/Secondary xylem... | reverse complement strand
AACAATCAAAGTTTAAGGTCAATTAAGAGGTCAAATTGAAGAAACTTGCAGCCAAAAACCTTTTTGAAAAAGGCGCTCAACTTCAGGGACTTAATCTGGTGGAAGACAATGGTGAAATTGAAAGTTTAATGGTCAATTAAGGGTAAATTTTCATAAATCCAAAACCAAGGATCATAATGAAAAGGGTGTTAAAACTTGATGCTAATGTTGAAATGCAAAATTGCATAAAATCAAAAGTTGAGGGTCAATTAGGAATACAATTGAAAGAAATCAAAAGCTAAGGGACTAAATTGAACTTTGGTTAAATCCCTAAATTAAAACCTTATAAGCCAAAACAACGTCGTTTTGTCGCCGTTTCATTTTGATCAAAACGACGTTGTTTTGCCAAACAATAATAATAATAAAAAAGAACAAACTAGACCGATATTGTTCATCATCTTTTCCTTTTCACATGAAAAAACTGCTCGAGTGGCTACTTTCCAGGAGTATTTAATACTTTATCTCTCAACCAAACCTGACAAACCATACATCGCTATGATAAATTGACATTGTACTACACCCTAAAGTAGGTCTTGCCAGCCAACTGACCTTACAGCCGCCCCCCAAAGTAGCCAACTCGACCATCCTTTAGCAGCCAATTTTCACAGTCCATGATTGTGCCTTTAAGCTAATTGTTGGGATCTTTCACAGTTGAATCAAGAGTTAAGATTTGTCTCGGATAAAGATAAAATATCCCTTTTCCATCCCCTATGAATAAGGGTGGATTCTAGGCATTGAGCATGAAGAAATTGGAAGCCAAAGTTGGAGAAAAATCAGCTTTTCCCCTAATCTTTATTTTCCTTCTCTCTACCGGTTTTATTCATCTTTCTTTGCCATGCCTCCACCGTCATTGCTGCCACCAGCCATATGCTGGACTTCCCAGAACCACTAGAAACGCCACCATCAACTTTTCTCCTCTAGCCAGGCAAGCATTCTTTCTATTTTTCTCTTTAAACCCCCCGATGGTGGCCATTTCATACAGAATTATGAATGTAATGGCCAAATATCTAACATGGTAGTTGGGTCGGCCCAATAACCATGTGGGTCTGGGCCGGGCCTGTTTCAGCCCAACCTAGATGGCTAGGTCGAGTCCAGCCCAACATAAAAAAGAGGGAGGTTAGGCCTTCTGTCAGCCCAAGCCGATTGGATCAGGCTTGGGCTCCAGGCTCGACCCAACATTAAAAAGGAAGATAAGGCTGTTGGGCTGATAGTCGGCCCAACCCGATTGAGTCGGGCTGGACCTATTTTAGCCCAGCCAAGATGGTTGGGCCGAGTATAGCCCAATAAATTTACTAATAATAAAATAAAATAAAATAATAACATAATAATATAAAAACAAAAAATCTAAAAAAATTCAAATTTTTCAAAAGGTATTTAAAAAATATTTATGATCTCCGCATGTTTTTTCAACAATTTTGCATAATATCGGGTTATAGACTTACACTGTAAGATATGGACTCGATATTAAAAATACCTGGTTTTCTCCAAAACTTTGAAAAAATCTCAAGAAAAATTCACAAACAATATTTAGATTAATTTCTTCTTTCCAAAAACAAAAAAATATGTTTTTGCCTTCGTGCATACGACCAAATTCTAAAGGTTTTTCATGTATATTTTCTAAAAAGAGAGATAAAATCATTTTTATCATATTTTAAAAATGCAAAATGGATATTGTAACCAGTTTATAATTATCCGTTAAGTTGTGGATAAAATATAAAAATCCTTCAACAACTATTTTGTTTAATTAATATCTGGAGTGTTAGGATTTAGCTGTATATTTTAATATTTGGGGTATAAAATTACATTGTAAAGTATACTCTCAAGTATTAAAGATACAAAGTGCAAAATAAATACAATACTAAAATCTAGAACTTAAAATGGTTAGAATTTCACCCTATAAGGTAGAAACTTTCTCACAAAAAGAGATTAACCATAATCAAAAAATCAATTGATAGAAACACAATCTAAAAAAACAATTAAATAATAATACAACTTACTTTAAATAAAATACACTAAAAATAATATATTTTTCCCTCCATAATAATAACTTTATAATTAAACTTCAACCTCCTTTTCAACTCAAGAAACAAATCCGTCATTTCACACCCTACACCTCATGAGAGTTGATTATACAAAATATAGAACATTGACAAGAATTCAAGATATTAGATTATTCAAGGGACAGTTCATGGACAGTGATCTCATTATCTTGCTGCATGTTTCTTGTCGTCTTTAAATTCCCATATAAAAATACAACCCAGAGAAGGGTGTCCATTTTCTTCGAACTCGGAAAGTACAGTGTACAAATCTGACTTCTGCTGAACAAAGAGACATCACTACGGGTGCATGCGTGGTATTTACTATTTGTTTTTCTAGTGGCTGCTCAAAGGAAACCTTTAACATAAAATTTACGCAGATGATGCTCTCAATCCAGCAGATCGGTCGACCGTCCACTAGATAGCGTGGACAGTTGTTGCAATCTGAGTAATAAGTTGAAGGGGATTGACAGATGAGATAACGTGAAGCTATAGTAGGATACCCAGGTCGTGACAGCTTGAAGCACAAATGGTTCAAATTTTCATCTTGCTCCATAGCTTAGTTAAGGTAGCGAAGTACAAAGACAGTTTTTTTTCAATTTATGCTGAGATATCTTGACAAATGCATGATCGGGATTATATAAGCTACAGTAATGATTTACTCTAGATACAGAATGGTCAAACAATTAAGTTTATGTCTTCATTCTTTGTATAAATTGAACACAGACATTTCAGTTACAGATTGGTGGGTTTCTACATTTATATACAGCAGAGGCAGGTTGTTTATAAGTTGGTATGCTGCTGATATCAACAAATCTGACTTCCCCAGGGGCAAAAGAAAGATCTCTATGCCTGCAAAAGAACAAAGGCAAACCATCACATACTGGCTAAGGATTGTTTATTCTTGACATATTCACATTTATAGTAAATCTGCTTTAGACCATACACTAGAAGCTAAAGAGTCACATGGCTACCTTCGAAGGTCAAGACCGACTAAACCAGCTTGGAGGATTGTTAAATTATCAGAATCTGGAGATACAATGATGATCGTTTCCTCAGAGTACTGAGTTTCAAGAATGGACATCAGCTGTGTAACACGGACAAACACGTCTGCAACACTCTCATTTGGGGTTCCATCGTCGATGGGAGGGGGCTTGTTTCTTGGAGAAATAGTATCTGATGCATATACCTGAACCATAGCCAAGACCTCAGCTATTAACATCCTATTCGCAAAAAGTTCTTAAAAATATATTTGCAACATGATTAATTGCAGCTCAGAGAGAGAGAATGAGATGGAAGGAATGGATCTTTTAAGACATTTGGACTGAGGGCCTGAAACTTAGATGAGTTGACTTGAGCAGAGAGAGCTCACATGGTCTGAAGTCTGCAGATGCCTTGTTAGGTTCTCAATCAAATTCAAACACCCCACCACCCAAGACTCACAAAAGACTTAGAATTTTATGGATCCCACGAAGACAGATTATTCAAATTTTACCTTCTGTCAGTAAAAGGAAAGAAATCAAGTAATAAACCAATGACCATCACATACACATATTTGCTAGTATTGTCTTGAAGGAAAACTTGTTTAAACCAAGAACTAAAACATTGAAATTGCATCCATATCATTTGGTAAACAGGGAGGGATCTTACTTCCGAAACAGCTTCCAAATTCTTGCCTTCATAAGCTCCTAAACCACGGGCATCCAGGAAGCTGTACTCTGGAACTATATAACTGCAACAGCGGAGGACTATTTGAAGCAATAGCAGTAATTAATGCACTATCGCAATAGATTCTGAAAACGCCACCATTCCTTTAAATGAATAAAACACTAATATCATCTATATATTAGCCTTTTAAAAAGAAAGCCTCTCTAAATTTCCAATGGAAACACAACAATGTGAATATGAAATTATATGTCCAATTCCATTGAGCGGCAAATTGGAGCCCCATGTTTTAGAAAAGCTCAGCCACATCTTCACTTTCCCACATTGCTGTCAAAATTAAGCATGGAGCAGCCGACCACAATTAAATAAAAAAAAAATCTATTTTTCTACAAGGAACTTGATCTTAGCCAAAATAGCTAAATGGTCAAGAAAGCTAATTCAGGTAAGAACAAGGGGCCTTATAACACCACATTCCATTCGTGCTAGTACTCAATTTGCCAAATATACTCAATATTAATATGCATACCTCCTACTAATCCTATTAACAGAAGCAATAATCTCAGCAGTTTGGTAAGCTCTCTGAGTAATGGAAGGCCAAATCCAACACCCTGTATCACAAGCTCCCATTTCTTTCAACTGTAAAGCAGCTTTCACAATCTGTTTCTTCCCTTTCTCTGACAACCCACTATCAACTGATGTTTTTGCTACCGGATTTGTGTTGATAATCCCCAGGCTCTCAAACTCAGACTCCCCAGCTCTCACCAAATAATACCTTCATACACCCACAACACAATGTAACCACAAATCCAAACAAAAAGAAACAACAGTGCTAACATCACCAGACCCCAATGAAAACTAAATCCATAATTTAGCAGTGCCTTAATACAACTGTGAAGCTTAGTAAGGTTAAATAAGTTTAACATCAATTCATCGACAGGCAAGTACAAGAAAAAGTTCTAAACTTGACAGTGTTCCAGGTAACATACAATTTCCTTTTTGTTGTTTCCTTTAAATTTATGATCTACAGACTATAAATTAAAAAGAATGAAAGAAAACAGGAAACGGGTTGATGGAGTTACTGGTTGGTGAGGCGGGGAGGAGGCATTTGGAAGAGGCCACGGGCATCAGCGACTGGTGTGGATAAATGGGATGTGGAGATTGAGATAGAGAGTGCAGTGAGGAGGTGGCGGCGGTTTATGTGGTTAAGGAGGTTTTTCTGAGTGGTGGTGGTTGTTGATGACGAAGACGGAGATAAGTGTGGAGGTGGAGCTGTTACTGAAGTGGTCGTTATTTTTAGCATTTTGGCGGGGTTGTCTTGACTGATGACATTCTTCTTCTGCTATTAAGCAGCATCATTGTATTCAGCTTCTGCTTCTCGTTATCCTCAACAATAGCAGTGTGATTTTTATGGTATTTCGTGGGGTCATCATTTCTCTCTTTTCTTGACAAAGGATAATGAGTTTCATGACTTTACTAGGCAAAGCCCACAGTGCAATCAATTGGCCCAACTGAACTCCTAGATGGAGCCGAGTTACTTGTACAAGGCCACCTTATTACTTTATATTTAACGAGACATGAAGTGAGGGAGGAACCAAAGTTAAAGGAGTGTTTACCAGTTTTCCTCTCTCTTTGTTACTGAGGAATTTGGGTACACTTTCTTCATTGTCAACTCGGTGCAACTGTGAGTTGAAACGGACCTTGCAGCCGGCTAGTGGCCCATAAAGATGGAAAGGGGAATTCTTCCACATTTATGGATGGTGAATCTCATAAATTTTTATCCCACCTCTTAATCCAGCTACCTATGTGGGTAAGTGTTTACCAGTTCTTAGTCATCGGGTGCAGAACATATTGATCTTTCAAACAGAGAGTCTAATGTATAGTAAAAACAAGCCTTGAAAACAATATAAACGCAGTAAGACATAGTTTATTGGAACTCATTAGTCACTTACTTTGTGTTTAGTTAGTGTTGCAGAAGAGAGGAAATAGATACATGAGATATAAAAATATGTATGGGTGGTAAAAACATAAAATAAATCTGTTTCTAGAACAATTTTATAGGGAATTTTTGATTTTTTAAAACAAGAGAAACATGAGACATGTTCCTTTTATCTTGTTTATATCTCTAGATAATACCTTAATATTGTTTCAATAAATAGAGTTTAATTTAGTAACGTGTTGACTTCACTTGTATATCTAGGATATTTGCAATATACCTCGTAAGATTCAAACAACTCCACCTCATTTAAATACACTTCCAAACTAAGGTTTTTGAACCAAAGTAAAATGACTCAATCATCTCTTAACAAAATAAACTTAATCTCTAGATTTTTAGAAAGAAAATAAAAGCATTAAAAGACAAGAAAAACACTAAAAATAAGATGAGAAATAGTGTGTAAAAAAAAAGTTAAAAACTCTTTATTCACCCCTTTTTTATAATGAATTTTGAAAGCTGAAAGATTGAAAAATTAATAAGAATTAATTCTTACAATTATCAAGTTTTGATTACTCACCATAAATCAAGAATTAAATATAGAAAAATCAAGGGTTTTTTAAGTACGAAAACCAAGGGTTCTTTAAGATTAATTTCTCATTCACCTATAATTTATTTAAATCATGTTAAGTAAACAAATTTTCAATAATCTCCCATATGAATGAAAATTATCTCATTAGTTTGAAAACGAGTTGAAGATTTGTTGAGAGATATTGATTTGGTAGATTACTACATCAGGATAGGTAGCTTTTAGCTTTGAACCTTTCTTAATAAAATACTATCGGATTTACTCGGCTAAATAGTGAATGTGATGTTTTGAACTATTTAACCTTTTGTGTAAATAAAAACAATAGTGCTCATATAGTTCTATATCTCAAGATTTCCTTTGATTCTCACTGTTGTGTTTATTTTGGCCTAGAACAATTCTTGGATTCATCAGTGCTTTAGAAAATTCATCATTTATTGAAATTCTCAAAAACACGATCACATTTCTCACTTATATAGGTGATCTTTCATTAATATTATTCTGATATACTCCACTTGGTGTACCAATATATAAAAGTTATTAAGAGCTCAACTCACTTTTTATTACGATGTAATTATCACTTATTTCACATAAGAATAAGCAGAAAATAATATTTTCCTAGTGCTACCAAAAATATTATATAACTTAGTTTTCCTTTTGAATCTAGATCTTAGGATCTCCTACCAACTAGGTATGGTTACCATTATGATACCTTTTCATTTTAAAGGCCTTAAACCTATCCCCTAGATGAATTATACACAAGCTCTTTTGACAAACCTTTGGTTAATAGATTCATGATATTTTTCCTTTGACTTTATATAGTCAATAGAAATAATTTTATTTGAGAGCAAACATTCAATGATATTATATTTATGATGTATATGTCTAGATTTATCATTATACATACTACTTTGTGACTTTTTAATTTGTCGACTTACTATCGTAATAGATATAATAGTTGACACTAATTTTGGCCAACATGGAATATTCTATAAGAAATTTTAAATCAATTTGGCTTCCTTTCTAGCTTTATCAAAAGAAATAAACTCTAATTCTATTGTGAATCTAGCGATACACATTTATTTGAATGATTTTCATGACACAGTTGCTCCACCAAGTGTGAAGACATATATACATGTAAAATTTGAATCCTTAGAGTCGGATCTTCAATTAGCATCACTATAACCTTTTAGTACCACTGGGTAACCAATATAGTATAACAAATAATCCACGGTGTACCTTAAATATTTGAGTACTATTCGTATTGCTTTCCAATGATTCATACTTAAAATAATTGTAAATCTACTTAGTTTTCTAATTGAGTAAACAATATCAGGTTTTATATAGTTCATAACATACATCAACTCCTAATTACCAAAGACATACAATGACATAACCTTTATGTGTTTTCACATAAATACATTTATCAATTTTGTTGATTTTAAACTTATTTGATATCATAACTTTGTCAAATTTTTCATGCCATAGTTTAGGTGCTTATTTCAAACCATATAATGATATGACAAGTTTAGACTTTCTTTTCTTGTCCATTGACAACAAACCCCTCGGGTTTTTCCATGTAAACCTCCTCATCAAGGTCACCATTTTAAAAAAGTTGTTTTTACATTTATTTGATGTATTTCAAGCTTGTAAATAGCTACGATGACTATTAATATTTGTATGAGAGTTATTATTGATACAAGTGAATATTTGTAAGAAATAATCCTTACCTTTTTGTTGTCTAAAACCTTTTACAACAAGTCTAGCTTTAATTATCAATAATGCCATCAATTTTCATCTTTCTATTAAAGATCCACTTATAGTCTAATGATTTACTTTCAAGAGTAAGATCTAATAGTTTCTATGTATGCTTATTCATAATGGATTCAATTTTACTATTGATTGCCTCCTTTAAAGAGAAAGATTCCAAATAGGATATTGTCTCGGAATAGGTTCAAGGTTCATTTTTTTTAACAAGTATGTATCAAGACCAAATGCTTTGGTCATTTCCCCCCTTTCTCCTTCTAAACTCAACTTCATCATATTGTGATTGATGATGATCACTTGAGCTAGCCTTAATCGTTCTCTTAAATGAATAATTTTCTCATGCTTCCTTTCATGAAACCATAATTTCAAAGGATGTAGCATTTATTGATTCTATAATAGTATTAAGATGAATATCCTTAATATTTAACTTGTGTACAAGAAATTGATATGCACTATTATTGTATGCATATCTAATAAATACGCAATCCAAAGTCTTAGGTCCTATTTTTTCCTTTTTTAAGATTAGGCATTACTACTTTTGCAAAACGCCCCTCATAATTTAAGGTATTCAGAAGAAGCTCTCCTACCTTTTCATAATTCATAAAGTGTCTTATTTAATTTTTTTTAATGAGATATTTTGTTAAGTATATTATTGGAAGTTAGGATTATCTTCCAAACACAAGTTATGAGGTAACTCCAAACTTATTAACATAGTATTCATCACATATAGTCTGCAATTTTATTTTATTATGGTGAATAAAAGCGATATTTTGGTGGATAATACCATTTTGGAAACAAAATTTGCTAAATGACGATCACTTATTATTACTTTTATTTTTCTTATCAAGTTGATTTGTAACATAATTCTTGTAATGTTTAAACATTACAAAAGTTGTATCTTTTCTTCCAAGCAAATAGATATAACAATAATTTGTGAAATCATTTATAAAAATAATGCAAGACTTTTTTCTATCTCTCGTTTGCGCAAACTTTAAATCACCGATATTCGAGCAAATTAAACCTAGAGATTCACTATTTTTTTCAATTGTTTGAAAATAATGTTTTATGAATTTTTTATTCTACACAAATTTCACACGTGTTTTTTCCCTCAAGAATCATACTTGGTAATAATTCATAGTTTATTAACCTTTGTATATAATTATAATTCACATAACCCAACTTGTCATGCCATACATAACAAGAATTAAGTAAATAAGAAGAAAAGACAAATCTTATTATTGTTCTAATAATTGGTTACAATGATTATTATATTCATTTAAAAGAAGCCATCATGGAGATACACTTTTTCTACAAACATACCACTCTTGGAGAACATAAATTTATCACTATAAAAAAAATCATCTTAAAATTGTTTTTGCTCAACAATAAGAGAGACACTAAGTTCTTTCTAATAATAGCAACAAGCAATACATTGTTGAAGGTGAGATGCTTTCCAAAGGTCAGCTTCAGTATGACCTTTTCAAAATCCAGTACTTTAGAGGTTTATGAGTTCTTTATGTATAGGTTTTTTCTATCAACTTCTTTGTAAGTGAAAAACATCATCTTCTCAACATATACATATCTTGTAGCACTAACATCAACCCATCATTACTCATGATTGTTTAATAAGGCTGACTTTGTAAACTATAAAAATGTTTATTTCCAAAACTTCATTAACGAGGTAATCAACCTTATTGATATTGGTTTCAACAATTATTTTCTTTCTTATGTTGATTTATTGATCCCTATTTTATTCACAATTATCACAATTTCACTTATAAACTATATTGTATAAGAAAAGGGTATCGTGTGAATAATACTTTCTCTAAGTAAGTTCACTAGAAAGATTGGAGGGGTCACAAACCATCCCGTTTAAAATCTAATCTCCTTATACAAAACTTTCTAAGTTGTATTTATTCACTACACTAACTTTTTGTATATGTGAACAATAATATATACATGAATAATGTTGTATGCATGAACAAACCTGACTAAATAGCTTTGATGTCATTCTTACATTTAGAAAATTTTCACGTATGAACTTTTGATCCAAAGTTTTTCAAAGTGCCTTTTCACTCTTGATTGAACTATACACATCATACTGTGTATGGTTTAATCTATTCAAAATGTAGTTTTTTACACAAAAAATCACTATGATTCCATGTCTAAAGCTACCATAATAATGAAATCAAATTCATTATTTGACAACTTTAATATTTTTTTTCCTACAAGAACTTAACCAAGTCTAAGGTGAGCACATGAATCAATATTTTATGTTATTACCGTTTAAAATCCAATCAATTGAACTTTTCAAGTTTCTCACTATACAACATAAAAAAATGATTGTAGAATCCTCACTACCAAAGTAGTACTTGTCGAAGCAATATTGGTTGAAAAAACTAATTATCAAGTTAAAAATATGATATAATATTATAAAAACAATAGCCAATAATATTTATAAATAAATATTTCGATTCCACAATAAGCAAGTAATATAAAAAATAATAATTGTAATATAGCAACTTGATAAACAAAAATAGTTAAATTATACAACATAAAAAATAAACTCTTTTGTTTATTTTAGTTTAAGAAAAACATACAAAAAAATATGTTTAAACAAGAAAGACTAAATGCATGATTATACCAACAAGTTGACAAGAACATATATAAACTAAAAAAAAGATATATATCATGCAACAACTCAAAGAGATTCAAATAAATTGCATAAATTATAATTTTAGAAGATAAACTATAACTTTAAAACAAAGATATATAAAAACCTTCTAAAATTTAAAAAAAAAACATAAAGCTATAAACAAACCAAGAAGTTATAGATGAAAACATATAATGTGTGTGTGTGTGAGAGAGAGAATATATAAAATTAAAAGAGAGTTACATTATATCTTAAATTTTAAAGATACTAAAAACCTCTTTAACAATAATCTATATAATTAATATTTTTTCACATGATAAACTAAACAAAGTCTAATATATGTGCTTTCAACAAACTAAACAACATCAATAAACAAGCAAAATAAAACTCATGTCAAACATGCTTTCAGTATAAATATAATAATAGAATACTAGCACACATATTAAACACATATATTCAAACTTATAATTGATATAAAATCAAAATTCTTTTCAAAATAAAAAAAACTTAAATAATAATAGCAAGAAGACTCACATTTTGGCAAAAGCAAAAAAAAAATCAAGCTACAATTTTGAAAGGAATCGAGAGCTTAATTGTATCCTATTTTTACCCGAAACTGAAGATACAATAAAGATTCATGGTTAAATTACATGATTATTGGACGAATCTGCATAAAAATTAAGTCCGAGGATATAATTATATTTTTAGTAAGCCAATTTGATTTAATCATGGGCCAAATTAAATTTTAATTATGTTTAAGAATTAATTTGGGTTTAATTGAAGGATTTAATTAGGTGCAAGGACTAATTATACTTTAAATTGATCAAATTAATTTTATTAGGGGTTTTCAAATTTAATTTTTACCAAGTCAATTTATTGAAATCAAGGGTAAAATTGTAAGAAAATCAAAGTTTTTGGGTCAATTAAGGACTAAATTGAAGAAATTTACAGCCAAATATCATTTTGAAAAAGGCGTCATGGGGCTTAATTGATTGAAATCAGGGGTGAAATTGAAGAGATTTGAAAGTTTAATTGTCAATTAGAGGCTAATTGAAGAAATGAAAGACTAATGACCAAAATGATAAGGACAGTGAAATTTTGGGCTACAATTAAAGTTTGTCAGGGGTAAAATTGCATTAAATTGGAAGTTTAAGGTCAATTAGGGGTGTAATTGAGAGAGATTACAAATAAAAGGACTAGATTGAACTTTATTAAAATGGCGCTGTTTTGTTACTATTCATCTTCTTTTTCAATTTTCACCCGAAGAGACTGCTCAAGAGACTGCTTTTTAAGGGTATTTAATGCTTCATCTCTGCATCAAATTTGACAAAACTTGCACAAAAACGATCACGTGACATTTGACTACACCCTGGTATGATTCTTTTTGGCCTATTGACACCACAAAAGTCATGACGCCGACCCAAAAATGCCAAAATTGACAGTTCATGATACATAATTTGAACCAATGATTGAGATTCTTTGAGGCTGAATCAAAGGCCAAGATTTGGTACCATTAAAGACCAAATGTCCCTCTTTATCCTCTTATAAGAGGTGAATTTCATGGCCTGAAGAGGAAGAAATTCAGATCCAAAGTCGATAAAAAACTAGTTATCCCCAGTTTTTTCCAATCGCCAAGCTTCCACTTTTCTCCTCCATCGCTATAGCTTTGGCTTTTTTAGCCACTACAACCTCCCCCATGCCATGACTAACGATGACTCAACATCCCTACAAACCCATCTCCTCGCCAGTGATAGGGACAACCACCATAAGCTTTGCCTTTTCCATGACAAACTTC
>Ga0325402_1004865_pt1 | contig 12472 bp, 9 predicted proteins | sample PopdelMetagenome_22_FD_207212 | JGI IMG/M metagenome (GOLD analysis project Ga0325402, IMG submission 207212) | Populus deltoides microbial communities from Bellville, Georgia, United States - Xylem-PdKOR-R3 | ecosystem: Host-associated > Plants > Phyllosphere > Stem > Wood/Secondary xylem... | reverse complement strand
ACAAAACCTAATTTGCCTTTAAAAACTACTAGAGCTCTTAATTCGTTGGCATTTTTGGTTGGAATTGAATAATGACTACTTTGCTACTTCACTCATAGAACTTACAACTAGCTTTCAAGAATATTACGATCTTTATATTTCTAAATAGATCACAAAAATATATATATATATATTTTTTATTTTAAGTGTATATTGAAATGATCAAAATATCCTTGGAAGTAAAATATCTGAACATGATGTCAAGGGTTTTTTGTATTTTCACAATGATTTTTTGGTTAATATAATTTAAGTTAAGGGGCAATTTGATATCTAAACAAATATAAAAAATAAAAAATAAGTAAAATGCATAGTAAAATGACGAAAATACCTTTAAAATAAAAATAAATAAATAAACCTTGAGACAAGGGGCATTTTTAGCTTGATCCTCTTGGTTATTGGTATTTCAACTTTAGTTCCTATTTTTTATTTCTAATTTTTGTTTTTAGCCCTTTTGTAAAAGTTTTATTTGTTTTTAATTTTATTATTTAAACCAAGTATTATATTCTCCAATGTAGTCTTTGTTATTTGGATTTCTAATTTTTTTCCCCTGATTTTTTTGTAAAAGTTTTAGTAGTTTTCAATTCCATTCCTTCAATTCAAATTGATGGTGTTATGTTTTTCAATTTGGTTCTCTTTGTTTTGATTTTTAATTTTTTTCTTAGCTCTTTTGTAAAAGTTACTACTCTTTCCAATTTTACCCTTTTAATTATAACATTGTTTTTATTTTTTTATGCCAGTTTGGATCCTCATTCTTTTTATTTTTTTGTTTTTTTACTAAATTGATTTTTCTTCAATTTCACTCATCAATTAAATATAAAATTTATTTTTTACTTTAATTTTGATCTTGATTCCTTGAATTTTTATTTTAAAAAAATTCTTTTATATAATAATTTTTTTTTTAATTTTATCATTCAATATATAATTGATTGAGAATTGGACTTCATGATTTTTTCAAATTATATACTTCAGGTCTAATAAACCGGGTTATAAGTTTGAAAAGTTAACATGATTTTTTAAAAAATAGCTTTATAATTCTCTTTTTTATCAAGTTATTCCAATCACATGATCTAGACTGTGATTTTGACAAAATATTTTGAGTTGACTCAACTCTAATTAACATGATTATAAATTTATCATGACTTACTTTTTCATGTTTTTATATACTCATTTGAACATTTAAATATTAATTTTTACACAAAAAAAAATAATAATCTGGCCGGTGACGTGCAAACACCAAGACTAGGGGGTCATATTGCCTAATATATGAAAGGGAACACTTGAGGGGAACATTTATCACAATCTTACTATATGCAATGTTGATAACAATGAGAAGGAACTGCTGAGGCTAAGCAACATGATAAAGAATTCCTTTCCTTGCGTCGTATTAATTTCTTAATTCTTGATTTTACTAGTTTGAAAATTTATGGCAAGAAGTCTCCAGACGTACCGGCAGGTGGCTATATGAAAAAAAGAAAGAAAAAAAAAAAACTAGGCCAGACGACAGCAGCGAGGCTGGGAATTAATTTATCTAGTGAATAAAAAATAAAGTAAGAAAACCCTTTTAGTTAAAAATAATAATTTATTTTTATATTAATTCTAATACACTATTCAAATGAAAATTATTTGAATTTAAAATTTTTAAATATTTAATTTTTTTATTTAAAATTAACATTTTTTATATTTTAGATTATTTTAATAGGTTGTTATAAAAAATAATTTTTAAAAAATAAAAAAATATTTTAATATATTTTTAACTAAAAAATTTTGCATGCAGTCATTCACTGATTAAGAAAAAAGGCTCGAGGAACACAGACACACACCAGCCAGTGCTCATGGATTCACTCATCATTGCTATATAATCAAAAGAATCCCTCCAACCTCTGTGCACGCACTCAACTCCCGAGTACTTCCCTTTCCCTCCTCTTCCCGTCCTCTCCTTTCATGGTCCAACCGAATCATTCACATTTGAATATCTGTCTCCATGGACAGCTTTCATGCAAATCTCCATGCAAACACACCCCACCTCGAAAAGAACCTCCTGAAATGACAAAACACCAGGAATCCAATATATATATATATATATATAACTATTTCGCAGCTATTTTTAAGGGGAAAAGGCCGAGGAAATTAAGGAAAATATCAATTTTGATCGGGGAATCGGGAATAGGGCAATGTAGCATATAGGAAATCAAATAACATAATATAAATAGCTACTTATATTCATTTTATTTTTATTCTTAAGGATCTATAGCATAGTCATGTCTTCACTGACCAGAATAAAACGAAAATTATCACTCGGTATCTGGTGGAAGGGTTTTTCTCACCTCTCACCCTCCCAAAAAAAAAAAAATTAAAAAATAAGTTAAAAGATTTGGGAAAACAATGTTCATTTACTGTAGATGAATAGTGATGGATACAAATGAAATGATTCTAAAAACTAAAAGTCCCCCAAAAAAAATCCCACAAAATAAATCTAAAAAAATCCTCTAAAATATGAAAAAGCCTAAAAAAATACTAAAAACATATGGGATTGGGCGTGGTGGCCCAAGCCCATGCACTAGGAACATGGGCTCGAGTAAGTAGCCCTAGTCCATGCTTGCCCCAACCCAACACTCGTAAGAGAATTTTTCTCGGACTCCACGCGAGTTACTCAGTATTTTATATTGATCTAATATGTATTATTTTGAGTATAATATAACTCAAAATATCACAAAAATAAAATTACACTTCGACTCCTCCTTTCCACAAAAGGATAAGATTTATCCAAGGAGAATTAAGGTTCGATTCCGGATAGGGAGCCTGAGAAACCACTATCACATCCAAGGAAGGCAGCAGGCACGCAAATTACCCAATCCTGACACGGGGAGATAATGACAATAAATAACAATATCAAGCTCTTAGAGTTTGGTAACTGAAATGAGTACAATCTAAATCCCTTAACGAGAATCCATTGGAGGGCAAGTCTGGTGCCAGCAGCCGTGGTAATTTCAGCTCCAATAGCGTATATTTAACTTGTTGCAGTTAAAAAGCTCGTAGTTGGACTTTGGGTTGGACTGTAAATACACCATGAATCCTTCAAGTCGAGGATTCACAATTTCTTCTTAATATTTTTAACATATATATTTTTAGAATTTATTTCTCTAAGATATCATTGCATTTCATCTCTCTATAAAATTATTAACTTTACCATCGAAAAGTCCCCACGTCCATCAAATGAGACTTTTCGCGGGTACCAATTGCCTATCACTTGGCATACCAGGCACCACCTGCTACTACCACAACTACCGGTCACATAGCTTACCATGCATTACCTGTTATCACTTACTAACCCTCCAAGCTTTCCATATCAAGTCATCAAATACCTTGACTATAGAGAATGGATCAAATTGCTTGAATTAAGAGATCAATCAATTATCCAACACATCGACCTTATTCATAAACTTCTTGGATTTTTTTACTCATCAATTGGCGCCTTATGTAGGAACCGATAAAAAAGCTATCAATTTCTAAAACTTACTTTTGACACTTCCATGTCATTCTATGGCACACAATCAAAACACTCCTGGGTTAGGACGCAAGATAAATCTACTTAATTGTTATCACAAACATTTCTACTCAGCCAGACTTTCAACAACTTACAAGTTAGATGCAACTCTTCACCCAAACCGTATTGGTAACCCAAGGTCAAAATAAGACCTTACCACCTTAGCAAGTCTTAGTAACTATGACAACACACTTGATCCCATCACAATTTCCACTGGCCGCTCCCAACGCCCATAGCCCATTGTAGAATGACCTCCAAGTGAGTATTCTACCTCCATACTCGTCAAGTCCCTCCAGGGGTCGCTCGTACTATTACGATACCCGTGTACATAGCCAGGATTCCATATCGCTCCCCTAACTACCGCAGGATGGACCCTAGCTACCAATCTCGTTGTTTCATGCCAAACTTTTTAGCCCTCTTGAAAATTATACATCAAAAGAATATGAGGATGGGTCTTTCTTGAATTACAACTCCTTTTCAAGTTTGTGAAGATTTTGTTATTAGCAAACAACACCTAAATAAACTTCCACAAGGAAAATCATGGAGAGTAAAGAAGCCATTAAAGATTGTTCGTTTTGATATTTATAGGCTAATAACTCCATTTTTTTTACAGAGGCAAAAGATATATAATCACATTTATTGATGATTGTAGTTGGAAAATTTGTGTTTATTTTTTGCAAGAAAAATCTAAAACTTTTGAAGGCTAAGACAGGTATAAAGCATTTCTTGAGAATGAAGCTCATTGACCAATAAAAGTTCTGCAGGAAAATCATGGTGGAGAGTATAACTTGTATTAATTTGTAATTTTCCATAAGATCCATGTAATAAAGAAGCAACTTATCGCAGCTCATATGCTCAACAAAAATGTTATTTGTGAAAGGAAGAATAAATTATCATAGATATGGTACGAAGTCTTTTGATAAGGAGTGGCTTATAAAAAACCTTATTGGCCTGAAGCGATAAATTGAAACGTTTATATTTTTAAAAGAAGTCCCAGACTTGCCATTCAAGATAAGACATCGGAAAAAGCCTGTAATTGATGAAAACTAATGATAAATCATCTTAAAATTTTAGGGTGCATTATCTATGCTTATAATCTAGATAAAAAAAGAAGAAAGTTTGACGACAAGGGAGAAAAAATCATCAATTATGGTATTAATGGTTATTTAAAAGCTTACAAACTATATAATCTCAGCACCAAGAAAACTATTATTAGTGGTGATGTTATTTTTTATGAAGTTGAATCTCGGATATTGAGCAATGATGGTGTTAAACAAAATATTTTAGTGGATTAAGATGACGAGAATGATGAAATAAGGGAAAGCTTATGAATGAAGCAATACAATCAGTAGATAATTAAAAAATACCGAATAGTCAATGACCACATCGTGTTAGAAAAAGGCCTACATGGATAAGTGACTACAAGATAACCAAAACTAATCAATTTGATGATCTACTTACTCATCTTGCTTTATTCTCAGATTATGATCCTATAGTTTTTAAAGATGTTGTTAAGGAAACAAAGTGGTAAAAGGGCATGAATGATGAAATTGATACTAATGAAAAAAAACAACACTTGAAAATCAATTAAGCTTTTAAAAAGATAAAAAAAACTATTGATGTAAAATGAATTTTTAAAACAAAATTAAAGGGGAATGATAGGTTGAAAAATATAAAACATGCACTTGAAAAATGTTGCAGACCCATGATGCACGCTATTTTTGAAAGAAAAATCTTTCAGGCCTAATCATGCTTGGTTTTTTTTTATTTATTTAATTGGCTCTAATTTTTTTTTACATTTTACAATAAAATCAACTGTAAATAAATTTATATTTAATGCATAGCAAACATTCTCTTTTCTAGAAAAACAACGTGTCTTTAATACTCGAATATCCCTTCTTATAACTCACATGTACATCCAATTTATCTTTATTATATGAGAAAAAAATAGTATTATGTTCCAAGCTTACACTTGAAAAAAAAACAACGGAAACGATACCGTTTGATTACGAACGCGGCATCGGAAAATAAAATAAGAATTTCGACTTTATCCTCCCGGAGGGGCCTTTGATCATCATTCCCGGAATCTTTTAAATAGATCACAGACCCACTTCCCCACTTTTTGCCGTGGAAGCAGGTGCTCACTCCACACCGAATGACCCAAAGTCGTTAAAAAAGCAAATGGAGTCTCTGTTCTTTTTCGCATTTATATTCAAATCCAAAAAGAAAAAGGTATAATTTTACACCACGCGCTCTATATAGCGTGGCACGTGACAATCGCGTTTTGTTTTTTTTACATCATCTTAAGTGATTTTCTTTTCCTTTTCAATGAAAATATTTACCCTTTCTTCATTTGTAATTTCGAGAGATTATATATTGCCTGCACTTTAACATGACGTCAATGAAACCGTTAATCCCTTTCAAAATAAATTCCGACATCTTTTTTTTATCCAAAGCATTCTGTATGTATCTTTTAAGTTTTTGAAAAAAAATGGTTTTTTTATACCAACAGCTCCTTTTTTTTAATATTTTATTTATTTTGGTCGGAACTAATTTCTCTGATTAAACTTCCTTTAACTCCTTTTTCTTTAAATTATAAATTAACTTTATCTAGCTAAAAAATAATATTGTAGAGGTACACGGGAGTATAGCAGTACTTTTAAATATATTTAAATAATATTTTTTATTTTTTAAAATTAATTTTTAATTTTAACATATCAAAAAAAAATTATAAATTAAAAAATTAAAATTTTATCGAAACTCACACCAGCACCGAACGGGCCGAAGTTGCTCCCTTCACCTAATGTTTTATAAATAAACAAAAAGTCACGTTAGCAATTCACAGGGAACAGTCACCACCAATATCATGCTGCCAGATGAATAAAGCAGAAAGTCAAAAATGGTCACATCGATGACCCGCATAAGAAGCTTTCAATCCAAATGAACGGTGGGTGATGGGGCTGTGAGAGCAATGCATGGTCACAGCAGGAAGGTGACCCGAGGGGGCCTGTGCCTATGTCCCACCGGTAAAGTGTATGTTTTTGAATCCAAAGCTGTGAACCAAATTGGAGCAGTATTTAAGTTGAAAGGAAAAACAACAGATATAAGTTGGATTGCAGAGTGGCAGTGTACTGTATGAAGTGACTGCAGGGGGCAGATGTCATGCCGATCAAATCTATCTAAGGCCCTTCGCACAGTAAAATAAAGCTAAACCCATTTGGTTACTGACCAGCCTCACCCTATTGGCTACTACTACTACACACCCACTAGATTTAACTGTCATTGAGAGAGAGATAATAAAGTTTTATGATAGTATCTTCTGGGTGTTTTTCTGGCTAATGAGGAAAGTATATCCTCATTTTGTTAGCTGTTGAAACTTGAAAAAGGTTTCGGTGGTATATTGGATCTGGCTTCTTTTATTTCCTAGGGTTTAAGGGGGCGCTCTGCTGAAGGGGAAAAAAGAAGAAGAGAGAGGTTAGTAGAGAGAGAGAGAGAGAGAGAGAGAGAGAGAGAGAGCTGGAAGGGAGTTGAGAGAGATAAAAGTTAAAGACGTGGTCTTTCTCATATACACAGATCCCTATGGAATGCAGGGGTGCTACCCAGCATTGCTTGCTAGTATTCATTCCTTTTGTTTAGTTTAAAGAGACCAATTTTGTTCTCATTTAGAGAGAGAGAAAGAGAGGAGAATTTTGTGCTAGTGGGTGAGCACATAGAGCGAAGAGTTTTGGGTCAGAATTTTTTTTTTTCTTGCAATGAGTTCTGGCTGCTAAACAACAACAAAAAAAGGAAAAAAGGAAAAGGAAAAACCAAGCTTTCATATGGAAGTAGGCAAGATTTTGGGTATGATTAGTTTATTTCTATGGCAATGATTGAGTTGCCTTGCAGCGAGGGAGAGATACTTCTAAGGAACCTCCAGAAGTAGGAAAAGGAAGAGAGAGGTAGAGTGAGAGGAGGAGGAGATGAAATCTACGGGTGATAACAACAATGGAAGTAATAATAACTGGTTAGGCTTCTCTCTCTCACCCCACATGAAAATGGAGGTTGCTTCTGACCCCCAACATCATCATCAGTACCATCATCAAAACCATGCTCCTACTGCTGTTTCTGTTTCTGCTGCTGTTCCAACAAGTTTCTACCTATCTACCACTCACTTCAACAGCCCTGGAATCAGTTATGGAGTTGGAGAAAATGATGGTTTTCACTCTCCTCTGTCTGTTATGCCCCTCAAGTCTGATGGGTCTCTTTGTATCATGGAAGCTCTCACTAGATCACAACCTGAAGGTTTGCTTTGTGCTTCCTTATTTCTTGTTTAGTTCCTTGTTTTTTTTCCCTCTTGGTTTGAAACACTGCTTTAAAGCATATGCGTTTGTGTTTTCAAGGAATGGTGTCGAGCCCGTCACCGAAACTGGAGGACTTCCTAGGTGGTGCAACTATAGAAAGTCATCAGTACAGTAGCCATGAAAGGGAAGCTATGGCCTTAAGCCTAGACAGCTTGTACTACCATCAAAACTCAGAGCCAGCAACTAATAGACAACATTCGCTTGACCTTCACGAACCATTTAGGCAGCAAGACCAGCAGTTTTCAGTTCAGCCCCACCCATACTATTCTGGAACAGCATTCCAAGGTCTATATCAGGCCCCACTGGAGGGGGAAACCAAGGGTACTCAGCTTGCAGATTGTAATTCACATATTCCTCAAATGGGAGACGATGAATTGCCTTGCTTAAAAAACTGGGTTACTAGACACTATTCCTCCCAAAGTGCACTGGAGCAGCAGATTAATAGTAGCATGGTTAATGATGGCGGGTCTTCTTGTTCTGTTAGTGCTATGGGCTGTGGGGATTTACAGTCTCTCAGCTTGTCTATGAGTCCTGGTTCGCAGTCAAGCTGCATTACAGCTCCGAGGCAGATCTCTCCTACTGGCGCTGAATGTGCGGCCATAGAAACGAAGAAGCGAGGTCCTGGAAAAGTGGGTCAAAAACAACCTGTTCATAGGAAGTCTATTGACACATTTGGCCAAAGAACATCACAGTATAGAGGTGTTACAAGGTTAGCTGGAACTTTTTCTTCAACCCACTACGTTTTCATAGTTCTTCGTTATTGTAATGAATTGATGAACAGTTGTGCTCATGCCTCCTTTTGGATGTTTCCGCTCACTCGTACATTTCTTGTTCAGTTATCACTTCTACTTTGAATTATTTTTTGTACTATTCTATTTTAGGCTGTGCTTTCCTTATACTTTTGCTCCTTTACATGTCCAATTAACCGTTTTGATTTAACCCCCTTCTAGGCACAGATGGACTGGTAGATATGAAGCCCATCTCTGGGACAATAGTTGTAAGAAGGAGGGCCAGACCAGGAAAGGAAGGCAAGGTCTGTCATGGAAAGCTAATAATGTTTGCAATTTCTATTTGGAAGTATTGCTTTTTTTTTTCCCCGGGGTTCTTGGCCCCTCTGTCTTCATGACCCTGACCTGTGCTATTTATTTCTTACTTGGCTTGCACATGCTTCTTGGAATCATGCAATTTTCAGTTTATCTGGGTAAGCCTTCTCATAAACACTAATGGTGGTCATGTTAGAAAGACCCTTGCTGTTCACTTTTGACATTATTTCCATTTTAATGATTGACATATAGGGGGTTATGATATGGAAGAGAAAGCTGCAAGGGCTTATGATCTTGCTGCCCTTAAGTACTGGGGACCTTCAACCCATATAAATTTTCCGGTAATATTTAATCCTCTCTTTGAGACATTGTCGTTATGATTGTTTTATGTTCCACTAAAAGTCATGGTTTTCTTTTTCAGTTAGAAAATTACCAGGAGGAACTTGAAGAAATGAAGAATATGAGCCGCCAGGAATATGTTGCGCATTTGCGAAGGTAAGGCAATGGCTTACCTTTCAAATGGTTTCTGTTTACGAGGGTGTTCACATATTTTCTCCTTTGCCTTGCAGAAAAAGTAGTGGGTTTTCTAGGGGGGCCTCGATCTACAGAGGAGTAACGAGGTTTTTATTATTCCTAACTTCTTACTACCAACCAATTTTACTGTAGAAAGTTCAATCCAATTAATATTCTAAATCTTGTCCGGTTCCCAAATTTTCCATCTTATGTAGACATCACCAGCATGGAAGATGGCAAGCAAGGATAGGCAGGGTTGCAGGAAACAAGGACCTTTATCTTGGGACTTTCAGTAAGTTCTTGCAGACGTTTAAATGCTTCCATGCTTTGTTTGCCATTTTCTCTTCATCTACTCATTTTAAGGTCAAATTTTGTTGGGCTCTTGCTGTGCATAAAGAGCTTTTTAAAGGGACTCATTTATGACATCTCTGCCCTGATGTCTCCACTATAGACCTAGTGATGCTTTTATAAGGCTGATGATTTATGGTTTTACTTTGGGACTATGCGATACATCACTGATTCCCGGTAGTACTTGGAACTTTTTTAAGGCTGTCTTGCCAGTTAAGATGCTAAAGAGGAATAAAAAGTATTTCCTGCCTAAAATGCTTGATTAAAGACTAAATTTTTGAAGTGACCGTAGTCCTTTAATACTAAGCTGTGGATATTGTAATGTGCTAAAAGTGTTTGATTAAAACAAATTTCAGGTACCCAAGAGGAAGCTGCTGAAGCTTATGATATTGCTGCGATCAAATTTCGTGGGGTTAATGCCGTGACTAACTTTAACATAACAAGATATGATGTTGATAGGATCATGGCCAGCAACACTCTTCTAGCAGGAGAGCTAGCCAGGAGAAACCGAGATACGGAATCTAGCATTGAGGCCATTGATTATAACTCATCAACACACGACAATGGTGTTCTATACCAGTCATCGCAGGAACCGCCAAATGCCTGTGGAGAATCACTTGATCAGAAGTCGATGAGTTCTGGAAATTATCGAAGTTCTTCTTTCTCAGTGGCATTGCAAGATCTTATTGGTATCGATCATTCAGTGAACTCTAGCCAGCTAGTGGTAGATGAATCAGCCAAGCTAGGGACTCTTCTCTCTAACCCCTCATCGTTGGTGACCAGTTTGAGCAGTTCTAGAGAACCTAGCCCCGATAAGACTGCCACCACTATGCTCTTCGCTAAACCTCCACTGGCATCAAAATTCGTTAGCCCTACAACTAGCGTCACTCCTTGGTTCCAAGCTGCCCAATTGCGGCCAGCGGCAATCCCCATGTCTCACTTGCCAGTTTTTGCTGCATGGAATGATACCTGAGGCCTTGTGTTTTTGGTTTACATGTGATGTTTTTGCATGAACCAATGAAAAGGAGAAAATACTGTGTTCAAGGAGGAAAAAGGAAGGGTGATGGCAGGAGTTTTCATTATGTTTTCTTTTTAAGGTGTTAGTAGAGGAAATTGGGGATTCAATGAAGGACAAGGGTGGGGGCCAGTTATCTGTCTGTAACCCAAGTGTAAGAAACTTTTGTCAAATTGACCTTTTGGCTCATATTAGAATGAAAATTTCGCAAATGGAGGGAAGAGGTCTGGTGATAAAATTCTGTGGAATGATGTTGGCAATACAGTAAGTCTATATAATTGAATCGACTTTTCTACTTTTTAGGGCTGCTAAGTACAAACCCAGCTCAATGTTTCTCAATAATGCAAAAAGGGTTTAACTTTGACCACAAAATCTCTTAAATTCCTTCAGCCTGTTCCCCAATCTGCCCTGCACCATCATTACAACTCTATCCTTTATTATCTGAGCTTTCCTCAAAGGTAACAGACATTCCCACTTCACCAATTGAAAAGGGCAGTGGGAGAGATTCTAAGGGAGAAAGGGGACTTCATCTTGTGCTTATTTTAGGATTTTAATGGTCATGATTACTTAGCACTTCATCTCCTTTTATTATTTTTTTTCTTCGTAAAGTATTTCCGATCCCTCTTATTATTTATTAATGGGAAGTTGGGAACCAAAAGATAATTTGCACCTAAAAGCGATTCCATGTCCTTGTGTGGACGCTAGAAAATTAGTGGCAATATTGTAGTGGAAGATCTACCTCGTGTGCATGTGGGAGGCTGAGCCTGATGGCAATCTTTGACTAGTGAAAGATTAAATGATATGGCGACATCCCCTGAAAAGATGGAAGTTATAAGCCATGTTAATCCACCATAAAGACATCATTGTAGAAATTCTGACTTGTAATCGCTTTTTACTGATTCATGCTGGTTTCCATTTTCCACGCTATTCAACTTCTTATCGGAAAAGAAAAGGATAAAATTATATTTGAGTATTTGTTTTTTTGTTAGCACTTTTAAAAAAATTAGATAAAATAGCAAAAAATAAAAAAATATTTAGAATAATAACACAATTTAGAAAGTCACATATGATATTTGTGGATCGCGAGACACGTATCATACGCCACTCTTTCCAGTATTAAAAATAAACAGATACAATTTACAATAAAAGAAAACAAGGAAAGAGAAAAAGAAATCCTGAAGACATATTGAAACTCCAATTCTCTTCAAGATTAAATATAAACGGACATAATTTATAATAAAAAGAAAGAAGAATAAGAAAAGAAAAAAAAAAGGATTTTAAAGACATACCGAAACTTCGATAACATCATCGATAGTGTTGGAAAGATATTGACGATACAAACACAAGACACCAAGAAAGATCACGAACGATGACTAGAATAGGTAACATGAGTCCACTAAATATGTCAATGCTCGTTTAGTTTAATTTTTTTTTATCTATAATTGTAATCTCAAGGGACAGCAACATTATTTTTTATCCACCATGTTTACCGTGTCAGTGATTAACATTACCATAATAAATGAGTTGTGCTCCGAATTATACTAGATCTTTCTTCGATCAAATTGGGTTTTTCCTTGATGATGACATTCAATGCTTGTGAATAAATATTAGATCTTATATATATTGTTGT
>Ga0325402_1004864_pt1 | contig 12474 bp, 12 predicted proteins | sample PopdelMetagenome_22_FD_207212 | JGI IMG/M metagenome (GOLD analysis project Ga0325402, IMG submission 207212) | Populus deltoides microbial communities from Bellville, Georgia, United States - Xylem-PdKOR-R3 | ecosystem: Host-associated > Plants > Phyllosphere > Stem > Wood/Secondary xylem... | reverse complement strand
CAGGCTCTTCAACTTCAACCTTCAATGGAGGAGGGGCTAATGGTTTAGGATCACTGAACTTTACAACATCAGCTGGCTTATTACCTGTAATCTTCTCTTTCTCTTCCAACTTAATAGCATCAACATCAGCTTTGGGTGATAGGTTAAATATTGGAGGAAACTTGAACTCAAATCTTCGAAACACCAGAAACAAGCTCCTGGACTCTTTTTCTTGGCCATCTTTCTTGCTCCTAGCCTTGTTGTTCTCAGCCATGGTTGTTAGCACAGAATGATTGGGTGCAATTTCTTTGTTTCTCTGGCTCTGTTTGCGCAGAGAAAACAAATTCAGGACTTCAGTAATCAGAGCAGTAGGTTTTGGCTTGGTTTCTTGAAGATGCTAGGCCCGCGTCTCTGGAGAATGTTGAGCATTCCTTATGCTTCTAGTACGATCTTTGCATTTTCATTTTCATCTCTCTTGTCGGCTACACTTTTAATTATTATTTTTTATTGTTTTATTTAAGAGTTTTACTCGTAGGCCTAAAATCTTTTCCATTAGAGAGAGAGAGGGAAAAAAAATGGTATAAAAAATTAAGTCCTGAGTTTTAAAAAAATTGTGTTTTCTCATGCGGTGCCACTTGGACCCGCGCTTTTTTATCTTTTAATTTTTGTTTTAATTTCATCGTGTTTTTATTAAATTAATAAAAAGAAGGGTTTTTTTTATTTTTTATTATATAATAAAATAAAAAAATAATTGAAATTAGTAGAGTTTATAGATCGAATGGGGTCTATTCAAATTAATTATGGTTAATCTAAACTGTTTTTTTAACTTGTCAAATAAAAAAAAATTACGTTGAAATAAATTAAATATAATTTAATTTAAAATCTGAATAAGAGTATTAAGTTTAATTTATTGAATTATATTTAAAGTGTTAGATAAATTTTTACTTTTTGGCAAAAAAGAAAAACGAATTACTTCTCCATGAAGTCAATCAATTACCCATAATCCATGGTAACATGTCACATGCTTTATGGAAATACCACGTGCCAGCTTAAAAAAACAACGTTCGTTCCATACCATTTTCGATGACGCGAAAGAAAACTATAAATAAACAGAGCGAACCAGCAAGGGAAAGTACCACAATAATCACGCAATCCCTCTGTTCATTTCACTACCGTCAACCCACTGCTCCCTCTCTCTCTAGAGAACCCTGCTCTCTCTCTCTTCTTCTTGAGATTCTTCGTATTTTCTCAGAAAATGAATCCGCACTTGAATCTTGAAGAGAACATGAGGTTGGCTTCAGTTCTTGAGCCATCAAAACCAGTAAGTTGTACTCAAGCTTACTTGCTTTTGCCTTGATTTTTGAGCTCTCGCTATTTTCTTTCTAATAGCTCAAGAAAGCTCTCTTTGCTTGTTTTGTTAATGTTATTTCTTGTTTCTTGGTTTATTTAACCCGTCAAAAATAGTACTTTGATTTCTTGATTGGTTACCAAGAAAATTCAAGAAAAAGTATAGAAGACAAATAGTGTTTGGGGTTTCTTAATCTTCATTGATTTGTTTCATTGCTGAGAAAATGTTAGGAACTGAGACGTGTTTGGATTCGTTGTATTCTTCTTTACTGTGGAGATCAAAAGGGAAAAGATTAAAAAAAGTAGCGGGGCTTAGCTTTTAGAGAGAATATGAGCTATGATTTCTTATATTCTTCTGATTTTGGATTTTGCAGAGTTTCTTTCCTGCAAGGACAAAGATTGTTGGCACACTTGGTCCACAATCTCGAACTGTGGAGATAATAACTAATTGTCTGAAGGCAGGAATGTCTGGTATTGCCCCCATCTGATCTTTTTAACATCTTAATATTGAAAGCTCTCCCCACCTTTTTTTTTTTTTGGATCCTTTTTTTTTTTTGGTTATAGAAAATTGAATTCATTAGTTCCAAAATTTATATCTGGCTTAGGGGAAATGCAGGTTTCACTTCACACTAAGAGTCAAATATTGAAAGTAGACAAACATTTTGTCAATCTTTAGTCTTTGATTTTCTTTGAGGCCAAGCAGGCTATAATTATAATATTCCTATTCTTGGGGGTTGATCTAAAATGGTTTTCCGTTTTTTTAGTGGCACAGTTTGATTTTTCATGGGGTGATACTGAATACCATCAAGAGACATTGGATAATCTGAAAGCAGCTGTCAAGAGTACCAAGAAACTCTGCGGGGTAAACTTATCTTTATTAGATTCAGTTTAAGCTATATTACTACCTAATTTAGCTATCTAAAGTTGATGCAAAGGCATGGATGGAAATTCGCATCTTACCGTGGCTGAATGATAACTAGATATGTGTTCCTCATCTTTACTTAATTTTTGTGTGTTTAAAAAAAGGTCAATTTCTGTGTCTTTTATATCCAAAAAAAGTATGCAGAACCATCTAATGCGTCTCCAAAAGTTTGAAGTTTGGATGTGTTGAAGAAGTACATGATGCATGTTGAAATGTATTCAAGTGGTTTTGGCACTTGACACAAATACAGCTCTCGTACTGAAGTGATCTCAACTTTGATAGCTCCATCTTTAACATCCTTCAAGTCTTTCACCAATGCGCTTGAGATAATGAGATTTTTATTCTCCTCTTGCTGGGTTTTCACTTTATTTAATAGCCAAATCTTATGACTTTCTTTACTGTCTAATTTTTTTGGTTTTAATCTCAGGTAATGCTTGATACTGTGGGTCCAGAGTTACAGGTGATCAATAAAACTGAGCGCCCGATTTCCCTTCAGGAAGATAGCTTTGTTGTCCTAACACCAGATCAGGACAAAGAAGCCACTTCAAGTCTGCTACCCATAAATTTTACTGGGTTGTCGTCGGTGAGTAACTGTTTTACATGCTGTATAGACTAATTCCGGTTTCATTTGGCATTTGCATCTATGTTTGGAAATGTTTGTGCAGTTTCTTTAAAACATAGCTATATGTGCCTTGTGCATGTCTGCGTGCATGTCAAGTATTTTTGTTAGCTCTACGTTTCCTAAGTCATCCTTTGATTCTTTTGAAATTTTTGCAAGTCATTATTTTTTTTTCCTTTTATGACATGGGTTCATGTCATCTGTCAATGCCTTTGTACAATTTCTGTAGCTGGAGTTTGGTATGGTCTTTGCAGGCAGTGAAGACGGGAGACACAATTTTTATTGGTCAATACCTCTTTACAGGAAGTGAAACTACTTCTGTGTGGCTAGAGGTAAGTAACTTCATTGAGGCATGTCATGTCACCTACTTTTCACGTCAAGCATGCCTTTCACAGATCATAATCATATCACTTATGTAGGATGAGAAAGCAATTACTTTGCTTGCTAGCTGCCAACCCGTTTCAATTAAAACTATTCTTTGAACAAACAAGCCAAACTTGTACTCGAAAGATAATGGCGTGATTCAACTTCCAAAAAAGAACATTTTCTTAATTCAATTTCATGATGATGCAGGTCACTGAAGTAAATGGCGAAGATGTGGTTTGCTTGGTAAAGAATTCTACTACCTTGAGTGGGCCACTATATACTTTGCATGTCTCTCAAATCCATATTGATCTACCTACTCTCACTGACAAAGATAAGGAGGTAATTCTTTCTGCTTGATGAAATAATTTGTTGTTTTAATTGAGTATGCTGAAATAATTTGTTGTTTTAAAAGAGTATACTGATACTGTGTTTGGTGTTAACCTATTCCCATTTCTTAACACTGATCAGTGCTGGCTTCCATCATTTATACTGGAATAAAGCCTCATTCTTCTTACCTCATATGTTACCCTAGGGAACTAACGCTTCAGAATCATATTATTGTTTTTATTAACGAGTAATTTTGGTGCCAACTATATGAAAGATTGGTGACATGCTCCCTTGAAAATTTAGTGCTTACTGCTATTGTGATATCATTAAGTGCTTTGATGAAATTTTCATGATCAATATCAGGTTATAAGCACATGGGGTGTTCGAAACAACATAGACATCCTCTCACTTTCATACACCAGGCATGCTGAAGATGTTCGTCATGTAAGGATTTTCCTGCTGAGAGTTATTGTCTACTATCTCTTTTCATTGTAAACTAAATTACTTTGACCTCTTCCCATCATTTTGTCCTTATCATTTTTTTCTCTTTGTGGTTATCAAGGTTTGCTGCATCTATATTTTCCTCACTGTCCCCTTTATAATATAAAATTAAGCTGGTAATGCTTTTATACAGGCACGTGAATTTCTTTCTAAACTGGGCGACCTCTATCAGACTCAAATTTTTGCGAAAATTGAAAATGTAGAGGTGAGCTGTGTAATTTGTCTGCTATCATATGCCATTCCTTATCGTACTGTGCTTAAATTCCATTTTAGGTTCCAACAGCCATATTTCTAATGTATTTCCTGCAGGGATTAGCTCATTTTGATGAGATCCTTGAAGAAGCAGACGGTATCATCCTTTCTCGTGGAAATTTGGGGATAGATCTCCCACCAGAGAAGGTAGCTGTGAAATCTGATTTGATGAACTTTCAATATGTGCAAGTTATCATAGGCACCTGTCATCAAAATATACTAGTCTGTTAGGATTTCTTGTTAACATGTGATATTGTAACACAACAGTCTGTAAGGATTGCATAATAGCAATTTATAGAAGATAAATGGGAAATGGAGAGTGCTACACTACAACATACTTTAAGTTGTCACAACTGTACAACATGCTGTATCAATCTTTTTTTTTTACGGGTTTAATTTTCGTATTATATTTTTTCGAGTGGGACATCTAAGTAGCTTTTGGAGGCCATTAAAAGTACGACTTCCTGTGATGCCAATCCTGCCAATGAGGATAGATATAAAAACCGACTGTAGGCAATTAGCATGTTGTTCCTATCTGGTTTGACACCATCAGTAAACATGCATATGCATTTAGGGCTAATTGAGTCCTGAAATGGAAATTCAACTACACATAATCCAACCAGACTGTCTTGCTATCTGCATTTTACAGGTGTTTATGTTTCAAAAAACTGCTGTTTTTAAGTGCAATATGGCTGGAAAACCTGCTGTGGTCACTCGTGTCGTAGACAGTATGACAGAGAATTTGAGACCTACTCGTGCAGAAGCAACTGATGTTGCCAACGCAGTATTGGATGGTAATTTTCAAAATTCTTGCGTGGATTGCGTTTCCCAGTTGTAAATTTTGTTGCATGTAATTATACTGTTCTGGACAATGAAGTGCTAACTTCTTACACGAGAATATAGCAGTCTTGATTCCTCATTTTTCTAGCCTTGCTAAGTAAGCTGAGAGTATCATATATTATGCAAACCACAGGCTAACAGAAGTATTTTAATGTGTTTTTCTGTTTCTTCAGGGAGTGATGCAATTCTTCTAGGTGCAGAAACCCTGAGAGGATTGTATCCAGTTGAGACCATCTCTACCGTTGGGAAAATTTGTGCTGAGGTAAGTTCTCTCTTGTTTTCCTCGAGTATCCCTCCTTGCCTCCATTTTCTCTTGATATTTCCAAACCTATGCCCCTGATTAATTAAATTCCCATCTGCAGGCTGAGAAGGTTTTCAATTATGATTTGTATTACAAAAGAACTGTCAAATATGCAGGAGATGCAATGAGCCATTTGGAGTCTATTACTTCCACTGCGGTATTTTCATAATGTTTCAATTTAGCTTTTTTGCTTATTTAGTTGAACACTGTTTCCATTCCTTCCTTACAAATTGTTTATTACTTCCACTGTGGTATTCCTTCCTTCTTTACTTATTTTTATCCTTGCCCTTTTCTGGTTATCAAGGTCCGTGCAGCTATCAAGGTTAAAGCTTCTGTAATTTTGTGCTTCACTTCTACTGGAAGAGCTGCAAGGTTTTTCTTTCTTCATATTTTTTCCTCTTAATTTCTTTTTCTGGCGCTATGTTTATTTGAATACAAATGCAAGTGATTAGGTATCTTGGAAGTCTATTTTGAAAGATTTATTAAATCGGGCAAATGAACTGTTGTTTAGATGACACCCCAATTTCTTCAGAACTTGAGACTTTCTAATCTTCCATGTATTAATACAGGTTGATTGCAAAGTACAAACCCATAACGCCTGTTATATCTGTTGTTATCCCTCGGGTAAAGACTGATCAACTGCGTTGGACCTTTACTGGTGCTTTTGAGGTATGTTATTGCTTAGATTGGTTATATCTTCTTCCAGTGCAGGGGATTTTCAACTTTTCTTCCTCTAATTGAATTTGAAGCTTATCCTCTAATAATTTTCTGGCAGGCAAGGCAGTCACTCATTGTCAGGGGAGTTTTTCCTATGCTTGCCGATCCTCGACACCAAGTAAGCATGCATTACATTACATGATTGCAAGTTTATGTTTTTATTAGTTCCCACTTTTCTTCCTCTTCTTCAGAATGACAAGATAAGAAAGGTCTTGTGGAGTGAATTTTAGTGATCTAATATGCTATTTCTTTGAATTTTTCCAATAATTGATATTTGAGATGAAGGTGAAAGGTTAAAGGTCATATCATGACCATAATTTTCAGATATAGATTTTATTTCTCTTGGCATTCCATCAAAGTGCCTTTGCATGCATTTCAAAGGACGAAGGGCAAATATGGGGTCTAGATGTAGGTGTGCGGACCATCATTCTATGTCTGTGGTTACACACTGACTATTACAGGGAAAATAGATAGAAGGTATACAAAAATATAATCAACGCGGTTGTAGCTCTTTCACACAGAACTCGGGTCATCTTGTGTCACTAGAGTTTTTACTCACCCTGTTTCACAGGGATTTTCAACTAAGAATGACAGGGGACACGTCATCATGAACTTAAGCTTATTTTTTAACAAATGGGAACATGGTTGGTTTTGCAGGCTGAGTCTACAAATGCAACAAATGAATCAGTTCTGAAGGTTGCTCTAGATCATGGCAAGGCAGCTGGTTTTATAAAGCCGCATGACCGAGTTGTTGTTTGCCAAAAGCTTGGAGATTCATATGTGGTGAAGATCCTTGAGCTTGAAGATTAAAGCCAATGTGCATCTCATTTGGCTTGAAATCTTAGTTTTTGGCGGCTCCCATCTATATGCTATAAAATAAGAAAACACAGACATGTGTAGCCGAGTATTTAGTATGTGCAAGGTAACTTGTCAAATGGGGAAATTCAAATGGGGCTAAAGATATTTATGGTTTGATGGCATTTCTTGCCCCTCAACTATTAGGGGTTGTGCAACGTTAAAACATGTACTATTTTCATTTTTGAAGCATTATGTTTTGAATAAATATTATCTCTGTTTAATCTGCTCATTATCATTGATAAAAAAAAATCCTAGTTTTGATAAAATAAAATAAAAAAATCAGTTTCTAGTACTTTAAGTAGAGATTTTTCATTTGCCAATAAAAACCCAAATCCACATCCACTGTCCAAGTTTTTTGAGATAAAAGAAGCGTTTTTTAATTTTTCTTAAACATGAAATATTAACAAAATTTCAAATAATAATAATTTGGAATGATACCAAATTTTGTTGAATCCTATCCACATCCACTGTCCAAGGAATTTTCGATAAAATTAAATAATCACCTAGTACACAAAGTGACACCGTATAGCAACTCTCATGCGACATTCTGGAAATGATCATATTCCTAAAAAGTCATGCCAAGTTGTTGAATCTTATCCTTCTATTTCTTTTATTGATCGAATTCCTAAAACGTTATTCCAAGTGCTTGAATCTTATCCTTCTATTTCCTTTACTGATCCATCAGGGCCAGTAATGTCAAAGTTTACTAAGAACTTCATTGGTTGTAATTGCATAGGCTACACACATTACAGGTTTGCATGGGTTTGTCCTGTTCACAGTCGGGTTACAGTTAACGAATACACTCCACGAAGCTCCCCTCTTACATCGCATGCAACATCCCTCTAGCTTGCTTCTAACCACCAAAAGGTCAAAGTGCCTCTGAGAAACGTAAATCTGCCGGGCCAGGACCCAATATCCCCTTCTGTTCACTAATCTTTCCAAGTCCAAGAGGTGGAGGAGGAGGAGGGGGCTGCTGCTCTGGATGTGCATTCTTTTCATCGTCTCTCCATAGGGTTCCTTGCCACTCAGGTGCTTGCCACTCGCTCTGAACATCAAAAGCAACCCAAGTGAATCACAAGGATAAGACATCGGAGAGCCAAAACACAGCGACAAGGATTAGAATTTTTGTTCATGGGCGGAGATGAGGCCATAATTGAAGGAGTTTACATGTGGACATCCTTGGTAATAGAACACGCTAAGAATTCCCCTTGATTAGATGACATGAAAAATATCATTTATGCTGCATTGCATGAAGATGCGCTCAATGTAGCCTTCGCTAAAATCATAAATACTTGCCTCATCAATAGTGTAACCATCATGCTGTAATAGTGGGGTGGTAAGAGGGGGAGCAACATCTGGATCAGGCTTCTGAAATATAAATGTAGTATATAGGCCTGCAGAATGGAAATGCCAAAAGGGTGAGAATGTGTGAATAAAGTGATAACATAGGAAATTAAGTCGTAATTTCTGAGAAAATAAGTTAAATGCCACACCTAAGACATCATATGATCGAGGAAGAAGTCTCCCTCTAGGATCCACCAGGTTCAGACCAGCATTCATTATCATACCTGCAAATTGAGTTCTTTGAAGAGGAAAAAGCAGAAATCAGCAGTGCATATATAAAAAGGCACTAGAAACAATAAAAAACACACAATAATGCAGAGTCAAATACCTATTATCATCATAAAATTCTGTCAAGTTCTGAATTTCCACATACTCCAGACCAGCTTCCCTGGCCAACCTAGATGCACACAGATACTCTAGCATAAGGATTTTTAAAGCTTAGCATAAAAGGTATATGATTAGGATAGAATAGCAAAAACACCCACAAAATTTCAGCCAGAAAAAAACAAGTTCACAGCAATCCATCCATGCTTCAGAATAAAAAATGTATGGCCAATTACTCAAAAGAAACATTGTAGGAGATCCAAAACTTCAGCTTTAGAAAACATTGAGTTTTCAATTAAACAGAATGGTCCCCAATGCCAACAGCCCAGCATTATGACCCAATTGATATTCTTGGAGAAATTGGGGTCTGACGCTTTTTCAAACAAAAAGGTTATATGTTGATAAAAGAATCAGCCATCATATTACATGCATCCTAATCCTTCCCAATGTTTACTTCTCTCTACTCACCCATGTTCAATGCCCCTTTTTGTCTTCTCTCTCTTAGGTTATCTTCTCCGTATGAGTCAACTAGTTACTACGATATGGAGTGAGATTCAGACTATAAATGGTGAGAATGAAATAGATTTCAGGCAACAACATCAACAATGGACATATAGATGACTTGGATGTATTTTACATATTTTATTTAGGCAATTAACAATTACTGGAATCAGTATTCCATTCCTTTCACACATCCTACATGTCATGAGAGACATACTAGAATCCTCTGGTATTAGCTTTAGATTTAAGCAGACTGGAACACCAGCTGATTGAGATGAAGACACTCAGAATCAGAGCAATGGATTGCTCAAGATAGAACAAAGAAAGAAACAGAAGGGGGTAGGAAAAGAATGTGTAATGGGGTTAGGTGAGTCCTTAAACCCAACTCTTTTTATCTCTTAAAAAAACTACATTCCATAAAAACTGCTTTGTGTGGCGATATCGAGTAAGTCATCTGTGCTGGCCATAGAATGGGTCCACATAAAACGCAAACATGGAGTTGCATCAGAAACTCATTAGGCAATATAGAGATTACACTAATTAAAGCAATTTATAATGAAGGTGAACTCATGACAGGTTATGAAGAAAGGAGTCAACCTTATCAAGCTTGGAAAATGTACCAAGCAGTGGGTTTCTGCAGAGATGTCGTGGGCAAATTTTAACTGGTACTTCTTCCCAAATAATGGAAACCTGGTTTTAATAGAAGGGGGGGAGGCAAATCAGAACAAAGCTATCCAAGACAAAAATGAGGGAATATGCTCATTTCTTAAACATGTATATACTTCTCTTCCTCTACTTCAAAAGTGATCATGTAGCTTTCTGATCGAATGCAATTGGGAACAATGTTTGGCTTCATGCTGCCGCTTCTGTTGTGGTATGCTTCAACATTCTTCTGGTACTTTGCCCTGCATGGATGGAACGTTAAAAACACCATCTACAATTCTGTTTTTTCTAAAAGAAAAATCTCATACAGAGTTTCAAACTTGTGATTAGTATAAAGATGGAAACTGCAGCCCAGATATAGAAAAGTTCACAGTCCAGGCACAAAAAAAGTTTGAGATGGAATGAATCGGAGATCAAGAAGCCACTTATGTCAAGGAAAAAAGCTTGGAATTTTTTAATATGTACATTCTGGAGGAAGAAGCACCACCAACAACCACAGCAATAATCGTTAAGCTACTTCTGTTCTGTATGGAACAAGCTAAAAAAGAATTTCAACTTTAAGCTATTCAATGATTCACCTGTGCAATTTCATTATTCAAACTAATATTAAATAAAGGCAATTGACATGGAGAAAACCAAATCCCACTAAAAGTTTTCCATTGGTTATAGCATGAACCTTGTTCTGGGTAGAAAGAATGATGTGTAAGTAAATCATCCAGCAAAGATTTATTCAAAATTGCTATCAATACCTGAAAGAAATATCTAGATTTAAATAATCCATCCGGATATGATAATCAACAAACTAAGAAGAAGCAAATTTGTAACATGCAGAAGCACAAACACAAAGAGAGAAAGGCATCATTTCTTCAATGATCAATTATTCATACCATATGGTAGATGAGTCAGGAGTAATACCAAAAAAATAACCCCCCGGTTTAAGCAACGACGCCACATTATGTAGAAGCTTCCTTGCACTCTCCTCGGTCTCAAAACACAACTGCAAAAAACAATTATAACAAAACATTTCTCATTTAAATATCCCTCGTAAGAAAAAAATCATTAACATTCTTAGCAACTTCAAACCTGCAAATTCTGCAAACAGCAAACTAAATCAGCTTGATTGGCCTTTTCCTGCAACTGGGTTTCAAAATTTTCCTGTCAAATAAAAAACATTTTGAAGTCAAGCCGGTGAAAAACAATGTGCAAAATAACGTAAAAATAGTATATAAAAAAAAAAGGACATACAGAACAAGGGTCGGCTTGAAAGAAATCAGCAGTGTAATTTTTCTTCAGACTCTCCCATGTTTCTTTTACTTCACTTATTCCTGATGATGCTACATCTACGCCATTAACATTAACATTATCGTTAATAAAATACCAAAAAATAATACATTAATTAATCTGTATATGAAAGAAAAAAGAAAAACAGACCGATTCCAATGTAGTGAGTGATTTGAGCAGCGTCCCATTTCTCTATGTCCACTCCTCCTCCACAATACAAATCACATACCTTCACGTGTAACACCAGAAAACAGAAAATCCAAATCAGACAAATATGTGTGTGTGTGTGCGCGCGCGCGCGTGTGTGTGTGTGGAGAGAGAGAGGGGTTAGTGTTACTGACAGTGGCATAGGGGTGGGCAAAGATTTTAATGATGGCAGATTTAGCGAACTCGTAGAGTCGATGGTGAGTTGACTCAGTTCTCGGTATCGGAAACCCGCTCATCCTCTTCGATTTCTTTTGAGCTTTCTCAATTTTCCGATGAAAATTCACGAAATGGAGCAGGGTTTAATTAATTTCTTCTTTTTTATTATTTATTTATCTTTTCCCTCAGGGTTTAAGGTTGGGCCCGACTTGAAGCCCATAAGAGTCAATCGAAGACGCGGAGTCGGTGTGATATAGGACGTCGTGTCGTTGGGCCAGGACTTGTTTTCTGTATTGTTTTTGTTTTTGTTTTTTTAATGATGGTATTCACTGTTTAGGATATAGTTTGGTTCATAATAATTTTACTTAAAAAAACTTTTATTTGAAATATAATTTGGGTTTTATTTCAAGTTAAATAGAGTTGATAAAATCTAATTAACCCAATCCAAACCTATTATACTAACCTAATTCGCTGCTCAAACAAATATTGATCATAAAAGTCCATTGATTTATCCTGCATGTTAATTATAATAATAATAATAATTATGCAGCAGATAAATTTGTTCATGTTCAATAAAAATAAACAATGAAAAAAATGATATAAATACACCAGTATATTTCACTAATAGTTCCTTTTGTTTGGTAAAAAATATTCCAGCTCCTAATATTATTCAAATATCCTGTGTTTATTATTTTATAAATATTTCAACTAATAGTTACTCTTGAGTTTTTTATTTTGTTTTTTTAGTTTGTTAAATTCATTTCAAATAATTTTTTATTTTTTATATTTTTTTTATTGCTTGTGAAAAATCAACTAATAATTTTTCTCAAGAACCTTAATTTTTCTCAAATAATATTTTTTTTCCACGTGTTTTATTCTATTTTTCCACTCCAACAGGGAAAAAAATGTTTTTAGCAAAAGTTTGGTGAAGTTTTATTTGTCTACCCTAATTGAAAAGTGGTGATAATA
>Ga0325402_1004859_pt1 | contig 12477 bp, 9 predicted proteins | sample PopdelMetagenome_22_FD_207212 | JGI IMG/M metagenome (GOLD analysis project Ga0325402, IMG submission 207212) | Populus deltoides microbial communities from Bellville, Georgia, United States - Xylem-PdKOR-R3 | ecosystem: Host-associated > Plants > Phyllosphere > Stem > Wood/Secondary xylem... | reverse complement strand
TATAACACTAGTAAGACCTCATATCAATTCCTTGGACAGTGAGGCTATTGTCCTAGGGTTTCCAACATGGTCTGAGTGAGGAGTGTTCGTGATAACAAGTAGATTTGTCCTGCATTCTAGGTCATAGTTTTTTTATTTTATTTTTTTTAATCCAAACCACATAATTATTAATCATTCAATTTATCAGATTTAATAATATTGTCAAAAAAAAATCATGTAATCTTGATATTTTTTATATTTTTAAAAAATATGATTCATAGCGAATTTCAATTTAATTAACTAATAATAGCTATCATCTAGGTGGGTTTTATTTTGTTTATTCTTAAAAGTGATTGAGATATTTTATTTTAATGTCAAAGGCATCAGCAACATTTATCCTCCACTGAAATTCTCTACAACCAAAAACGAAGTTCTTGAATGAATGGATGGTGCTCTTCCAGCTCCTTCAAGCTTAAAAGTTACAGCAACTGCAATTTATGCTGTGGTTCAAACTAAGAACTAGAAAATGCAGACATGACCCAAGAAGTAAGCCAGAAAACATGAGACGATGGTGAAATGTTGTGCATCAAAATTTTTAACCAGAGAAAAATAATAGCCCCATGGAAAAGAAGAAGGTGAGTGCAAAAATATCAACCAAGAAGAAGGTAAAGTCATGACAATGACTGCAACCTAAATCGACTAATGGACCAATGAATTCCACAGGAGGAGGACTCAAAAGTCTTGATAACGTCCAATCAAACTGAACTTGCAAGGTTTACTTTGTTTTTTCGTCAAAGTGGCTGGCTATCGATTAGTCTTACTAGTCTTTTTCCTTCTTTTATTTCTAATTTGAAGGGGAGATGAAATGGTGATATAACCAGACAAATTATAACCCTTAAACTCCAACACTCTGCTGGTTTTCATGGATTTCTCTTTTCATCTATTAGCGGTTTCAACGGTTTTAGCATTAGTTCTGTGGTACACTTTACGCAGAGTGAGAGAGAGTAGGCGCAAAACTAAAAAGGGTTTGCAGCCACCGGAACCATCTGGTGCGTTGCCACTTATAGGCCATCTCCATCTATTAGGGGCACAAAAGACGCTTGCTCGAACATTGGCTGCCATGGCAGATAAATATGGTCCCATCTTCACAATTCGGCTGGGAAAGCACCCTACAGTTGTAGTTAGCAATCTTGAGGCAATTAAGGAGTGCTTCACAACACATGATAGGATTTTATCATCCAGGCCAAGATCAAGTCACGGGGAGCACCTAAGCTACAATTATGCAGCATTTGGTTTCAATAATTCGGGTCCTTTTTGGCGTGAAATGCGTAAGATAGTTACGATTCAACTCCTTTCCAGCCATAGGCTCAAGTCTTTGAGGCATGTTCAGGTCTCAGAGGTGAATACCTTGATCAATGACTTGTACTTGCTCAGCAAGAGCAATAAGCAAGGCTCGACCAAGATAGTCATTAGTGAATGTTTTGAGCGAATGACAATAAATATGATCACAAGAATGATTGCAGGAAAGAGATACTTCAGTAGTACAGAAGCTGAAAAAGAAGATGAAGGAAAACGTATTGGAAAACTCATGAAGGAGTTCATGTATATTTCCGGTGTCTTTGTCCCTTCGGATGTAATTCCATTTCTTGGATGGATGAATAACTTTCTTGGATCCGTGAAAACTATGAAGCGTCTTTCGAGGGAACTGGATTCCCTTATGGAAAGTTGGATTCAAGAACATAAATTGAAGAGGCTCGAGAGTACTGAGAACACTAACAAAATGGAGGACGACGACTTCATAGATGTGATGCTATCCCTACTGGATGATTCCATGTTTGGCTATTCTCGCGAAACAATTATCAAGGCAACAGCAATGGTATGGTCTCTAATATATGCTGGCATTTAGCATATAGCTACAAGTTGCTTCTTTTTTTTTTTGCTAGCAAACTCATAGCATGATTTCTTCGAATTACAGGCCCATAAGTACATGTAGTTGCTTCGTGCGAAACCATTGAACTGAGTTTGGGTTTAGATTAACAATTCTTGCCCCGCTAAAATTATCCTTCAATTGTGATGTAGTAAATTTTACTTGGTTCTGATATTGGTAAATTCCATTGCGTGTGTCCAGGACCAGGATAGTGTTATTTCTACATGAGCAGGTTAAATCTAGCTGCGAATTGCAACTCTTCTATTTGTCAGAAAAGGCCTGATTCTCACGATGCTTTAATTCTATGGTGTAGACTCTTATCATAGCAGGTGCCGATACGACATCCATCACCCTGACATGGATCTTATCCAATTTGTTGAACAATAGACGGTCATTGCAGCTTGCCCAAGAAGAGCTAGACCTCAAAGTTGGCAGGGAAAGATGGGCAGAGGACTCTGATATTGGGAACTTAGTGTACATCCAGGCCATTATCAAAGAGACATTGCGCTTGTACCCACCAGGTCCTTTGTCAGTCCCACATGAGGCAACAAAAGATTTTTGTGTTGCCGGATATCACATACCAAAGGGCACTCGTTTGTTTGCAAATTTATGGAAGCTGCATCGGGACCCAAATTTGTGGTCTAATCCTGATGAATATATGCCAGAAAGATTTCTCACTGATCACGCAAATGTAGATGTTTTAGGTCACCATTTTGAGTTGATTCCATTTGGCTCGGGGAGACGATCTTGTCCTGGTATCACATTTGCATTGCAAGTGCTCCATTTGACGTTTGCCAGATTGCTTCAGGGTTTTGACATGAAAACACCAACGGGTGAATCAGTGGACATGACTGAGGGTGTAGCTATAACCTTGCCTAAGGCGACTCCTTTGGAAATTCAGATCACCCCACGCCTCTCTCCTGAACTCTACTATGAGTGCTAAATGGTAAAGTTAAGACAACAATGCGTGCTACTTGTTTGCGTATTTATATGTTTATTATTTGGATTGAAGTTTGTGTATTTATATGATTAGAAGCTATTTTGAATTCTCGAACACGCTCTTCATGATCCAGCTAACGCAAAGCTGAGGCAACACAATCTATCTCGTCTGCAGCTAATTTGAGGTGGAGATTGCTGTCTGAAACGAATTCCATCCTGTGTTACAATAGTTTTTATATGGAAAGAAGTTATTATGATGGAAAAATATTCCCAATGAAAAGAAAGACGACCGTATTCAAGCATCTGAAATACAAATACGGGCTAGGACGACCCACCCGAGAGGCAAGATGCATATGTTCTGTTGCATGTTTCTTGATGGGGCAATGTCCACGAATGTTTTTTTTTTTTAATTTATTTATTTGAATGTGATTTCAATTTTATTAACTTGGATTAAAGAGCTACATAGACTAAAGAGAAAATGGTCCAGGAAAATTACAGATTTAATACATTAAACATAAGGGAGCATAAAGGACCAACATAAATAAAAAACAGGACTTGAACAACAAAAAAAAGTGCATGAATTTGGTATTCATGATGACCGTAAACCTTTTTTATCCACGAGAAGAACACCAGCCAGCTTTTAGTAATCTAGGCAGCAAACGAGATCCTTGAACCCAGAAATGTTCTATATGCCAATAAGGTTTTTGGTCTGAATCTCTCTATCGTGAGAGTTGCCTTTTTTATATATTAAAACTGTAGCTCCTTACTCGACTGAAAATCAACCATTAATAGTATTACTATACAAGATAAAAAGTAAAGCCTATCAATTTTATGTCTAGATACAATATATATTTCTACATATATAGCTGGACTAAATAAAGTAACACATAACAAGCTATCAATTTTGCTAACATCTCCCCTCATTGATGTTGAGTGATCTAGAAGCATCAATTTATTAAATAGAAAATCATACTGAAAACAAGAGAGAGCCTTGGTGAAAACAATAATGGTTTGGTGTTTAGTAGAAATATATGGAACATAATATCCTGACAAAGCAAGGCTTCACAAATGGAATGACAATCCATTTTAATATGTTTGGTGGATTCACGGGTATGAAAAACAGACTTATGAAAAACAAGATTCACATTAATCTAAATAGCACTGGTATTATCAGTATGAAGGGGAATATGAGTAAGCTACGGAACATTAAATTCGCCAACAACCCACAAAGACATACAATTTTAGAACAAGCACACGACATAGCCCTATATTCAAACTCAGTGGATGATTTTGAGACACGAGCCTGCTTCTTACTCTTCCAAGAAATGACAGCATCACCAAGAAACATACATCAACCCACAATAAAATGACAAGTATCCACACAACCAGCGCAGTTACGATCACTAAAGCCTACCAAATACAAAAGACTTCCTGGAAAGGAAGAACAAGCCACGACTAGATATCCCTTTGAGATATCGAAGAAAATGACAGACAATAGCCAAATATATTTGACACGAAGCCTGCAGAAACCAACTCACTTGTTGAACAATAAATGATATATCAAGTTGAGTAATGGTCAAATATTCAAATTGCCCACTAGTTATCGATACATTGAAGGATCCGAGAAGGGATCATCATACGTCTTAACAACTTTAAATTTACCTCCAAAGAAGTAAGAACTGAATTACCATCTTGAAGGCTAGCTATGAAAAAAGTTCTCGGGTGTACTTATGTTCATGTAAAAACGTGTCATTTAGAAAATATTGAACATGAAGTCTAAGAATATATTGTAGGGGACCAAGATCTGTCATAAGAAAGGAATATTTAAGGCGTTGTTAGAGTTGGTCAGTTAATTGAAGGCTAGATCCAGTAATCACGGTATCATCGACATACACAAGAAGTATGACAATCCCAAGGGTGCTTGAATATATATGAAACTTATCAAACCATGCTCGTGGTGCTTGCTTCAAACCATATAGAGACCGCTTTAAGTGATAAACCTTAACAGAGAAAGAAAGAAACAAATCAGAAGAATGAGATAAAGATTTCTTCCTTTAGGTCACCATGTAGAAATCCATCCTTCACATCCATCTAACAAAATGACCATCGTTTAGAAACAATAATGGCCATAACACTGCAGACAATAATCATTTTCTCAAGCCTATACTCCTACCAATTCTCAAGTCCCACTAAACAAGTTTTGTGTCGCTCGATAGACCATCATCACATATCTTGATGATGTATATCTATTTACACCCAATGAGCTTAACTCTAATAAGATAAAAGGTGATGTCTTGAAGAGTCTGAAGTTCATTCTGCATGGCTTCACACCACACTCTTGAGTAGAAGCCTAAGAATAAGACTTAGGCATAGAAGTATTATCAATAGTAGTTTGAAGAGCAGAAGAAGAAAAACCATACCAATCTAAAGGTTGGGAAACCCTAGTAGACTAGTAAGACGCGTGTACAATAGGATCATACAATGATTTAGAAGAAGGAAGAGGTAATGAGTGGCATCTCTGATACACAATACCTTGCTTACACTGAGAAGGAGTACTAAACACATCATCAAAAGAAGGAAGTGAAATAGAGAAAGACATAGAATTAGGATAAGACTGAATGAAATATTCATTTTAAAAAAAATCACATTCCAAAAAATACAAAACTTAGCATTTGCATCATAGCACACAAATCTTTTATAGGAGTCACTACAACTTAGAAAAGCAAATTAAACAGATTAAGCAACAAGTTTATGATGTTTAATAAGATGTAAATGAACAAAATAAACACACACAAAAACATGCAGAGAATTATAAAGGAGAAACACCAAATAAAAAAGAATATAGAGAATTAAGATGCAAAATAGGAGAAGGGGAATGATTAATCAAATATACAGTTGCAAATAAGCCTTTTACCTAAAATCTAGAAGGAACTAAAGATTCAAGAAAATTATAATATGGAGAAACACCAAATAAAAAAGAATATAGAGAATTAAGATGCAAAATAGGAGTAGGGAATGATTAATAAAAAATACAACTGCAAATAAACCTTCTACCTAAAATCTAGAAGGAACTAAAGATTCAAGTATCAATGTATGAACATCTAAAAGATTATGATTCTTACACGTGGCTACACCATCCTATTAAGGAATGTAAGGATATAAACGCTAAGAAAAAATACCCTTTTATTAGAGAAAATATTGAAAAACATAAGACATGTAATCTCCCCTAGAATCTGAGCATAAGATCTTAATACATATAAAAAAAATTAGGTTTCTATTTAGAAAATAAAAGTTTAGAAGGTTAATAACACATCGGATTTAGAATGAAGAAAATAGACCCATGTGAAATAATTGTATTCATCAATAAATATCACAAAATACTTGTATTAAATATGAGAAAATAAATATCATAAAATACATGTATTGAGTATGAGAAAGAACATGACTCATACCCAAAATATCAGAATGAATAATTTGAAAACATGTAGAAGCACGACTACCTTGCAAAGGAAAGGGTAAAGACTTGTTTTCACCAAGTTTACAAAAAGCACAATCAAATGACAACGAAGAAAACTCACTGGTATTATTCAAATAAACATGTTTTATAAGATGTGTTAAAATTATAAAGTTAGGATGACCCAATTTATTATGCTAAAATTGGTTATTTTATTAAGAATGGTAGAATAACTAATAGAAATTGAACGAGAAACGGAAAAAGATTGAAGAGGAAAAAAAGTCCCACTTTAGGCCCCCTTGCTATCTCTTGTCCTAATACTTGATCCTACACACAACAACCAAAAAGATCAAAATGAAAATAATAATTTTCTTCTACTAATTATCCAACTAAAATGAAATTAACAGATAAATTAGAAGACACAAAGATATTAGTAAAGAAAGATCTCAAGTTGCCAATCGTTGTAATAGGAAGAGTACTACCATTGGTGATTTGAATATGTTGCTTATCATTATATTTATTAACATCATGTAAAGAAATCGAACTACCAATCATGTGATTGGAAGCTGCAAAATCAATTAACTAAGAAGAAGTAAGATGTTTCTTACCTTGGCGACCAATAGTAAAAATGGCAAAAAAAATTATATGATGAACCTGATTAGGAATACTATTGGAAAAGAAACCTGAAAGAATAGGTTGTGTAGATGATGTAGGCATAAAAAAATAGACTGAACACCAGCATGAAAAGTAGAAGCAGAACGATTCTAAGGGCAAATAGGACAATCTTTAATAATATGACCTTCATTCTTGCAATAATTACAAACTTTCCTACTACAATATTTTACAATATACCTAATTTTCTTACAACTATATCATCATCATCATCATAATAATAGCATAGGCCATATTAATAATCTCAAAACCATCATTATCTTAAGTAAGGCCAAGTTATGAGGTGGGATGTTGTTCTTCATGCAAGATAGGACATGTTGGTGATTGGTTAGCCCAGCTCGAGCACTTTCAAATTCAGGTCAAAGTTTCATCAGAACTAATCCAAATGGCTCTTAGAGTGAGCAACTTGTATTGCTGTTAAAACTTCTTTGAGAACATGAGGATGCCAATTTTCCTTGATTGTTTTTCAGATTTCTTGAGTTATTTTATATATTTTTTTGTGTTTTAGGATTATGATTTAATTACCAAGTATATGTCATTTTTCTGATCTATTTAAATGCATTGTAAACCTTTTTAAAAAACAAACTTGATTAGATTTTATTTTCATATAATAAGACTGTAAATTTAAAGTTTGTGTTTACAATATTTTTCACTTATCAATTATATTGATTTCATAATTTTTTATTGTCTTTCGATCTTCCGCATGCATCAATATTACTAATTAAGTAGTCAAATATTAAATAGGTACATGTCATATATATCCTTCGTTACATCTATGCTCTCTAAAGAAGAAAAATAAATTGTTATTCATCAGTGACTAAATAAGCAAGTCTCTCTTGCCTCAAAGTTACTCTTATTAATTTAATATAGTATTTTTTTTTCTTTTTTTTATGTTGCCGACACACTCATGGACGCCACCCATGGTTGAGCGACTAGAGAGCCCATTAACTTGAGGTCCACTAGCGATCGCATACTTGCATGTGGATTGGGGTGCAGAATGATTCCTAAAATGTCACCTATATTAGTATTGCTCTAGCCCAAACACATTTAAATTCAGAGTTCTTATAGGATCTAGTGCATTAGGTTAGATCTTTCTTCATGCAAAATAGATAAACTAATTTATTACTACATCGTCGGTGTGATTCAAAAACTTTTAATTTATCAACTAAATAACTCCTCTTCCTATGATATTACAGTTTTTTGTTTTCAGCATTTATATTTTTTTAGTAAATTAAAAGTTTTTTTTCCATGGTAGTTTTTAAAATTAATTTTTATTTATTCCTATTATAATGCAAATAGATATTTCTTATAAAATTTTGTGTGTGTGTGTGTGTGTATTATTAGATATATTTTCAATTTTTTCAAGGCATTGTTTTTATTTTTACAAAAGCATATCTTTTTTTATTATTATTATCAGCATGTTTTTAAATTAAAAACTAAAGACCATTAAAATAAATATTTATAAAAATCTCAATCATATGAATTAAGGAATGGAAAATGATGTGAACCTTGTGATTATGCGGTCACGCAACCCACAATCAAGAATAAAATATGATCTCGGAAAGCCGAAAGAGGTCTGATAGTAGTGTGACATAATGAAAACATGTCTCAAAGCACCAGCACTATTGGAATTAAATCGAATGATATCACGAAGTTAGTTAATCTTCGATAAGTTGGTTTAATTTTTTCAAGAAACAAAGAACGCAAGAATCACTTTCACGCACAAGCTAAATTTTAGACTTACAAAGAGTTTAAATACTCTTAGAAATAACCCTAATGAATCTATCTATATGGACTAAATTGGTTCACTTATAAAATTTACCCAAAACATATATTGATAAGCCTAGAATACTGACTATACAAGCCTTGGATCTTAGCTGAAAACCAAGTATTAATTAAGCCCAAACATGAAAAAAATAATAAAAATAACAAACATGCCACATAAACTAAAGTTGTTGCACCTAATTAAACAAAATAATCTAAGATAGATAAATTTTCTAGTTTAAATAATGTTGTCGCGGGGGGCGCGACGTTGTCTGGCGACGGCGGAGACTCTCTGTCGTGCCTCCTGATGAAGGGTGTTGTGTTTTGGGAAGGGTTTTTGGATTTAATCATAAAATTATGATTAATTTTTAGGAGTCGCCACCTAGTATTATGGTCACTAGGAACTTATGGTCTGCGAGAGTCTGAGTAAGGGACTGGTTGTGCAAGGGGAAGACGCATCACCCCCAGTGCACCCTACCTAAAGTAAGTTGCATTGTTGTTTGATTGTTTTTCTAGGTCGAGTTTCTATTCGTTGGTCTTTTCTAAGGTTCAAGGTAGATCTCCCTTCATGAGGGAGTCTCTACCTTATCGGGTTAAATCCTAACCGTTCTAAAGTCTGAATTTTAGCATTGCATTTATTTACACCTTATATCTTTAATACCTGAGGGTGTACTTTATCGTGTAATTTTACACTCCATAAATATTAAAGTCTACATTTAGACCCCTAAAAAAAAGGTTGAAAAAGATTTTTAACATGTTGGCCAAATTCTAAAGAATAATTATAAACTGGTTACGATATCCATTTTTGATTTTTAAACGTGAAAAAAAAGATACATTTTTTTCATGAAAAAAATATGCTTTGAAAAATTTAGGATTTGGCCGTATGCAACAAAATACATTTTTTATTTTTTTGAAAAAGAGCCTTTTTTTATATGAAAACTTTCGAAGAAAACCGAGTATTTTAATACCGGATTTGTATTTTACAGTGTAAATATACAACCCAATATTATGCAAAATTGGTAGAAAAATATTTGAGAAAATCACAATTTTTTTTTGAAAGGATTTTTGAAATTTTTTTATTTTTTTTATCATTTTTTTTATTTGTTATTATATGTAATAATTAATTAAATATTATTTAAATATGTGGGCTAGGCCAAACACAGACCCAAAAACAGGTGGGCTGACATTGGCCCAAAAAGGTTGGGCCGAACTCGGCCTAACATATTGTTTTTTATTTTGGGGACGAGCTGGAACCAGCCTAGCCAACTGGGCTGGGCTAGAACAGGTCCAGCCCAAAAGCAACTTAGTCATTGGCAGCCCAGTGACTAAGTTACACGAAACAGTGCAACGTGAATTATAATTCACGTTGCACTGTTCACGTGCAGCAATAACAGAGAAGGGAGGAAGAAGAAGAAGGGAAGAGGGAGGCTTACCTAGCGTTGAGGGAGCTGGCGTCCTGACCGGTGGTGCGCGGTGTGGCTGCGGTGGGGAGGCTGGTGGCTGGCTCTGGTCACCGCTGGAAGTGGAAGAAAACAGAGGCCTACAAAGGAGAATGGAAGCTCGCGATTGGAGCTGTCGGAGTGGCTGAGGAGAGAGCTGCTACCCTGGCTGTCTTTAGGAAGGAAAAGAGCTTCTAGGAAAGGTGGTGGCCGCTGCTTCTGCTGTTGCCGCTGCTGCCGAGGTCACAGTGGCAAAGGAGAAGATTTTTACAGAGGAGGGAGAGAGAGAGAGAGAGAGAGAGAGAGAGAGAGAAGTGGTGCAACCACCACGTGAGATGGTTTGATGGCTACTGGAGGTGGGGATGATGGAGAAAAGACGGGTGATGAAGATGGTGGTGGCTGAAAGCAACAGTGGAGAGAGAAGGCAGAGAAGAGATAGGTTGTTGGAAAAAGGGGCAGGGAATGCTGGTTTTCGGCCAACTTTGAGTTCGATTTTCTTCTCCCTCGGAATGTGAAATCTGCTCCTATTTATAGGGGTGGAAGAGGGTAATCTTGTCTTCACAAGGGAACAAATTCCAACCTTTAATTCAATTGGAAAGGATCCCAACCATTGGCTCAAAGTAGGCATAGTGCACTGTCAATTTGCAGCTGCAGGCTGCCTAAGGTGGCCTCTTTGGAGTGGTGCCACGTTCGTTTATGTGCCAGTGAGCCGGTGACGACTATACCCAGACGTAGAGGGATGTCTGGTGATCAGTTTTGTGCACGGTTTGGCAAATTTGGTGGACGTTAAGTGCATTAAATGCATCTGCAAAGGAGGTGACTCGACCAGATTTTCTAGAAAAATAAGGAAGATAATGAATAGTGACCAGACGACTTTTTTTTTAACTCAAAACGGCACCGTTTTAGGTTTTAAATAGGGATTCTCTGAAGTTCAAAGCAGTCCTCCAACTTTCACATTTATGCAATTGTACCCCTAATTGACCTAAACTTTTGATTTAATGCAATTACACCCTTGCCGAATTTCAAGTGGAGCCCTGGATTTACGCGCCTTTTGCAGATTAATCCCTGGTCTCGGATTTTTACAATTTAACCCCTAATTAACCATTAAACTTTTAATTTCTTCAATTTAGTCCCCAGTTTTTGTCAATTAGGCCCCTATAGTTCGGCGCCTTTTGCAAATTGGTCTCTAGTCTCGGATTTCTTCAATTTAACCCCTAATTGACCTCAAAACTTTAATTTTCTTGCAATTTGACCCCTAAATTCAATCAAATAACTAGGTAAAAATTAAATTTAGTCTCTTAAAATTCCAATCTTCTCAATTAAGCTCAAATTAGGCCCCCAAACTTAATTTTTCACCAATTAAGCCCCTAATAAAATTAATTTGACCCATTTAAAGTATAATTAAGTGCTTGCACTTAATTAAATCCTTCAATTGGACCCAAATTAATTCTTAAACATAATTAAAATTTAATTTGGCTCATGATTAAATCAAATTGGCCTATTAAAAATTTAATTATGTCATTGAACTTAATTTTTATGCAAATTCGTCCAATAATAATTTAATTTGACCTTGAATTTGCATTTTTTTTCTCCATTGTTTTGGCATAATGGGGTACAATTATCCTTGAATCTTCTTCAAAAATTGCAGCTTGATTTCCCGGCCTGCTTTCTCCACGTTGCCAGCAAATAAATAAATGAATTTTTGGGGAATATCCCAGAATTGAGTTATGACAAATGTCATGAACGAAATTTCATCCTTAAAACACTAGGGTCTTTGTTGCTACCTTTAGATGTCTAAGAAGTTGCCTTCCTTTTAGTTTTCTTGTTTGTCTAGGATAATTAATTGTAACTTTAAAAAATCATCTCAAAATATAAAAAATCTTGTTGCCTTCCTTTAACCTTCCTTGTAGGATTAGGAAACTTCTTGAAATAATATAATCAATCTGTCATTAAATACCACCAATCCTTATTTCCTTATATAGCTGGATGAATAAGGAATTCTTGTAAGAAAATAATTTTGAAACATTAATGAATACTCATCGCACTTAAAAATTATGTCACAACCCATTAAAAATCCTTGTACAACTAGAAAATTTTCAAAATAAGTTGTCACATCTTTATTGGAAAAGGATCCTTGAAAAATATAAAGTCCACAAGTTAACAGGAAGTGAATAACAAAATTCATATAACCTGTTCTGACTTATATTGCAAGGTCTTCCTGAACTTTAATTGACTTGAAAGTGTACCACAACATAGAAAAACATATATGTAATCTTCTGATGAAATTTCAATTTAACCAAACA
>Ga0325402_1004858_pt1 | contig 12479 bp, 11 predicted proteins | sample PopdelMetagenome_22_FD_207212 | JGI IMG/M metagenome (GOLD analysis project Ga0325402, IMG submission 207212) | Populus deltoides microbial communities from Bellville, Georgia, United States - Xylem-PdKOR-R3 | ecosystem: Host-associated > Plants > Phyllosphere > Stem > Wood/Secondary xylem... | reverse complement strand
AACCTGCCACTTTTGCCAGAGCTTTTGTGATGAAAATATATATTTAAAAAAACCTGTTCATACATGCGAGACGAAGGTAGTTGATGTCGCAAGGTGGCCTTGCTATCACTGGAATTTGGTTTCCATAACCCCAATCGGTAGAATGAAGAAGAAGAAGCCTGGAGATGATGAGATGATGGCTTCAAATCGACAACTTCATCATGACTCAGAGATTTTGATCTCATATCCTAACATTTCACAGACAGACAGGTAGGGTTCTGCACTGTGCCCTTCTTTTCAAGAACTGGTGGGTTGTCACAGATTTCAAATAGATGACAGGAATGAACAGCACAAGTGGAAATTTGCTATCAAATAACAAAGCATCTCTATGATCAATCAGGCTATCTTGCATGGTCCTGTTATTAGAGAAGGAAATAAAGCTTAAGAAGCCAATACAAGTAGGATCCAAATTGCCGCCCAAAGGCCATTGTAGATTCGCGTTCAGAGAACATCAGATGTGATGCTTTTTCATCGGTGTTCTTCAAGATGTAAGGGTTTGTACTAGATGATGCATCATTAATACAGGAGAAAAGAATGATTACATCCGAAGAGAATATCATTGCCAAATGATCGCCGGCAAACAGTCTCAAAATGGCAAGGGGAAAGTAGGGATGCCAGCACCACCGGCTTGTATGCAAACTAAAGAAGGGTGATAATAACTATGCCTAACCTGAAAATACAAAAACAGATCCTGAAGAATAATGGTGGTTTTCATGAAAAAAAGAATGGCAAAACCCTACGCCGATTTGAAATAATAGCAAGTAGTTAGTCCAACGTGACCTTCGGACCCACTACGATAGTAAGATAGAACACTGCATTCAGCAAGTAAAAAGTGTTTTCTACATGGTAATTTCTGCGTGCCACAGATAAATGGGGCAATAATAACCTTGCCTAAAATTACAAAGTTATGAATGAAAAAGAAAAGGCTCCAAGATTTTATAATGTAATTCTGACCATTAATGGATAGCAGTGATGCTTCTCATAGCTGGGCCAGGTGTCGTCACCAGCCACGAAACCTTGATGGCGCTTCCAAACTTCAGAGTCATAATTCTCTGTTATAGAGAAATGCAGCCCATTTTCTTCAATTTTCTCTAGGAATTTGTCCAATGAATCTCCTCTTTTAGGGCTGAAGAATATTGCTTCTGAGCGCCCAACATTTTTTAACAAGAGTTTGATGGTACAAGCAAGGGCATTGTGGAACTCCTTAAAAAAGGTGCTGTCAAATGGCACATCCATTTACTGAGTATAAAGGAATATAAGCTTAGCATGAAAGGAGAAAACAACGAGTGTTCGATTGCATGTATATATGTATCTGTCATTTAGAATTGGGTGCAGGCACCTTTTGCCGACTAGTGAAGGAAACCTATGAATCTACACAGCCTCAACCAATAACAAATTGTCAATGACAAGATTTTGACACGAATCAAGTCAGGTTTAAATTTAACCGTAAAATATTTGCTGACTAGTTTTGCAAGGTTAGGCATATCTCTCAAACTGTACATCGAATTGAGCTGGAATTTTACATGGAAATACACATGGAAATGTATTGTGGTAAATTTCAAGATCAAGTGGAGTTTATAAACATATTATTTCAGATGGTCGAAGTTACTAGACGAATCTTATCAAATCTATCAGACTAGACATTTACGTACTGATTGGGACATATCTGAAGCTACAAGTAGAATTTTGTTGCGATTCAAGTTGGGCTGAAAACTAGACATCTCTAGCTTTTCAACCATATATGGTAGGCCTAATAATTCATCTAAACGAGAGAGAATAACAGGTTTAAAATCATGATTGAAATCTACCAAGAATGTACGAAAATTTGAGATTCGGGATGCATAGAGGAATTTTAGCATGAAGACTTTGTTTTTATTATTTTATTTTATTTATTTATTTAATGCTGAATAATTATTTTTAAATTGGGTTTGTTTTGGAGCATTAAACATTTTTTAGGGGTTTATTTCATTATTGGACTTATATTAGTTGATTACTAGTTTAGACCCATTAGCTTGCAACCCAAAAGAGATCCATTAAAGTTAGTTAGAGGAGACTATATTATGTTTTTTTAGCTGCAAATTTCAGTAGCAAGTTGAAGAATAAACATGAGTTTTTTTTTTTATGGCAAAACAATATTTCTTTGCAGGGACAAAAATCGTATAATGATTTATCAAATATTAACTGGCTTCGTAATATTATTCACATACTTAGGGTTTTTAGATACAAGGTTAACTTTTTCCAATACCTTTGGTTCTTAGATACAGGGTACCTCTAGGTCAAGGTTCTATCAAATCTGATTTTCGGTTTTCCGAGTTGTTATCTACTTCGTTGGGGGTTGGTTGACCATATAATCAAAAAGCCCACATCAGATTGCATCAGGCATAACTTTGTTGATAGGAAAGTAAACACTATAGTCTGGTGGATAACAGGATGTGAATTGAGGCATTCACACAATATGGGATATATTATGACCGCCACTCTAGTGTTGTCAAGGTGCAAAGTACCCGGGAATATATTGCTGCTATAATAAATTTGATGGACATGAAGTATAACATATATTGATCTAAATTTAGTGATACTTCACTATAGCTAACGGAAAGATAGCCATGCAGCATAGATTATTGAAACAGAAAGTTAATAGAAACAGGACTTACCAGTCACTGGCAACTATGACATCGAAAGTGTTGGAGATATTATAAGTTACTTCCTCATCCCAATGCAATGTCACAGTCTTCACTTTTGTATTACCAAATGCTGTGGAGTTGGCATCTATGCTATGCTGAATATCTGGATGTTAAAAGGAAACAAAAGAGAAAGAGAAAGTGGAGCAATGCTGCATTCACACACAAAGTGAACATATAAGTTTTGAATCATAACCCAGCAAACTGAAAAAAATGTAGTTCTACATTGGCACAACTAATCACCAGCACAAACACAGAGCTAAGCCTGTTATATGACTATGCGATGACTTAAAGCATCAATAAATTATATCTCTAACAGACCACATTTAAACTTCAATTAAAATACTATTGTTATCATAAAGAATAATCCTTCTTTTTCTAAATGAGAGACATAAAACAACGTAAAACATCTTGAATCTTGATGACAGAAGCTAAGCAAACAAGTTTATCCAACAAAGAAGGATGTTTACAGTGATGTCCAATCATAAGGAAGATGCAAGCAACCAAGGATAGCACAAGCTGAAGACTTCCAACCTGATTCATATTCTCATTACCAGAGTCACCCTTAAAACCGCCCATCACTAGCAATTTGAGAAATTTAGAGCTTAACATTAACTGAAATTCTAAGCAAGTGAATAATGAGCCACAAGCAACTTGAAGTTCTAGTTAGAGAATGCAAATAGACTTCAAACTCACAATCTAGGTGCATGCTTCCCATTGACATGTCACTTTTTCAATATTGTAGATATAAAATCTTCTCATAACTCTTCTACAATGAATAATCCCAATCAGACACTAGCTAGTCACTGCCCATGTCGTAGAAAAGTTTCAAACATTTAAACTTTTCACACCATGTCTTATCAAGCTATCCCAACTTATCAGAACAATTGTCTGGGAACTAGAAAACTCTGAATCACTCTCAGTTCATGACATTGAATGAAAAGGGTCTCTAGAAACAGTTGACTGAACAATTTATCCTAGTTTTGCAAGTCGTGAAGTGCAGGTCTTATCTGCCAACAGACAGCATTTCAAAGTAAAAATTCTTTACTTTTCTCAGCACATCATAGTATATTTCTTTGCATCGCAAATGCATAAGGGGAAAAGGATATTGAAAGATTCTTCAAAGCTTAAAACTTTAGCTTCATTTTGCTTTTAAATGCGACTAATAATCATTAATTTGTAGACATGTTAAAAACTGAAATTAGCTAATCAAAAGGATACAATCTACTACTACTGGATTTCCATCTGAGATTACAACTTCCAATGCCTCAGTTGTTGCTGCAATAACTAATCCAGCTAAGCCATATCCCGATCCAAGCTCAATAACTCTTTTAGACCTGAAAAATTAAACGAGCGTGCACAAATCAAATAAGTAGCGCAGATTCAAAGAAGATTTCAAAATAACACCAGCAAAACAACCAGAATACAGACAATTACAGCTGATTAATTATTTTTCAATAGTGAATAGAATCACCAAAAGCACAGAGTTAAAATTATTCACAAACCTGAACATGTCTGCATGTGACAAGCAAAAATATGCAAGGACATCTTCAGATGGCCACTGACCTGTATATAACAACAACATTATAATGAAAGCAAGAAAGATAACCAATCTAAAGTTTATACCATTTAAGTTTCTTCCCAGAAGCATTCAAGTTTCAGTCTTCCTTCCAATCAAAAACCACGTTAAACAACTAATGATCGTGGTGCATATACTAACTGCCATTATGAATTCATATTTAACCATACAACCATGTTCTTACAAAAGGGTCCTCCAGAATCTGTATAAATGATAAACTTATCTTCACCGCGATATATATATAAAAATAAGAAATGAATGAATGAATTGAAGATTGGGTTAAGACAATCTCAAGTCAACATTCTTGCGAAAACTGAATAAATGATGAGCTTCACATATAAGATACATATCTTAAAATCAAAGGAATAGTAAGAAAAGTGCTATCTATTTGTTGACTAGAGATATCCAAAATGTTCATCAAAATAAAATCTTTCTTTCAAGTACTCAGTTGCCTTATATACTTTTTTCTTACAGCAAGATAAAGCAAACAACTTGATACAAGAAACTCAAGAATGACAAGCAGAACTTACACACTAGGCCAGTGTTATCGACATTGTATCTATCAGAAACCTCAAAATCACTCAAATCAACACCATTATTTACTCTTTGCCTGCACAAAATCCCACTCATGCAAATCAATCACGAAAAAACCATATCAGATTTCAATTCAAATTTCATAAATGACACTACCTGCTCGATAAAATGACTGAAAGAAAAAGCAACATAACTTACTTGACAAGAATTTTGGGAGTTCCATCAACAGGCAAAGCGTAGCAAATGCAAACATCTCTAAAGTTTGATTCTTCGTTAACATGATCTTCAACCACTTGGCCTGGTATCAAGTTAAATCCTTGATGGGTTTTTCTTGAAATGCGCTTGATAGCACTTGGAGATTGATTATCTGCAAGATAATTGGTTTAAGACATCGGCCCAAGTTAACATTCATTCTACAAAAAAACTAATGATGTTCCAAAATTATGTTTTAGTTGATGTGTTAGAAGAGATTAAGGAAGTACCGGGACTTTCACGAGTTTTGCGAAGAAGGGCTTGGCGTAAGATTGCCCATCTGAGAGAAGACGGTTTTGTATTTGTTTTGGCTTCCATCTGATTCACGTTTCAAGTCCAGATGGCTCCATGGTTTTATTGCAGGATTTCACTCTTCTAATCCTTTGATTTTATATGTTGTTTTATTTGAGTACTCCAACTTTAACTTATCATTTGGTGATCTTGATTCTATCTCTCTAAACTAAGATTTTTAATAAAAATCGATGTGTCCTTATAAAAACAAAAACATGAAAAAATGTGTCTATTTATATTTTATTTTATTTTTATTAGTATTGGTGTTCATGTCAGCTTGCACACTTTGATTAATTTCACGGGTTCTGAAATTAATGATTATGTAAATTTTCAGTGACCCTGAGATTTATAGAACTCGAACTGGTAATTTTTAAAAAAACAACCTCATCTGACCAGTTAAGATATACCCTTTAAGGTTCTATTTATATATTTTAATAAACTTTGATATTGTTCTTATATAGGTCACATGATATTATTATTATATTTACTCCGTACCTTAATCTTTTGTTATAGAAATGAATGCATATATTTGTTATAGAAATGAACATTGATCAATAAAATCTCTTATCTAGTTTATCTAGTTAGACAACAATTCGATCTAATCTATTATCTAGTTATTTTTTCTCTGCTACAATCTCTCAAGAATAGTCAGACCAAAAACCAAGAATCCAACATCCACCAATTTTCCTCTTCATCCATTGCCATTACCAACCACATCAACCTCTTTTTCATCCACCAACCAATAAAATTGATTGTTCAAGTAAAAAAAACCATCACTCCAAAACACAACACCACTAGCACCATCATTACTTCCTCACACAACCTACACTAAATTTAACAATCAAATCATATAAAAACAAAACACTATAAAACTCCAATAATATTGAATGAGAAAAATAAACTAGAAAAACTATTTCCTTTAAATAGAGAAAAAATAGAAAAACATCACATAATACAAAATAGGAAAACATAAAATTAACTAAGAAAAATATTTATTTTTCTAAAAAGCTTCTACATTAGTCTCTCGGGTTAGAAGAAACTCATCCTCGAATTTAGATACCAGTCACAAACCGTCATAAATCATAAACATCTTTTTTTGTATGGTCACCCCATCATTAATTCCTAACAACTTTATACATGTCACCTCGTTAAAGGTCTTTAACATAACGCATTTATGCATGCCACCCCATGATGAATTTCTAACACAACACATTTATGCAGATCGCCCCACCGTGGATCTCGTAATGAGGGTTTCCAATAACAAAAATTGACGTAGATGGAAACAATACACTAGTTCCAAGATATCTTTTGTTTGAGGAGAACCTTTTCATCCCTTCTAACACAAGCATGTTCAGTATGTGATCTCTTCTAACTATAGTTAATCAACAAAACACAATAATCAACCACCAAGAACCATTGAGATATGATACATGTCCTCTTATAACTAAAATCACTAGTAATTGTTAGACTTTGATATCAATTGATGCATATGGAAATGAAGGATAAAAATTTGTTACAAGTCAAAACTATCAAAATATTTTATTTCTATCCATCAGAATTAGCATTGCAAAAAAACTATTATTTCTTTTTATATAGAAAAAAAAACCCTAGAAACCTCTAATAATATTGAATAGAAAAAAAATTTAGGAAAACTATTTTCTTCAAGTCAAAAAATCAAAATAAGAAAACATAAAAATTAATTAAGAAAAATATAAATTTTTATAAAAAGACTATTGTATCATAATCAACTGCTAATTCAGAAATTTTAGCTCAAATTTATTACTTTCTATCTAGATTTGCAGTGCATCCCCCCATTTCTTAGTCTTTGATTATCATTGATAGAGAGACAATTTTTTTTCCTGTTTTCGGCTGAAACATAATACAATATAAAAGAATCACTATTAATAATGATAACCAAATAAGTACATTTACAATGTTACAGTATCATCACTCATACTAATAATCAATCAAAAAATTACAATCAAATTAATTATATTACTAGATAGATGGCTTGTGCTATACTACAAGCTACATCAATTATTTTTTAAATATAAAAAACCTATTTAAGCATGTTTTTAGAAAAAATACAAACAAACAAACAAATTTTTAAAAATGATCTCTAAATCAAATTTCAATTAAAAAAAAGAAACCTAATAATTTAATTTGGGTGTATTTAAAAAACTTAAGGAATAATACAATGCATGCACATTGTTAAAGGGCGCTCCTCGCAAGTGCCATCAAACCCGGGTCAGTTGTTTATTCTTAAAATCTTCTGAATTGAATTCATTCATGCTCAGGTTTAAAAAGAAATCATGAGAAGGTTGACTTGGTGAGACTCAATTCATTTGTTGGGTCTAAAAAAACGTAAAATATTGGTAAAAAACATAACTTGACTAAAACAAATTCAAAACAATATCTATTTTTTTTATATAAATATTGAGACGGTGACATGGATTTTTAATAATCATAAATTCAAAACAGGATGCATATTCGACATCAAATTTTTTAAAAATTTGAGATGATAACATATTAGATTGACATAGGTCAGTGTAGGTTGACCAACCAAACTCACAATTTAAGTCATAAGATTATGATAACCCTAAAAAAAAAACTAAAAACAAATGTTTGATTCTCAATCAATCTAATGTTGAAAGAAGAAATCATAAATCAAAATTTTCAATTAAAAAGAAAAAAAACAGAGTGAACCCGAGTTAATCTATCAAACAGCAACCATGGTCATAAAACCCACTTGATTTAATAACTTTTTTATTTTTTATATTATTCTCTATTTAGTCATACGACAACCAAGCACATGAGATTTTTTTTATCAAATAAAAATATTCTTTAAAGAAAGAAAAAAATTTGACAAGCATGTTGAACTGAGAAAATAAATATCAACACAATTATTTTCAATCTAAATAAAAAAATGCTATGATTTCATAAAAAATTAATTCCAATAGTTTTCAATAAAAAAAATTGAATTATTTTTAGGTATTTTATTTTCATTTATCAAAGTATAAAATACATGAAAAAAAACAAAAAACAAAAAAAAAAGAAAAAAGAAAAAAAAATAAACAATACAGGTCAAACATGCATGGACGCACACTCATGGCCTTTTAAAAAAAAGCTTGACCAGCATGTCAAGCCTTTTAATAATTTTTTAATATTAAACGGTGAAGGTTGTATTGTTTGCCTTTAATTTTTTTTTAAAAACAAAATATTATAAATGGCATGTTATCTATTAGTCTAGTTTCCAACTTTTTTGTCAATAAAAAATTAGGCCATGGGTATTTTGTGGCAAAAACTCCTATTTTTAACTATATTTTGACCTCAAAACATCTATAAAATATCATAGAGACTTTTATAAACTCATTTATGACCTTAAATGACCCTAAAATCGATAAAAAAATAAATAAAATCAATTGAATTCAAAATATTTCTTGAGCTCAGATTTGTCATCTCAGGCGCTGGAAATGCTAAAGAACACCTCAGTAAAATTATGTTCACCAAATGAAACTCGCTAATACAAAGAATGATCTTTTCGTGGCTAAAATTGATGTCAACAACTATTTCTTTTTCCACCATTAAATTCAGCGACTTTCTCTCTCTTCTCTCAAATCACAAATTAAAAATAAAAAAAAAGTTTTAGATTAAAATCAAAATTTTAAAACACTAAGAGTTTAAAAAGTGATAATTAGAAAAGTAGAAGGACAAAATCAATTGAATTCAAAATATTTCTTGAGCTCTGAGTTGTCATCTCATGACAATGGAAATGCTAAAGAACATCTTAGTGAAATTCTCCTCACCAAATGAAACTCACTAATATCAAGTATGATTTTTTCATGGTTAAAATTGATTTCAACAACTATTTCTTTCTCCACCATTAAATTTAGCAACTTTATCTCTTTTCTCTCAGATCACAAATTAAAAATAAAGAAAAAAAAGTTTTAGATTAAAATCAAAATTTTAAAACACTAAGGGATTGAAAAGTGATAACTAGAAAAGTAGAAGGACTAAAGAAATCTTTGTGCTCCAATTTGAAACTGCTATCTTTTTTTTCACTTTTCTCTCCTATTTTTTCACCTCATTCTTTGTTAACAAATTATAAGCAATTGACTATTAATTGACAATAAAAAGACTTAATCAAAGCGGAAAAAAGATCGATAACTAAAAAATTAAAAAAAAAAGAGTGAATTATCAACCTTTTCTATTTATAGTTAAATTTAAGAGTATAATAAATGTAATTCTTGTTTCTTATTTTTAATGACTTTTCTTGAAATCATATCTTTTTCAACAAAACAAATATTATCGTGTTCAAATAATACACAAATACAATTAAATCTATTTTTTTTTTTTTTCAGAGTTTGAATTCCAAAAAGCATTTGCTAGTGAAAAACCTTGATGCCTTTTAGTTTTTTTTTTTTTTTTTTAAATTTATTCTGCAAGTTTGCTGTGGATGAAAGCATGCAGACCACTACTTCTTCACGCTTCTTTCTTTTAAACTTCTCCTTAAAGAATTGGGCAACCTTTACCAAAAACCCCCGGTGCTGTTGGGCAAGAAGCTAACGGGCATCCTTCCGACTCGCTTCCCCACCACTCGAGGCTAACATGCCACATTCCCAAGCACAAGTAAAGGAACACAGCCATGAAGGCCAATCCAGCATCCAACGCCCCTGACAGCACATAATTATGGCGGCTCCACCAGTCGCGATAGTACCTATAAGCAATAAAGCCTGAAGCGAATCCGACTACAACCCACGTAGTGTAGTTCACGGCGGTAGCTGGCAGCATGTTGAGTGTAGCGCTTAAGAGTACTGGTATGGAGATAAGTCCAATCCAATCCTTGTTAGGGAAGGCCTTGTGTGCCAGCCAAACTAGGATAGGAGCTATTGCCCCGCCTAAGAAAAACCAGTTGGTGGCTGAATAATGGCCAAGATCTCCAAAAACTCTGCGAGGACCAATAAGACCCCAGATCACAGATGCATCATAGAACAAATGGTCGCTTGGGCAAGTCCATGGGCTTCCTGGTGAAAGCAATTCACGATCACATATATTTGGGATGGTTTCCATCAGCCACCATGCAGTTCCTAGATGTACCAACGCAGATATTATAGTACCAACCACCTGGATAAAACAAATATCATCTCATAAAAAGCAGCAAGGACCATAGATGGGTATAATTAACGAATTTGAAAATCATATATGTATGCAAGACACTCAATGAATAAAAAAAAAACATGAAGATGAGCAATTTCCTTTTGCTAATGTTATATGGGGAAGAGGAACATAAGTGGAGCTAACCTGTGCCATGAACATGGCTCTCGGAGGAATCTTCATGTAATGACCAAGCTTGAAATCTTCCAAGAAGGTGATACCTTGTTTCATGCTAATGTATCCGTACACTTTAAAGCATATGTTAGCAACAGGAAATCCTGGGTACAGGTAGCCAATGACATATTCTGTTATCACATTGAGGCCTGGTGTCTGCTTGCAAAAGAAAACATCATGTTAGAAAACAATAAGCTCGAACAAATGCTGAAAGCATTGCGCCATTGGAATTAAACTTGTCTATACTTGTTGGAAGCTCTTAAAGGATTTCTCATCTAAGAAATTTTAAGCTGAAAATGATGACAGCGGAAACATGGCAGAATGTAGAGGCATCCCCACGTCTACAACATATTTCACATAATTACAGAAGAAAGAGTTGATCAGAAAAATAACGTACAAGTGTACCTTATTTGTTGTAGCAGTGATCACTCCAACAGGAAGGGTGAAAAATACGGCCATACCACAGGCTAGCAAGACACCCCACCATGGTAATTGGAGTTGCTCATTGTAGTACTCACATGTAAATATGGTTGCTGCTATGTTTAGGAAAAGGATGCACAAGAACCACCATTCAGGGACTTGATTATATTTCCTCATAAGCTTTGTATGCACATCCATTTTCTTGTATCTGAAAGCAGACTTGCTTAGTTGCCATATATCTCTGCATCCTCAAAAAAAAAAAAAAATGTGAGTTCAACTTAAAAGAACATGATATAGATATATTTATGCAACGCAAGATATCAGTTGCAGAACAAAACCTGCCTCTAATTACCCAATCTTGATTGTAGTTATGGTTTGATACTAGAGGATAGTTGGAATGCAAAGAAAATACAAGAGTTTATATGCGGTTTAACATAACAAAAGGGGGTTCACAATTTGCTCGAGTATAACCATGAACTGGCAACTACAACTTAGCTTAACTAACAAATATATGCATATCAAAATAAACAGAAGGTATCCAAGCTTCTGATTGTAACAATTTGACATGAATATACATGACTTACCTGCCATGGAAGAGGAAAACATGAACTACGGTGGCTGTCAAGCAGGCAAAATTGAGACCATAAATCATAGCGAAGATAGTGCTGAGGTAGAGAGGGCCTTGACGGTCATACGCATCTAAGTCAATATGGAATTTTGGGTCTATGATAGCTGAGATATTGTAACTCTGGCCAGTAGAGGTGAACAGGCCATCTGAGAATATGGGAAAGTTCTTGGCCTCGTAAATATTGAGCCAATATGCAATTGGAGCAATAACATACATAAGAAGCACAAAACCAGCAGCAATATTGGCAGTTGCAAACCATGGACTGGCTAGGGGACTCCCAAGGTAAGAGGATATGGTGGCCCAATCAAATCCAAAGGCACCAATCCCAAGACCATGGAGTCCTGATCCTAGCTGATGAGCTAGGATGGAAGAAGGGAATATCCAACAAAGCCATGATATAGAGGTTAACTTGGGGAAAAGATAGCCCGGAAAGGCATAATAGGCGAAGCTGCAAATGAAGGCAATGATGAAGAACTGATTCCTTGTTAATCCATCTTTATGCCTTTCCTCTTTCTCATGTAATGCCCTGCAATTTCATGTTAGTAGATACAAACAGTATATTTAAGCAGTAGAACTTAAAGAGTTGCTATTTTGGTAGCAAACCAAGGCAACAAGGTCTAGAAGAAATTCACACGCTTAGCTTGTAGAAGCGAAGTTTCATTTCAGGTATTACGTAATTAGCTTGGTTCAGTTACATTAAATGGAGAGAAATCAGATGATAGGCTTA
>Ga0325402_1004857_pt1 | contig 12479 bp, 8 predicted proteins | sample PopdelMetagenome_22_FD_207212 | JGI IMG/M metagenome (GOLD analysis project Ga0325402, IMG submission 207212) | Populus deltoides microbial communities from Bellville, Georgia, United States - Xylem-PdKOR-R3 | ecosystem: Host-associated > Plants > Phyllosphere > Stem > Wood/Secondary xylem... | reverse complement strand
AAATCAATAATTTAATTGGAATTTAATGGATATCCAGATAATATGTAGAATTTTTTTTATAGTTATTTTACTAAATAAATAAGAAGTAGGGTACATATATTATATAAATATATTTATAGAATATTTAATTTTTTTAATATATTATAATATACATATCTCATTGTATAACATTATCTTTCTATCATTTAATATACATATACATACTTTAAATAAATAAATATATTAACTATTTTATTTTTTATTAAATAATAAATACTCATACGAATACTCAAAACTCAATGGATAAATTATAAATATCTAAATTTCTTATCCGATGGATAATGAATATGGTATAAATATTAAAAAATTCAACCCTTAAATATTAATTGTCATTCTACAAGTCACCTAATCAATATGTTTTAATTTTTTTTAAATGAAATCATTTTATAAAAAATTTAAATTTTAAACTAGGTTCTTATCAAAGGCATGGATTGACTTATTAAGTCTATTAGATCAATTCTAGATTGACTTTATTTACATTCTACCTAGGTTAGAGATCAAGTTAGTTGGATCCTAAGTTAACTCGTCAAGTCTAGCTAAGTTTAATATGTGTATTTATAATAATTAACATAAATTTTATTCCTTTTCTTTTTACAATGATAATACACTCACACATTAAAACTTACTGATATTTTATAAATTTAGACCTAATGGTAGATGACTAGTGAACCTATGATAAGTAAATTTGTTTGTGTGTGTGTGGATATATAACTCAAACAAATAACACATAATAGTAATTGTAAAGTTAAACTATCATTCCATAGACATTCAACCAATTCTAGATTTTTAGATAAATCTTTTATATCCAGTACATTAAATCTTGGGAGAATTTCTGAAATTCTCTTGGTAATAAATATATCTCACCACACAAACTCATCTAAAAAATCAACATTTGATATTCGTAGCACTAGTTTCTAAAATATTGATTATACCACAAATATATTCAAACCATTATATACAAATATTAACCAACTTTCTCTACCAACCTCTCCAACATTCTTATCTGTAACCGAAAACATCTAGAATGAACTGATTGTTCTTGAAATAGATTTTATTATAAACAAAAACTATTTTATTGATGATTTTTATAGTATCTATAACTCTGAAAAGAGATCTTAGTTCTTTAAAAATTTCATGAAAGAAAGACATGAAATATAAAAATATTTTTATAATTTTGTTGCATTACATAAAATCCAAATTTTGTTCTTTAATTGGTTCAAATCATTTAATGTATTTGAATACGATATTACATATTCATTTTCAAAGCATGCATGTCCTTTAACATGTAGAAATAAAATGCATGTTTCAAAGCTTACCAGTGGTACTTTTATTGAGTCTGAACATCTACCCTTGAGAAACTTTAAAATTCTTTATAATAGTCAGATTGAAGATGCTGCCCCTTGCAAAAACCCAAGTGAAGACATCACTACAAACACCAAACACGTTATCAAACAAAACAACTTTACCAATAACAACTTCAATACCATATGAAAACAACTGCCCAAAACAGAAAAACAAATCCAAAAGACTATTGTTTTTTCAGTTGAAACTACAAAACTTTTAGACCAGAAGTTAAAAAACTTAGTATCAAACCATACTAAATTACAAAAACTAGCCAAACTTAATTCCAAAACAACAAAAATGACTTTTTTAAAGCCATTAAAGATCACCTTAACCACCTTAAAGTTTCGCCCTCCAGCTTGATTGCTCTTAACTCCCCTATAAGTCAGTAATAATCCCTAAATCTCCACAAGACACATAAACGTTGTTCAGAATTATCAAACCCAGACCACTAATAAATAAGCCTTTCAGGAAGAAACTCCTGAAATTAATAAACTTGTTTAGAGAAATCTTACTCCTAAAACAACCATCGCTCCTAATATATCCCTCAATAATGAACTAATTGTTATAAACCAACACAGATTCAATACATCTTCCCTTTATGAATGGAACATAGACGGAATGTTCAAATACAATATCCTAAACACTTTACAACAAATAACCATAGTTGTCAATGCCTACAAAACTCAAACTGGAACTTCAAATAAAGCTATAGTCGAACTCTTTATAGCTGATTTTTTTGCCAGTTAAAAGGATGATGAGATTATCATCTCACTGAAACCCAACACCTTGAAATCCTTAACTCTATGCAAATGACTGAAGACCAAATATATATCCTTAAACTCTGATGGAAACACCATTCAAGATGCAGGTTCAACCCTCATTTTAACTATTTTCCTATATTTTATAAGAGATACTTCCCATCTTAAAGACAAAAATATTGAACTTTTTTCCATATTAGATACGAAAAACTCAATGACTTCCAATGATATAAAAAGACTTTTCTTACTCATGTCATGCTCTAAGAAGATTCAAATCAACCCTTCTAGAAAGAAAAATTCCTTATTGGTTTGCCGACCCTCCTAGAAGAAAGAGTCAGGGACAAAACCAAAGACATTTTTGTCTCTAAAACAATCCCTTATGACCAGGTAACATATGGTGAGTTTGTCCATTTTACCTAAAAAAATATCTTAAGATTTGCCAAGACTCTAAAATTCAGAAACACTTGAAGTGGGAAATGAGAAGAGCTAGACTGGAACTTGAAAGTTTTTGTCAATAATTTGACCTATCCCTACCAAAGCCAACTTGTAGTGGTTCATGCTCCAAATCTACCATCTCAAAGCCCAACAAACCACCTAATAGAAGATCAACTCATAAACACAAAAAATGTTTTTATACTAAATATTAGTCGTACTATAAAAAGACCATTACAAAACCCATAAAACCTTTTCAGTCAAAACAAAAACTCAAGCCTAAATTTGACCTTGAAAACATTACCTATTAAGAATAAGGCAAGAAAAGTCATACCTTTAAATTTTATCGAATTAATACAAAGTTACATGAACTACAATTAGAAGAATAAGTCATCCACTATATCCAAAATATTTTGGTTGAAACATCTGAGACTAAATCCAACCTGTCAAACATTTCTGAAGAATCCTTCCAAATAAATGAGTTAGCAATATCCAGTTCTAACCTAGACACATCAAACCATAACACTTCAAAACAAATAAATATCTTAACCCAAGATGAATAATTTATTCTTGAAGCTATCAAAATACTTATTAATCCTTAATTGCAAAAAAAAAACTTATATGGAAAAACTTATAAGTTCTTTTGGTAAGCTAGAGACACTACAATTTGTTCAAAAATAGTCATTATTGTCATCAACCAGTACAAATAATTATGACCTTACCAAAATTCTCAATAAAAAAAAATCTAAACATGTTGCTACTATCTCAGATCTATAATCTGAAATTAAAACCCTTAAAACTGAACTACAAAACCTCAAACAAGCCCAACAAAAAGACTATGCTAGTTTACAACACTTTTTTACTAAGTTAGAAAGCCACTCTGATTCTGTACCAGAATCAGAAGACCAAACCCTAAAGAATTATATATTGGATCATGCATTGTCAAATATTAAACACATTCCTGAAGATTTTCTACATGTTTTAACTCAAATTACTTTAAAAAACATAATATAAAAATTACAGTAATCTTTTCAAATGATTTTAAAATAGATATTATTGCATTGTTTGATACAGATGAAGATTTGAACTGCATTAAAGAAGGAATAGTTCCAAAATGATTTTTACAAAGCACTTTTAAAAAAAATTATATAACAAATAATACCAAATTAGTTATTGAATACAAAACTCAAGCATAAGTTTTTAATGATGAGTTTTATCTAATTTTTTTTTATTGTTACTAATGATATTAATCACATTGTTATTCTTGACACTCCTTTTATTGATATGATTACTCCTTACAAAATTGATCATGAAAGTATTATTTCAAAAATCAATAGTTTGAAACTTGTTTTTCTTTTCTTAGAAAAACCAAAGACTAGGAATTTAAATCTAATCAAGGCATGTTTTATTCATACTCATCACATGAATACATTGATTTGAGGAAAGCAATATCATCTCGTGTATTTTAGACAATATGTCTTTTACAAAAAAAAAAAAGAGCAGCAGTTACAAAATTCTATTTTACAAAAAAGAATTTTAGAATTTCAAAGCAAAATAGAAAAAAAAGTTTTTTTTTCTGATTTACCAAATGCCTTTTGGAAGATAAAGCATGTTGTTGATCTTTTTTATGATGATAATTTTAATGGAAAAAAATTCCTACAAAAACAAGACCTATTCAAGTGAATGTTGAATTAGAACAACATTATTGACTCGAAATCAAATATTTAGAGTCTAAAGGTGTTATACAAAAATCATGTTTAGTTTGGTCATGTGTAGCTTTTTATGTTAACAAAAATTCTGAAATTGAACTTTTGAATTAAAAACCTTGGCTTGTTATAAATTATAAATATTTGAACAAACTTTAAAAGAATTAGATATTCAATCCCAAACAAAAAAAATATTTTTTTTATAAAAATTACATTTTGCATTCATATTTCAAAGTTTGATATAAAATTAGGATTTTAGCAAATTCAAATTCATCCAAAAGATCATTACAAAACTGCATTTACAATCCTATTTGATCAATATAAGTGAAATGTCATGCTATTTAGATTACAAAAATGCTCCATTTGAATATAAAAAAAATCATGAATGATATTTTCAATGCATATTCAAAATTCTGCATAATATACATTGATGATATTCTTATCTTTGCAGATTCAATAGAACAACATTTCAAATATTTGCAAACATTCTTCTATGTTGAAAAGAAAAATGGTGTAGTTGTTTAAAAAAAAAAGATTTCTCTTTTCCAAACTAGTATTTGTTTTCCTGGTCATTATGTCTTCCAATGAACAATTACACCTATTAAGAGATTCCTTACATTTGCTACTAAATTTCCTAACAAAATTCTAGAAATACACCCAATTACAAAGTTTTTTAAGAAGTCTTAATTATGTTCTAGACTTTTATCCTAATGTGAGTAAAATAAAAAAACTCTTTCATGATAGGTTAAGAAAGAACCTTATTCAATGGTCTGATGAATATACTAGAATTGTTCAACATATTAAAAAACAGGTCTAAGAAATTCTTTGTTTACATAATCTCAATCTCTTAGCTTCTAAAATAGTTGAGACAAATGTTTCTGAATTAAGGTACAAGAGTATTCTTAAACAAGTACAAAAGAACAAAAAAGAAATTCTTCAATTTACATATGCATATTGTAATGATTGTCAAAAGAACTATTCTAGTATCAAAAAAGAATTTCTTTCCATTATGTTATGCATTACAAAATCTCAAAATGATTTATTAAATAAAAAATTCCTTTTACATACGATTGCAAATCTGCTAAAGAAATTTTACAGAAAAATGGTTAAAATATTGCTTCAAAACAGATCTTTTTTCCCCGATAACAAGCTATATTAAGTATTTTTTATTTTGACATAGAATATATAAAAGGAGATATAAATTTCATTTCTAATTTCCTAACCAAATAATTCATCCAAAATAGGTCCTAATGTCTCTCAAATCCAAATCCAGAAATAAAGTCTAAATCTTCAAAATCACAAAACCCTATAAAACCCCTTTCCACAACCATTTCTTCTGCAAAACCAATTAAATCCTAGTATGAAGTAGTACTTAAAGATGAGGAAGCATAACGCTCTTTACATGTACAAAATTGGGTAGAATCCATATCCAATTCGCTAGAATTGCTTCTAACCTTACAAACTATCAGTCATAAATCATCACTGGACAAAAAACCTTCTCAGGTAGGTGAAACTACAAAACAGAAACAGGTTCTTCCTCATAAAAAACCCTCATTTTATTTTAATCGAAATTCTCCATTTGAACTATTTCAAAAGCTTTTAAAAGAAAAATCTGATTGCATTGAAAAATCAAAATTTCAAAATATTGTAACTATTGAAAATGATTTTTTTTTACTGTGACCATTCCATTGTAGTTACAAAAGTCTTCCCTCCAAACTAGTATTTAAAACTTTGGGATTTATCTAAACCCTAGTTCTACTATATGACAATACTTAATATCACAACTTACACCAAATTCAAACATTTCAAAATACAACAAAATCATTCTCAATATGCCTATTCTACATGCATTATTCAAAATATCATTCATCCTTCTGATTGGAAACAGCCCATTCACCAAGCAATTCAATTTCTAATCAGTTACCATGTCAAACTTGGTAATTTTATTGCTCGTCCTTATTCTTATTGCGATTATCAACAAGCATGGTCCAACACCTTTTTCCTTCAAAATTCCAAGGGTAGCCACTCCTGGTTATTCTATTTTAATAATTTCATCAAGACTTCAAATTTACCCAACTAGTTTTTTCAATGATAGGATTATTTTGGTTGTACTTTTGAAGTAATGAAACCTCACGCTTTAGTTAAAAACGGTTACATTTACTTCAAAAACAATTTCAAACCCTCATAAATTAAGAAAAAATTCTCACTAATTCTCCTTTTCTATTCCAATTTCTTTATCCATTGGGTTTATTCCTGTCATTTTGACTACAACACTCAATATGGGTATCATATCCTCATCAGAAGATACAAAGTAAAATGGTGGGGCTCCTTTGCAGCAGAAACTAAAAGTTTCAAACATGCTGTTATAGAATGGTTATAACAACACCAAAATGCTCTAGTTTTATACTCAAATCCTTGGTCCAAATTCTCAGTACGTAGATCTCATGCTTTTGCTCTTCTTACCTCGACACAGTATGAGGAAGAGTATTTCAAAATCATGAAGCAACTTCGACAAAGCATCAAAGACAATGATTCATATCCATCTTTATCATCTTTAGGATCTATAATCAGCCTAACAGATGACAATGAAAATCATTGTTATGGTATCCTCCCACCTATACAAAAATCTGAGGTAGTCATTGTCTTTATAATTTTGTTTTTAAAAGGTCCAAAAATATTTCGGCACAAGTGGTTAAAACAACTAGCTACCATTTCAACATTTCAAAAAGCTAATCCCCAACTTTTATAAATGACAAATGTAACGCCCGCAGATTTCGTAAGCATTTAAAATTAATTTCCTACAATTTGGTACGTAAAAATACGAGTTTTATTTATTTATTTATTTTACACTGTAATGAAATTTCTGCTGAAATTTCGGCAGAGTCTCCCCTATACCGGGAGGTCTCAAGTTATCAACAACTCATCCTATACATATCTCATGTTCATTCCATCATCAACGCATATCCATATCGCATTGCGACCACAATTATTATTAATCATAATATTTTGCAAATCTAGGGATTCATTTCGAACATATAATTTGCAACACAAGCTAATAGTAATAAACTTGATTAATAACATTAATATTACAAACATAAATTATGAAGGTCTTTATGATTAAGATAAAGGAACATTAACATCGTTCCTGTCATATAATTATCCAAAGACAATACAACAACATCCATTTCATTCCAGGTTCATGCAGAAGAAATAAGGATGTTAATCCTAAGTCATACAAAAGGATTGGAAATGTTAATTCCCTAATTCATACAAAAGAGCTAGACACCTAGGACACTACTCTTGACAGGAATGAGAAAGACCTGCAACATCAAAATAAGAGAATAATTATATTAAATAAATAAAAATACAACTAGATAATAGAGGGTCACCACTACGTGTAACTACGCATATGTGTACTCACTCGATAGGGCATAATCATAGTTGATCCGCAAAAGAAGATCCTTTACTACATCTAACGCCTATCCTTCCACAACCTACTTATGGTTTTCTTTTCGATTATCATACATTAACTTTTGTCTGATTTACCCTTTTTCTTATCCGCCCCAAATTCTGAGGCAGTCATTGTCGACACTAATAACTCCTATTAATGTCCTTAGTCATCCTTACCCGGATAAACTAATCAATTCCTTAGCAATGCCGGCACCAACTTAATCGATCAATGCCATTGAGCTATTTCCAACCCAAAATAGTCAATCAATTGCTCTCCATCACTTGGAGATGTTTCTAGAAATGCCGATGCCAAGTTCTCTTGACACCATTAACTTCCTCCTTAGGAAGTTAATCAAGTTATTACGGGTTTGCCGATACAGACATTATTTGTCAGTATCATTAACTATTTGTGATATAAATAGTTAATCAAGTTCAATATTCATTATATTTCCATCAATGTCATATCGATGTTAACAATATTTGTTAACATCATTAGCCGCCCCTATTCGAGGTCGGCTAATCAAGTCCATAGGTGGTCATTTTCTTTTTTCTTTTTTCTTTTTTTCTTTTTTTTTATATATACATAATATAGACCCATATCCGAACTCCGAATCCCAGAGTTTATGATCAAAATTCAGATTTCAAATCCATGTCTGTTTCACCATATCTTTCCTTTCTTTGGTCATATTCACCGGATGGACATATTCATATAATAACATTATTTCTCCTGCTTGTAGGCAACATTCACATCGAATTAGTATTTGTTTCCCTGCCCGTAGGCAACATTCCATTGTAATAACATGTCTTGCTTATTGGCAATGTTCACACAATAATAATATTTCTCCTACTTGTTGGTAACTTTCACGCAACAATATTTGTACTGCCCGTAGGCAATGTTCACATAACAATATTTCTCATGATACATAGTAGTACAAAATACGCATAATGTCTATCATATAACTAGCATTACAAGAATTTAAACAATTTAAAGAAGTAAGGGGGCAACCCTTACCTTGAACTCCTGTTGTACTTACACGTGAGAAGTCGGGTCCCACTCTTTATGCTTCTCCTACATTTTAGTGGAATATCCTGAATCAGTACTCAAACCCATTTCTAATTCATTCATCATATCTATTATTTCACATGCCCAATTAGTTTCGAAAACAAGTTCATGAATAGGCTTTTTTTTAGTTATCACTTTAATTCATTAAATCAACATCCATTCTCACTAATATTAAATGTCCAACCAACTATTTCTTCTACCTTGGCCGAATATAGGCCTTATTTCTACAATAAATCCTTTTATGTTTATATTCAAGATAACATTATCAATTCTCATCTATATTGGCATGATATAATATGCTCTACATATTTCAAGTCAAATAGCATTACCACACATATTACATGTTCATCAAATTAATCAAAATTATTATTATTTTGCCAGAAACTATTCATTACACACAACAACCACGTGAAAGAACTTTCTTCCTTGATATGGCTACTTACTAACAATTCTTGGTCAAAACTTCCTAAACACTCATGTTAATTTTTCTTTTATTCAATACCAAGCATTGTTGAGCATGTCAAATGCCTTAAACCATAACCCTTCCCATGTTGTTTTCTTTTTGCCAAACATGCTTAAGTGAATTATAATGAATTTTCTTCAATTACTTTCATTATCCACTCTAAGTAACATTACCTTATCTAAACATTTTCATATTCATATGATCATTAATAATTGTCTATCTAGAGATGTTCACATCACGCATATAATTTTATTTGTGCCTCTTGCATATTTTCTTCTACCAAACTAATACATATACCCATAAGTATATTCTTATGGTTTCTTACTCCTTTCATTGAATAATGTACATTAAGATGATATCAATACTTCCTTTAAAATATTGTCACTAAATGTTTATTTCTATTCTTCATACAAGGTTATTCCAAGCCATCATTTCTATTTTTCAAGCAACATTCACCAAACCAGAATTTCTCCCTTGAATTTCTTCTCTTGGCCAAAAATTGTGCTCCATGTCCTCATTAGTTCATTCATTAAATCACATCATTTTCTTCATTTACAATATATGTTATCATACATAAAACATAAACCAATCTCTCAAACAAGAAATTATAAGGGATTCAACATTTATTCATACAATTTTTAAGAACATCCAACACTTTTAATTCATGTTCCAGCCCATGTTTTCCTTAAATATTTGTTCAAAGTCATGAATCATTGAAATATATCTTCAATTTTCTCCTCCCCCTTTTAAGTCCCCTTATGGCCGGCCCTAATCTAGGGTTTTCTCCTTAGTTTACATCAAGTTTTTCTTACTATACATTCTTTGAAATTTGTTCTTTCATTTATAAAAATTCTTATTCACAGTATTTGTTTTCAAAACATCAATATGCACAAAAATCCTAAGTTTTCATTTGGGTTCTTCACCCTTTACAACAAAGCTCACTCAAGACAACAATAGAGATTGAAGGGTTGTTCTTACCATATGAATTAAGCAAGGATTAAGGATGATTTTTGACAACTCTATACGTGTTCTTCTTGTTCTCTTCTTTGGTTGATTCTTCTCCCTTTTTTTCTACCTTTAGCCGTGCATCTCTCTCTCTCTCTCTACATCTCTATTTGTGGCCTTTCTCCTCACTTTCACTCTAGCATCGTATGGATGAAATGCAAGAGAACATTTTGCTTGAAATTTTGTAAGAGAGGGGGCTGCTAGGGGCTGCCTTTGCCGGCAATAATGGGAGAGGTAAAGTAACCCTCTTTTCTCCCAACTACTTATATTCCCTCATAAATGAAGTTAGGTCTTGTTTGGTTTGGTTCAAATTATGTTTTTTTTTTTTTGTTCAAGGCCGGATATCACATTCATTTTGGGTTGATAACCGGGTCAAATCTTCCCTTACATGCTCTTCTTCAAAACTCACTCATCTCACTCTTATTATTATTTTACTCTTTCTTATAGATATTATTCGCACTTATTGAATGTTACCAAGTTGTTGTTGGGTGAAACTTTTAAATGGGTTTCATGTCGGGTTTTACAAAAGAAAACTTCATCCCTTAAAACTTGTCTCCATTCTCGCTAATGTTATAAATTTTAATCCAAAATTTGTAATGTTCATTACGACTTCCATCATATATGAAGCTTATTCTCTCCCTTACCCGTCGCATTTATTATTATTTTTACTATTTATTCATTTCTTTTCATATTGAGTCTCCATTACTCATCGGGGTCTTTCTTTCTCTTTTTTTTTTCTACGATCCTATATTTATGCAGGGTTTCACAACAAACAACTTTTAATTGGCAAATAACTTTTTCAACTTTTAAAAAAACAAATCATATGCTTTACAAAATTTTCAAAGAAGATAATCTCGTTTTGCCCTATATAAAGAGACTCCTTCTAGGCTTTTGAAGGCAGAACTTGATAGAAAAGTTTCTCAGTAGAAGACATCAAGTATTTATCCTCTTGTAATATATTCAAATATTCTCTATAACCTTGTGTATAATCATATCTTATCCTATAAGGAGATCCACACTTCTTGGATTCGAACCTCTATAACCAATATCTCTTATATTATAAATTTTAAGTAAGGTTCTTTTAAATCTTACCTTCAATATATCTTCTATTTAAATTCTGTTTAAATTTATATAAACTTAAATATGCTCTGTGTTTGATTGAGGATTCTATCATTTTTAGACTTGCCTCTTCATTCACATCAGAAATTTATATGCCATGTGTTTTATATTCTATTTTAAAATTAAATATATCGACTAGAAACCTATAAGTAGATCTTAAGATCATTTTTAGGTGTAACAACACCAATAACTTGTTTATCTTTTTTTTTATTACGCACACATGTTACTTGTAAATACATTAGTTTGAATATTATTAAAAACTTAATAATATTTTAGCAATTTTGTATAAAGAATATAGTCTTAATTCATAAAAATTACTGCTCTTGTAACTTAATGGACTGTGTCTCTCTCACACACACCACAACATGAGTTCGGAGACATGAAAATTGAATTCCAAAATATTGCAAAAAAAATAAATTAATATCAACATTTTTAGAAGTAATTAAAGGTTTAAAATGCCATTAGCTTATTTTCTGGCAAAAATTACAAGGATTGCTATTTTCTCTCTCTCTCTCTTTATGAGATGAAGCTAACATTAGTATTTTTTTGATCTTTTATAGGTTTGGTTTTATTTTATTTTTCTAATGGATATGATTTTTATAAAAGATATGTATATGATAAATTTTATCTAGAAATTTTCTGTATCTAATTAAAATACATTTTACTTATTGCAAAAATTTATAAAATTGATGCAATGTTAATAGGTAATTGATAGATAATATATGTTTTGTTGTTGAAATTGATAAACCCAACAATTGGGGAGGTAAAATGAAATTAACAAAAAAAAAAAAACTCTTATTTACTTTCCTACTATGTGTGTGCATGTTATTTGGACTTCATATTGTATTGGCGGGCTTACAGAGCCCATTTATGCTTGCAATAGAGGATCCTAAAACCTAGATCATCTCAGCCCAGCCCAGCCACCTCAGCCCATTTCCAACTATTTACATTAGGGTTTTACAAAATAAACTGTCCCTTTCTTTCCCTTGCCACTCGACAAACAGTTCCGTTTTAGCAAAAAGACAAAAACCCCACATTATTGCTATCTACACGCTCCATTCTCTCCCTCCACTCCAACACACGCCCCCCAAAAAAAAAAC
>Ga0325402_1004855_pt1 | contig 12481 bp, 15 predicted proteins | sample PopdelMetagenome_22_FD_207212 | JGI IMG/M metagenome (GOLD analysis project Ga0325402, IMG submission 207212) | Populus deltoides microbial communities from Bellville, Georgia, United States - Xylem-PdKOR-R3 | ecosystem: Host-associated > Plants > Phyllosphere > Stem > Wood/Secondary xylem... | reverse complement strand
ATCTACAGCTCCAGATATGACCCAATAACTGAACAGTGTTCCAATTTGAATTGAATCGGCATCTCCTTTCTAATCTTAGCCGTTTCTTTGTCCTTTCACTTTCAATAGTTAATCACATCAATCAATCATTTGAATTGTGAGATATGCCTGCATTTGAAATGAACATTTACCATAAATTAAAGCTATCTTATATTATCAGATCTGTTATTATAAAACATCCTCTAGTTAAGGAGTTATTGATACTTCAAGTGCAAAATGATGATATAAACCTTGATAAAAATGCACTTTTAAGTACTAATCATTGTGTATAACATTATCTAGATTCAATTAAGCTTGAAAAATTCATAACATGATTGAATAACTAATTTTCCAACATAGAATTAATTAGTCTTGTTATTTTCCCTGAGGATGGTAGTGACTAAATTTGAAAGACCAAAAGCCGGTAAGATTTTGAGCCTTTAGACTGACACATCTATATCAGTCTCATTATTTTGTTTCATGTGAGATACTCTTTTATGGATTTGTTTCTCTAGAACTTGCCTTAATTCTTTTCAAGATCACATTGACACATGCAAACATGAACATGATTAAGGCCCTCTATATAAGCTACATAAACCAAATAGCCTACCTTATAGTTAATTTTTCCCTTTGTTGAACCTTTTGATATTTATTTTGTTTATTGTAAATCCATGTTACAAGCTTTAAACCCGAAAAAAAAACAATACATTTACCCAAGCTGTAAAGCTAGTGAAGTATTGTTCATTATTATGATATGTATGATGTGCAAAAAATAAGTGTGGGGGTGTCTGAATTGGTGGTATGGCTATGTCTATGGAGTATGTTTTCATTGGTGGGGGTGTCTCAATTCGTAAGTTATGTTGTTGATGTATTGAATAAAAATTAGAAAAAAAAAGAAAAAAAGAGAAAGTGATTGAGGAAATTGCTTTTAATGTTATAAACTATCCATGTTCATAATTCCTCTTAAAAGTCCAAGAAAAGGGTTTGTTCATACATGATATACACAAGTGTAAAGAAACAAAAAGTGTTCCTTTTTAACAATATCTTTTTCAATATAGGAGCTCTACATGGTTTAAATGCTTTAAAGTCAAATTGAAGAAGCTGCTAAATAGAGTGATTGGTTTTACATGTCTTATATATTCGAGCTTTGAGTTGATTTATTTTTTGTTTCACTAGTTTAAATGGCTTTTGAGCTACCTTTCCAAATGGAGTGAAAATGCTTACTAATAATTATAACATGTTTAAGAATGTTTATTCATGATATGTTATGATTTTTAAAGAGCTTGGTTGTTCTTTGTTGATGGCATTGTAACCTTTGTTTTTTTTTTTTGGAAAGTGAATTTGAGTTTTGCGTGAGGAGTAATTTGATGAGAATACAAAATGTTATGTTTTTTCTCCGTTAATGTTTAGTAATTTATATTTATTTGATAACTAAATATACTTATTATTTTTTATATTTCGATTTAGGATGTAAATGGAGGCATTAATGGCAAAACAAAGTTAAATGGTGATTTTGAACAATTTCAACACAACTTTGTAATTTAGATATAACTCTCTCATCAAAGCTCTGATTGAGGTGATTCAAAATGTTGTGGAATCCTAAAAAACAGATCTACAACCTTTATGTTTTGGGGTCTGAGAGATAATGATTGCATTGAGGTTGTAATTAGGCATAAAGATGTTGCACACGTATTGCCAACGAGATGGAAAGTCCTTACACATGCAAATCTATTATTATGTGAATTAGTTTTAGAAGCTTCTAGATTTGGTGCATGAATTCAAGTTGAATAAATCACTTTCCTTGTGATATTAAGACTTTATTTTATTATTTAATAATTTCATTAAATATTCAGATTTTGTGGTTATTATTGGAGATAATGTTGAGAGTATTTTTAGGAGATTTTATATGCTTTTAAAGAAAAAATAAAAACATGCAAAAGATAAAAAGGAGATCAGATCAGATTTCGTCTCCCCTCTTACGTCTTTCTTCCTCTTCCCTCTTCCCCAATTTCTTTGTCTCCTTCATGATATTCATAATGATACTGTGTAACTAAATTTTATTTGGTCAAAGAAAACGGAAGCCTTATAATCATTAAAACTGTGAGATCTAACTTGTTTTCATTTTTTAATTTATGCTTTGATTATTGAATGTTCTTTGGTGCCTATTTTTCATGATTGTGTCGTTTAATTACTAGGAGGTAAACTAGGAGGCCTGCTAGTTTATTATTTGTTGCAATCTACTACTAGGTTAGATATCATATCTGTATTTGTTTGATCCCTCTAATTCGTGAAACAACTAAGATTTAATGATTTATTGCATTAGAAATTAGTAAATCATAAGAAGAATTTTTTACTAAATTAAATGCAACTGCTTTTGCTTTTGTTGTTTAGCTTCATCAATATTTCTAATTTTTAAGGCTGTTACTAGATTAATTTTTAATGTTTGTCTTGAGTTGTTTAGTAGTTAAGGTTAATTAGATTGCTTATTTTCTAAATGACTACAACTAAGGAGAGATAGGAAAATAGTTTTTATGATGAATATTCAAAGTGTGAATTGATATATATGCACCAATGATCAGTTGTAAAAGATCTGATGATGAATGTTGACTTAGATCAATGTTTGTTCTTTTAATTGATTTTGATATTTTAATTTTAGTTGTTTTTTTCTTAAAATTATTTTATTATACTTAAACCCCCTATCTTTGTTCATATAGCACAATATTAGGTTAGATACTCTTCTTGGGAAGAATCCCTGCTCACACTTAATTAAGCCCAAACATGAAGAAAATAATAAAAATAACAAATCTGATATATAAACTAAAGTTGTTGCACTTAATTAAACAAAATAACCTAAGATAGATAAATTTTCTAATTTAAATAATGATATGAATGAAATTATCATCCTAGAAACACGAGTCTTTCTTGCCACCTTTAAATATCTAGAATAAGCTAGGAAATTAATTATTGAAGTTGCCTCCCCTTTAGTTTTGTAACAGTCCGGCCCAACATGTCGTATATTGTTCTTTTTAGGCCTTAACGCCCTCATGGTTTTGTTCTTGGTGACACGAGCCTTCTGGCCTAACGCCCCAAAACACGTCCTCCAGTGTGGTGGGCCTCACCCCTGTCGTATACTGTCAGTTTTAGGTCCTTCTCATACCTGGGTTGCCGACCCGCACAGTTTTAAACGCGTACAACATGTTAACAACCAACACTACTAATAAGGACTTGGCTCTGGACGCTCGCTTCCAATGTGGGATATCACAATCCCCCCACATTAAGACAAGTCATCCTCGGCTCTGATACCAAATGTAACAGCTCGACCCAACATGTCGTATATTATCCGTTTTGTGCCTTACCGCCCTTACAGTTTTGTTCATGGTGACGCAAGCCCTCTGGTCTAACGCCCTATAACGCGTACTCCAGTGTGATGGGCCCCACCCCTGTCGTGTATTGTCCATTTTGGGTCCCTCCCATACCTGGGTTACCGACCCGCACGGTTTTAAACGTGTACAACATGTTAGCAACCAACACTACTAATAAGGCTCTAGCTCTGGACGCTCGCTTCCGATGTGGGATATCACAAGTTTCTTTGTTTGTCTAGGATAATTGATCGTAGCTTTAAAAAATCTTCTCCAAATATGGAAACCCTTATTGCCTTTGTTCAACCTTCCTTGTAAAATTAGGAAACCCCCTAAAATAAGCTAACCAATTTGTCATTAAATATCACCAACCCTTATTTTCTTGTGTAGCTATGATGCATAAAGAATCCTTGTAAGAAAAGGATTTTGGAACATTAATGAATTCTTTTCACACTTGAAAATTATGTTGCATCTCATTAAAGACCCTTATAGAATTAGGAAATTCCCAAAATAAGCTACCACATCCTTGTAGAAAAAGGATCATTGCCAAATAGAAAGTTCACAAGTCAAAAAGAAGTAAATAACAAGCTTGTTTTGACCTATATCGCAAGATCGTACTGAACTCTAATTGCCTGAAAGTTTACCTCAATATAGAAAAATACCTTTGGAATCTTCTGGTAAAGTTTTAGCTCGCTCCAATGATTTAATTTGGTGTTATTCTTGATAGCATAAAACTGAACAATAAGAGATTTTACACCAAAATCCAAATTTAACCTTGCTTGGATCGTATAATTGGATTTAGGAATCTTTATACTGTTACTTTTCCCACTACTCCTGGCATCATCAATGTACAGTTACGAACTTATTTATTGAGTATGAAGGGACCCAAATCAATCCTTTGGCTGCCATTCTCCCTGAAACTATTATATCTCCCAACCATTGTAGGAAGACTAGAAATGATATATCAATGGTTAACCTTTCAAGATTCATTGAAGGATAACCTTGGATTTAAGCAGCTTTGACATCCACGAAAGCCCAAGCAAATTAAGTGTTTTTATAGCATTGAAGAATCCACAGGAAGAGAGAGAATATAGAGAGAAACGCTCTCCTCCTTCATGGAATGGATTCCCTCTTGTCAGTTGGTGGTGACTCTTGCTGTTTGATTTTTTTTCTTGGATTTCCTTGTCCTGTTCCTCTTCTTTGTTTCCCTGTTTCCCCTTCAGTGATTTCCACCACATCCCGGTTTCCCCCTTCTTTTCATCTTTTCCCACATGTTCCTTTTTTTCAAATGGAAAAGAACAAGCGAAAGGCTACTTTTACAGTAGCTCGTAGACAAGACGCTCTACCTGCTCCTATTGTTGGCCTCAAGGATCATGATCCTGATGGTGATGGTTCAGAGGTTCTTGCCCAAACGGTTGTCACTGCTATCAAACCCGATACAGTTCCCTGTGCACCCTGTCCAAATCCTTCCCCCTTGGCTTCGTCTCAGCCTCGAGATGTGGGTCTTAGTGCTCTCCACCCTGCTTAAGTGCTGGTGATTGCTTCTGGCTCTAAGTCTTTAGATGCGGTTCTGGTGAAAGATTGCTCTGTCGCTTCTGATGACGAGAACCTGGATGAGGATCACCTGGACTTTAACTTTTCACATGAAGAGTGTGATGACTACCCTCAAGCCCCTGCTTTGCTCCCTACTAAGAACTTACCTTCCCCTTCCCCTCTGCTACTTGCTAAGCAGATACCTTCCCCCCTCTAATGAAGAGTGTGATGCCTTCCTCTCCAACTTCTGGCTGTCGAGAGCGTGTACCCTCCTCCGTTGCAGGTAACCCTCTCTCTGCTCCTAGCAGTAGTAAAGGACGAGACTTTTTCTTTTCCAATAGATCTACTATTTCCTGTACCAAACTTCAAAACTTCTCACTTAATCATCTCTCCAAAACTTGTGCTATATCCCCTGAGGACATTCAACCAAAAATTGAAATTTGGAACTTTTGTGTTATGGGCTATGTTTCTGGAAAAAGCCCCGGTTACAGAGCTCTAAATAGTATTATATCCAATGTTTGAAAATGTGAGGCCACCCTTACCATCCATGACTCTGGGTGACTGGTATACAGATTTAAAACAGAGGAGGACAAGCTTACGGTTCTTCGAGGAGGACCCTATCTTGTGTATGGACAACCCGTTGTTCTGAGGCCTATGACAAAAATTTTCGACTTTTTTAGTGAAGAGATGTCGCGGGTACCGGTTTGGGTAAAGTTTCCAAACCTTCCTCTGTGCTGCTGGTCCCTAGTTTGTTTATCAAAGATAGCCAGTATTCTTGGAAAGCCTATTCAGTGTGACCAGTTTACCTCAATTCTTTCCTGTATGTCTTATGCACGAGTATTGGTTGAAATTGATCTCCTTGAGGAACTTTGACACTCAGTGGAGATTTCATTGCCTGAAGGTCTTACTCTGCACCAAAAGGTTGTCTTTGAAACTCTGTCCAAGTATTGTAACTTATGTCGTGTCCTTGGCCATACTCGTCTCCTCTGCGCCAAAGCTGCTGCTACTATCAAAATTGTACCTTGCAATCAACCTCAGGCTCAGGATGGTCAAGCTGATAAAGGGACTGTTTTTAGTAGATTGGGTCCCCAGCCTCCTGTTCCTTCTCTTCCTCCACAGGTGCAAGGCCATTCCCAAGACCACGATATTCCAGTGGCTTCTAGGAGGGACGATGGGTCAGAAGCTGATCATGTTATTACTAATGGTTGGGTTATTGTGCACTCTAGACAAAAATCCAACAAGCAGCACAAGGGGAAGGCGGTGGTTGTATCTGAGCCGGTGTTTGTTGACAACTCTCCTGCTACTCCCTTTCCCTCTATTTGCACAGGTATAGTTCAGAACTCCCCTAAAACAGATACATTGGTGGCAACCCCTTGTGCTGGAGAAGTTCGGGGTTCTTCTCCTTCTCGAACTGCACCATTGGTTGTGTATCCTCGTGCTGGTGAGGCCCACAATTTATCCCCTCCTAGAACAAATTCTTTGGTAACTAATACCGGTGATGTTGATATGGCTGGTAAATCTGTGAATGCTCCTCTCTTGGATGTGTCTGTCCAGTGTGGGGTCAGGACTCGTAACCAGAAGTAGCGTGGTCGTAGTGGAAGGGTTTCCCCTTCCCTTACAATACTATAATCATTTACAGCTGGAATATCAGGGGACTTAACAATCCCCTGAAGCAACATGGGGTTGTTAGCCTCATGAAGAAGCATAAGATGGATGTATGTGGGCTGCTTGAAACAAAATTGCTCTCCTCCAGAGTTGACTCTATGCATAAATTTCGGCTAAGGCATTAGCAATATTTGTCCAATGCAGATGTTACACACACTGCTAGAATTGTGGTTTTTTGGAATCCATCTATAGTAAAGGTTGATTTGCTTGCATCCTCTACGCAAGCTTTACATATTTCAGTAACCTGTTTAATTTCTCAGATTAGCTTTATGGCTACTTTTGTTTATGGCTTCAATACTATCTCTGCAAGACGATCTTTATGGGAGGATTTAAAGCGTTGGAATTCTAGCTGTCCCTGGATGGTTCTTGGTGACTTTAACTCTATGCTTTCCTTTACAGATAAACATAATGGTGCAGCTGTCTCTTCCTATGAAATTTCTGATTTTCGAGACTGCTGTTTTGATTTGGGCCTTCATGATATAAATTTCATTGGATGCCACTTCAATTGGACAAACGACTCTGTTTGGAGCAAACTCAATCGGGTGTTGATAAATCCTTCATGGTCCTCTTTCCAGCGTCTCACTCATGTTCACTTTGGATCTCCAGGTGCATTTACAGATCATTCCCCTGCAGCAGTTAGATTGGATCCATATGTGCAGGGTAGATAAAAGTTTAATTTCTTTAACATGTGGGCTACACATGATCAGTTCCTGCAGGTGGTCTCTTCTTGTTAGTCCTCTCCTGTATATGGTACTCCCATGTATATTCTTTGTCGTAGACTTAAGCTCTTGAAGGGGCTTTTAAAGGAGCTCAATCGCCTTCATTTTAATCATATTTCAGAATGTGTTTCTTGGCTTAAGTCTTAGTTGGAGCAACTCCAAAATGCATTCCAGCAAGACGGGGATAACCAACTTTTGTTTGCGTAGGACAAGTTTCTACGATCCAAGTTATCTTCTCTGAAGTTTGCGAAAAAATAGTTCTTCAGTCAAAAGATAAAATGTAATTTTCTTAAGCACAGTGACAAAGGCTCCAAGTTCTTCTATGCTCTCCTGGGCCAGAATCATCGAAGGAACTTTATTCCAGCCATTATGTGCAGCCATAGCAGTCTTAGCGCATCATTACAAGAAGTAGGCAATGAATTGTGTCTTATTACCAGCGGTTGCATGGCTCATCTAAGACCATCTTTCCACTTGACAGTGCAATTATTCACTGTGGTCCATGTCTGCCAGCTAGTTCTCATGGCGTTCTCCTCACCCCTGTTTCTCATGAGGATATCCAAAAGGCAGTCTTCGGCATTGGAAATGACAAAGCCCCAGGTCCTGATGGCTACTCCTTCTTCTACAAACAAGCCTGGCATGTTATAGAAGGGGATGTATGTGCGGCGATTCAAGATTTTTTTTCATTCTGGCAGACTCCTCAAACAAGTTAACCATTCAATTATTACTTTGGTTCTTAAATTAGCGAATGGTTCTTCTCCATCTGATTACAGGCCAATTTCATGTTGTAAAGTTATCTACAAAGTCATTGCAAAAATTTTAGCAGGTCGTCTTGCTCATGCTTTAAAGGGCATAGTCGGTCCCATACAGAATGCATTTCTAAGTGGCAGGTATATGAGTGATAACATCAACCTTGTCCAGGAGCTTCTTCGCCATTATGGCAGGAAACGTTCATCGCCCAATTGTTTGCTGAAAGTAGATTTCAAAAAGGCATTTGACTTTGTTCAGTGGGACTTATTGTCAAACCTCCTTTAGCACCTTGGCTTTCCAGCCCATTTTGTTCTGCTTGTTATGGAATGTGTATCCACTGTATCATTCACTGTTGCAATTAATGGGGATATTCATGGGTTTTTCTTGGGGAAGAGTGGAGTCAGACAAGGAGACCCTTTGTCTCCGTATCTTTTTATCTGTTGTATGGAGTATTTCTCCAGGCTGTTCAAGTTTGTCTCCCAACAGGAAGGCTTTTGGTTCCATCCAAAGTGTGAGGTGCAAGGTATCAGCCACCTTGCGTTTGCAGATGATGTTTCACTTCTCTCCTATGGTGACTCCTGTTTAGTCTATTGTCTACTTCAACAGGTCACTCTCTTTGGCCAGACTTCTGGTTTGTACCCTAACCCGTAAAAATCATCCATTTTCTTCGAGGGAGTTGGCACTGCTCAAAAGCAATCTATTCTCACTGCTTCTGGCTTCAAAGAAGGGAGATTTCCTTTCATACATCTTGGGGTCCCTCTAAGTCCCCATCGGCTTTTTGCCAATCAGTTCTCACCACTTTTACAGGACTTGAAATCTTCAGTCCAAGGTTGGATTGACAAGCACCTTACAATGCTGGTCGGTTGGGGCTCATCCAGTTTATTCTGTTTGGGAAAGTCCAATTCTGGCTTAGTATCTTCCCCATCCCTGATGTTGTGATGAGGAACATTATTAGCATCTGTAGAAATTTTCTTTGGACAGGTGACATTAGACGAAGTACCTCAGCTTTGGTTGCCTGAAAGTCTATTTGTTTGCCTAAGACAGGGGGGGTCTTGGCTTGTTTAATCCTCGGGCCCGTAACAGAAGTTTTCTTGGCAAGCAATTATGGAATATTCATTTTAAAACGGATTCCGTTTGGATTCACCATTTTTATTTGAACTCTAGCACCATTTGGTCTGTTCAAACACATTACTCTTCTTCTCCGTTGTGGAAAGCTATCATTTCTGTTAGGGACCTCCTCTTGCAGCTTTGTGGGGACTTTGAGTCGAGTATTACTTTGCCGAGTAGTTGGTCTACTGGTGCAGGTTTCTTTCTATCCCATGCGTATGATTTCTTCAGACCGGTTGGTTCAATAGTCTCATGGGGTCGAATGGTTTGGGAACAATGGTCTCTACCTAAATACAGTTTCATCCTCTGGCTGGCTGTCTTAGGAAAGCTTAGGACTCATGATAGATTGGTTTTGTCCCTACTGATCCCAATTATATGTTTTGTAGGCAAGTGGAAGAGTCCCATAGTCATTTGTTTTTTGCTTGTGAATGGACATGTCGTCTGTGGGCAATGATAAAATCTTGGTTGTGAATTGGGAGGACCATGCAAACTTTGACCAGTGCTATACGTGGGTTACACTCTTAAAGGAATAACCTGAAGGCTTGGATGAGATGAGTTTCTCTGGGTATCACGGTGTATCTCATTTGGGAGGAAAGAAACAAGCGAGTTTTTGATGGGCAGTCTAAGAAGATTGCTACAGTGTTCAGGCGCTTTTAAATCCTTTTCTACATTGTCTTCCATTTCTATGAAAAGGATCATTTAATTCTGCATGTAGGCTGATTGGGTGGCATGTTGTCTCTTAATTGTGCTGCTAAATCCCATGATTTGGTTTCTTCATGATTCATGAGAATCGTCGCAATGTGTATGCATGGTCCATGCATATTGGTTTTATGTGACAAAATTAAGCTGCAGGGCCCACCGGGTTTTGTCTTCGGGTTACTGTGCTCTCTTGCTTATGGCTGAGCTCTTCATCATGGTTTTTCTCCTTGATAATTGCTGGTACGTGAATGCATGGTACATGTATATTGGCTTCACGCGAAACACTTTGCTGTTGGGCCCACCTGCTTATTCTCGAGTGGTTCATGATCTCTAGCTTATGGCTTCTGGTGTTTTGTGTAAATGGCGTTTAAGCATTTATGTGTTAATGGTCTGTCTTGATGGTTTGTGGAGGGCAGCTGTTTTTCTTGGTTATCTTTGGCACCTATAGCTTTTAGGTTCCTAAAATAACCGATGGTTTGTTCTTTTAGGTTATATGTTTTTTGTGCTTGCTGGGAGCCTATTCCCACTGGCTTGTTTTGTGCAGGTGTATATATGGCTTGTTGGTTTTCCAGTTAGTCTAACTTTTTGATCTATAAAATTCTAACATTTGATAAAAAAAAAAAGACTGGAAATGATATATGAGATGTTGTATGCAACTACTTTATATTTAGATGATGAGCCATATGACGGTTGAGAAACCAATATTCAAATCATTTTGGTGGCCTAATCAAAAGCCACTTGAGGAATTTATAATAGCTCAAGACTTAAGAACTTAGATGTTGTGAGGACTTACTATTTTTATTTTTTTAAAACAAAGGAAAGAAGTGTTACTCCCCATTAATGTCTATGGTAATAGCTTATATTGAGTCCATTTAACCTATCCCTTTTCACCATAACTATAAAAAACAGAATAGAGAAGATTCAGAGATTAAAATAAGCAAAAACAAATGATAAAAAGAGTGGAAAGGATAAACAAGGAATATACTATAAAAAGATTAGATAAATACCTAGAAAAAAAATGGGAGAAATCACAAAGAAACCCAAAAGTGGAGAGAAATAGTATAAAAAACACCATAAAAATATAGAAAACAAATAAGAGCAAATAGAATTAAAAAATAGGAAAGAAAAAAAGAAAAGATAAAAAGTCCAAGTCTATAAAAAAAAAAGCCTAGCCACGTATATTTGTTCACATCCATCACTACTTTAACCAAAGATATTTTTTTCTGCCTCTCTTTCTTCCATTTTAACATCCCCTACCAACCACGATCAACGACCAATGACCAAAAGAAGCTTCATTATCACCATCAACCATGCAGCCTTGTCCTCCTCACCGGTAACCTCAAAGAAAAGTTAGGGAATGAAGTGATCAAAAGAAAAAATAGATGATCAAAATAAAAACAAGAGTTTAAGTCCCTTTACATCACAACTCTAGGAGAAAAAAAATAGAGAGAAGATTTGGAGATTGAGAGATAAAATAAAAGGGAGAAAGTGATAAGAAGAGTGGAAAGGATAAACATGCAATATATTATAAATATATCAGATAAATATCTAGAAAAGAGAATGGGAGAAATCACATAGAAACCCAAAAGTGGAGAGAAATAATAAAACAAAACATATAAAAAAATATAGAAAAAAAGATAAGAGCAAAGAGACTAAAAAAAGAAAGAAAAAAGAAAGAAAAAAAAGTTCAAGCTAACAAAGCAAACCTAGTCACCTATACTTGTTTACAACTACCATTACCATAACAGAAGATATTTTTTTTAGCCTTTCTTTTATCCCTTCGAACAATAACATAGTCGTCATAATCCCCTACCAAACCACGATCAACGACCAATAATAATAATAATAATAATAATAAAGCTTCACTACAACCATCAACCATGCAGCATATCCTCCTCACCAATAATCTCAAAACAGTGTTTGGGAATAAAGTGATTAGAAGAAAAAACAAGGGATCAAAATCAAAATAAGAGTTTAAGTCCTTTTACACCATAATTATAGAGAAAACAAGATAAAAGATCAGGAGATTGGAGATAAAATAAAATAGAGAAAGTGATAGGAAAAGCGAAAAGGATAAACATGCAATATACTATAAATATATTAGATAAATACTACAAAAAAGAATGGGAGAAATCACACAAAATCCAAAAGTGGAGAGAAATAATATAGAAAAACACAAGAAAAATATAGAAAACAAATTAGAGCAAAATAACTAAAAAATAGGAAAAAAAAAAAGTCCAAGCCTATAAAAAAACCTCGCCATCTATACTTGTTCTTGGCCACCACCACTTTAACCAAATATTTTTTTCAGCCTCTCTCTTATCTTTTTCAACATTATAACACAGTCACAACTATACCCTACCAAACCACGACCGACGACCATTGATAAAATAAGCTTCACTGTCATCATCAACCATGTAACTTTATCCTCGTCATTGATAACCTCAAAGAAATGTTAGGGAATGAAGTGATTAGAAGAAAAAAAACAAGGGATTAAAATCAAAACCAGAGTTTAAGTCCCTTTACACCATAACTATAGAAAATAGAAGATAAAAGATTGAGAGATAAAATAAAAGGGAGAAAGTGATAGGAAAGTGAAAAGGATAAACATGCAATATACTATAAATATATTAG
>Ga0325402_1004854_pt1 | contig 12482 bp, 7 predicted proteins | sample PopdelMetagenome_22_FD_207212 | JGI IMG/M metagenome (GOLD analysis project Ga0325402, IMG submission 207212) | Populus deltoides microbial communities from Bellville, Georgia, United States - Xylem-PdKOR-R3 | ecosystem: Host-associated > Plants > Phyllosphere > Stem > Wood/Secondary xylem... | reverse complement strand
TTTCGTTGAAACCTACGGTGGTGATTTTGTGGCGTTTGATGCTGGAAGCGGAGAGAGCTTCGGACTCAGCTTGAGCAACTTGAGAAAGGAAATCATCGTCGTCTGTGTCTTCGATTTCGATTACTGTCGTTTCTCTTTTGGATTTCATTTGAAGGGTCTCTCTCTCTCTCTCTCTCTCGAATTTGTGCTCTGCCTTTCTGAGTTTTGTTTGGCTCTTTTTCCCTCTCTATTTTACTCGGAGAGAGATTTTAAGGCGGTTTTTAGCTGCAAAGTTTTTTTGTTTTAAAAATAATTTTTAAAAAGATATATTCATGAAATGAAAAGTAAATAATTTTTTATGATATTCAGTTTCGTAAAAACTAAATTAGAAAATATTTTTTAATATTTTATTATATTATTAAAAATAAATTAAAAATAATTTTTTAATTTTTTATTTTAAATTATCTAACATATATATAATATTTAATATAAATATTTAATCACTATCAATAAATGAATGAGATCTAAAAGGTATAATGATGAATTTTTTTATATAACTTATTTTATCAAATATAATTATATATGTAATATAAATATTTTAAATATAATATTATAGATATATAACTTTATGAAATATTTTTTAAGTAAAACATATTATTATTTTTTTCATTTATAAACGCTCAAAATAATTTTTTGACAGTATTAAAAAAACTAAATTAGTTAATAGTATTAAGTAAGAGTTAGATATTTGGGTTTTTTTTGTATGAATTTTTTTTTTTTAGAAATAAATAGATATAAAAATATTTTGATGAGTTTTTTGGATAAACATTTTTTTTTAAAAAAAAAAACAATATTAAACCAAAAAACTCATCAAAATATTTTTATATCTATTTATAAAAAAAAAACAATCTTTATCCAAAAAACTCATCAAAATATTTTTATATCTATTTATTTCTAAATAGATATAAAGATTGTTTTTTTTTAAAAAAAAAAGTATGGACAATTATCCCTTTAATATATATCAATTAAGCATTAGGAAATAAATATAAACATCTTACATCAAATATTGTTATCTATAAATATTAAGTTTTGATATCATATACATATTAATTCAAATTAACAATCATAAACATACTAGACCAAATAAAACAAGTAAACATATTTGTCAAATAACAAACATAGACTTTCTTATCATAATAAAATCATCTTAGTAATTAGGCCTGTAGTAGTGTTGGTTTACAAAATTTTGAACCCAAATTTTCCTCAAATTAGCATTTTTTGCCATAAATGTTGTTGTCAACATTTTATTTTGGACCAGGTGATCAAAGCATCACTAAGAGTGATCTCCTCAAAACCTTTAATTTTCATCACTTCTATATATAGCTCATTAACATCAAGTTGATTTTTGCTTAAGCTTTGAATTGCAAACGCTACATCTCCAATCTTTTTAGATAACTTTTCAACACTATTATCTTTATATATTTGATTTCTCTTCTTATGTTGTCTCTTTTAGGCACTAGAGGAAGATGCCTCTTTACCTTTTGAAGTTTCTTCATATTCCCTTTTATTTTTAATTGAAATAAATTGCACTTTAGTGTTTTCTTTCAGGTTGATATCACATATGATCTGGCATAATTTTTTATTGTCATGTCTTTTCCAATAACAATTGTCATTGCTTCATTCATATCAAGTTTTTTGTTAAGATATTTGTCATAATTAGGATGTGCCTATTCATAAAGATTAGAATATACAAATTTTAGTTCCTTATATAAAGTTTTGGAAACAAAAGTAAATGTAAAAATTACAAAGAGTATACTATTTATCATACATTTACTTCTTCATCATATATATCTTTCGAAACCGTAATCATCTTCAAACAACCATCCCAACCAAAACCACTTTTATTTTTAAGTTTGGTTATTATTCTCTATTTTTTTTTTTTACAGTTTTGAGATGATTGTCCACGTGCTTAGGCTCGCATTGCACGTTGAACTTTTGACTAATTTCTATAGCCACCTTTACAAAAGATCCTGCTTTAAAGGTGGAAGAAGGCTTGTTTCCTTTAAATGCCTCCTCGACTAATATCTCAAGTAGCATGTGAGACATTAGCTTAGACCATGTGAAGTGCTTACCTTTGCATTTTTCATTCTTCGAGGTACTCATTTTTACAAAAAAAAAAGTCCCAAATTTATAAAAAAAAATAAAATCATATAATATTTAGATTGAACTAATTTTATACCAAAAAAATATAATTAATATTTAAAAAAGAACACATGAAATACATAATAAATTATAATAAAGGCAACAAACAATGCAAATATATAACAAAGATATATAAAGTCAAGAAAGACGTCATAAAAACAAACACATATAATAAACACTCAATTACTATTATTTTTTAGTGTTATAATCATTCTACATGATTGATGCAATCATTTCTCTTTTTGTTATCCACTCCCTATTCTCTTCCCTCTCCTTCCATTAGCTTAAACTAATTGTTCTTCTAATTAGTTCACTTTCCGAACATATTTTTTCCATAAAAAAGTCACATGGATCAACTTTCATTATGTGATTATGAATAATTCAACATGCAAGCACAACATTCACTTATGTTTCATAAGACTAAAAAGGTTTTCTATCAATTGATCTAAAACGACTCTTCAAAATACCAAACCCTCGCTCAATAACGGTTCTTAATGAAGAGTGTCGAAGATTAAATAACTCATTTTCATTTTTCGGTGAATGTTTTGTAAACTCATTCAAGTGGTATCGAACACTACGAAAAGAAAAAATAATTCCTTTTTGAATACCGTAACCAGCATCACTAAGATAATATTTACCTACAAATAAAAAGTATAACCTATTATTATCTTTATCTAATTAGACAATTTATATGTTTATTGCATATTATAAATATTTAATTTATACCTTCTGGAATTTTTAGACCACTAGATCTTGATAGTGCATCACCTAAAACTCGGGAATCGTGTGCATTTCCTTCCCATCCAGCTAAAACATATATAAACTTCACATTAAAAGTTATAGCTGCTAAAATATTTTGTGTTGTTCCCTCTTTTCTACCTTGAAACTTTCCTTGAATTTTAACATGAACATTTGTAGGAACATGGGTACCATTAATTGCTCCCACACAATCCTATATAAACATGAAAAAATAATTTAAAACTTTTTCTTCTAGATATAATTAATTAATGTATGAAAATATTGATATTGTTCTCATACCTTAAAATAAGGATATAATATGTGATTATTCATATTCTCCGCGGGAACTGTATCCCCTAGGTTTTTAATAAGGTGTTTGTATAACTTAAGAACTGCTTTTAATACAATTCTAAAGTAACGATAGATAGTTTCAACAGACCTATAGTATATACCACTAATAAAATAAAATCTTTGGTTTCGACCTATAATTTGTAAGAACACAATTACTAGCTCCCTAATAGACACATTTTGAGTTGATCGCAAAAGCTTATGACTTGTGAGAGCATCACACAAATTATATAATACAACTGGTTTCATACGAATTTATTCGATGCAATATCTATTACTTCGATTCAAAATGTTATCAATATAGAATTCTCATTGAGCAATTGCATTTATACGTGGTTCTCTTGGTATATAAATTTTATTTTTTTCTCGTTCAATAATAGCTACCCTTGTAGATATGACAATTACAGCTGCTCTCATACATGTTGTATGAATAATCTTACTATCCATAATAAGAAAGTGAAGTTTTCTAATAACAAAACCTAAAAATTTTGGGGAATAAACATTCAAAAAACATATCAAATACTTACACAATCAATACAAGAAATTATGATCAAACTGACACACATTATAAATTAAAAATTTAGAAATAAGAGGAGCTAACAATGTATCATAATTATTGCAATGATATTTGATTCCCTAAACAAACAAGGTTTTAAAGTGGATTACTAGTTTGATAGTAGATACTGAATGGTTAAGTTAGTGGTAAAGTTTGGCAGTAGCCGGTGTGCACATATATGCAAACAACATGGCTCAATATCATAATATGGTGAGAGTTCTCAATCATTATATTTTTATGGTTTGCAAATATAATTTTCTTATAAAATTCACTTAATCCCTTTACAGGTACATGGTAACAAACCGTTTGTGCTCTTACTTGCCATTATTTATTAGTACAGATTGAGATTAGTTTACTGGAAAGGGTGTCTCATCTGAACATTGTAAAGCTTTTGGGTTTTTTGTCTTGAAAATAAAGAGAAGATCATTGTCTATGAATACATGCAAAAAAAGAGCTTTTAGACTGTCAAATATTTTCCAGTAGACTGCCATTTATTCTCAATTTGGAGTTATATATTGCAATATTAATCTCAACATTGTATAACCTTATTTTTATTCCTAACACACATGTTTCTCCTGGTATAGAAAAACCAGATCGAGTACTTTCATGGGAAATTAAGCTTAAAATTGCGATAGAAATTGTTGAAGGACTGTCTTATTTACATTCATTAGAGCACCCAATAATTTTCAAATATATGAAAAGTCCATAACATAAATAATTCCAAACAATAGCATCTGAGATTTTTTAAAGCAAAGGTCGTTCAATTTCTTATAAGCATCTAAGATTGAATCAACAAGTAAGATCCTGAGATCTTATACAAAACAAAGCATGAGATTGTTATGTTTTTTTTTCCAAAAACCAAACAAAACATGAAAAACACAGCAAATTAACAAGCTCACAAGATTTATGCCACAATCACAACTAAAAATACAAACAAAGAACAGGAAAACAAAAGGCAGATAATAAAGAAACATTTGAGGAAAACGGTTACCTGAAATTAGATGATTAAATGCTTCAATGGAGAGCTTCGATGGAGAGCTTCAATGGAGATTGTTGCAGTTAATAGAGAATAAAAAGGAAATTATTATGATGATCTTTTGTTCTAATAAAGAGATTTACAACAGCCACGCAAAAGTGTTTTTTTGAAGAGAGTTCTAATGAAACTAATTAAGAGAGAGGGAGAGATTTTGTTCCTGTAAGTAAAAAAGGAAAATGTTTTCCAAGGATAAGAAAAGGAAAACACTTTCCAATCATTAAAGTTTAACTTTTCCTTTGATCAAAATTTAATTTTCTTTGACTAACTTTCCACACGATTACCAAATATGGGAAACTGAGGAAAATTGTTTTTAGAAAAAACAAACAAGACCTAGAAACATCTTTCTTTTTCCCGCATGGTGATTTTTTAAGGGTAAGTACGTAAATTCTCTCTTCTTAGGGGATAGTTCGTGCAGCGGCAGCGGCAGCGGCAATCATATTATGTGATTCAAACAACAAAATAAAAACATTAGAATTGTAAAATTAAGGGTTTTAAAGCCGGTGGATGAAGTTATGGTTTGAGTGCTTCCTATTTGGAATAGTATTAGAGGTTTGAAAATATATTAAAATAATTTTTTTAATTTTTAAAATTTATTTTCAGCATCAGCATATCAATACAATCCAAAAAATAATAATTTGAAGCAAAAAAATTCATAAAATTGCAAAATTATTGTTCAACAATAGCACCAAACACCCTATTAAACTAGTATTATTAAACTTAGCTTAATTTAATGAATTGATTTGGTGATTTGCTAATCCAGGATTTAAGATAAATTTTAAATTAAATTGATTGACCAAACAAAACTATATTTGACTTCTTTTATATAAAAAAAACCCTTAAATTGATTTGGGTTAACCTATCCAACATGTAATCCAAACTTTAAGTTATATCGAGTTTCATAACTTAAAAAAATATTACAAATACTCTAAAAGGCATGGGGGGAAAATTGTTCCTCATGTCACTGTTCAACTAGAGACAAATCATTGTGAATTACCACGATAATTTTTTTATCCCTTTTTATTTTTTTTCTAATTACACCCTTATTGACCTAAAATGATGGCCAATTAAAGCACATTTATTATGGAATGACAAGATTCAAAGACAAGGAGCAAAACTGAAAAAGGTAGCAAAAAAAGGTGATTTCTAAAAACTTAGGGCTAAACGCTCACTTTGATCCTCCAACTTTTTAAATTATAAACTTTCAATCCCTAAAAATTTATGAAATTCATTTATGGTCTCAAACTTTGTTTTCTTTAATTTGTGGTCCCTGGTTTGAGAGAGGAGAAAAAAGTGGCTGGATTTCGGTGGTAGAGAAAAAAGTCTTGGTTAAGACCGATTCAGGGCATGAAAAAGAGTGATTTTGTTGTCAATGAGTTCCTTTTGATAGGAGAGTTTATCCTATGTGTTGTTTTCCCTTAAATTTGCCTAAAATGGTAGATTCAAGCCTGTAATATTTTGAAATAAAAAAAAGAAAGGTTTAATAGTAAATGACAACAATAACCTTGCCCTTTAAAGAGTAAGTTTTAGGTATAAATGATTGAAGTAAAATTTGGTAATTTGCCTAAAAATTGATAAATATAAATAGAAAGAGAGAGAAAAAAAGAAAAGAATCAAATTTGAAGAGAGAAAACCGAGTGAGATAGAAGAAGAAGAAAAGGAAGATAAAGGAAGAAGAAAAGGGTAAGAGAAAATAATTTTAAAATGTAAGATTTATGCTTTGAAATGTATAATTGTTGGTATTAATTTAGATTATGAATTTATTAAGATTTAGGGTTTTAAAGTTTATGTTTTGGGTTAGATTGATGAGTTGATTAAAATATTATGAATTAATTGTTATGGGTAATGGTTTAATTGGTTGATTGTTAGATGATTTTGTTACGAATAATGATTTTGAGATTGATTTTTTTAATTGATGTATTGGGTGTAAGAAATTGTGAAAACACCCTTGCTAGAAATACTGGACATAAGTGTCTTGAGGTTAAGGGTGATAAAATTTCAATTTGGTCCCTCATTTTTTTAATTACATTTTAGTCCCTGAATTTTGGAAAAATTACAAATTGGTCCTTGGAGATTTTGTACAGGATTTAGGATGAACTATGGATAAAATTTCAGTACAATTATGGATTTATGATATTTTTAGTTTGGTCCTCCAATTTAGCAAATTACAATTTGATCCCTAAAATCATGAGAAAACCCCATATTAGTCCTTAGATGTAATCCCAGTTTTTCAGATTGGTTTTGATGAATAGTTGAGGTTTATTAGTGAAGTATTATCAAGTTTTATGATTGTTTTCTTTTAAATTAGATTTCAGGAAACCATTTGATTTTTTACTTTTTTGAAAAAAAGACCAATTTGGTTCCTAAACGTATAGGGTTATAAGTTAAACCCTAAGTTGAGTGTATTATATTGAATTTACATTCCTTTAAAGTTTGTTTTGAGGATGTCTTTTTTTGTATTCAGATGTTCCTAATATTCCACTTATTGGACATTAATATGATTTTTTTCGGTACTTGCTTTTGTGTTTGTTCTGCTCTTTAGTCAAGTAAGTGGATAATGTTCCATATGCATAAGAAATAGTATAAGTATTTAAATTGTTAGTATGAAATGGATCATGCTTCTTATATATATATTGATTATTATTCTTTGTTGTGATAAAGCATGATCATTTGTTTTAGCTAAATTCCGAATATGAGATATGAGTATGTCTAATTTGATAGTTTCTTATTTGATTGATGTCATGAGTTAATCCTTGAGATATAATTTTATTAGTTTGATTATGATATGACCTCTTGATATGCCAGTCAGAATACCCATGTTAATAGGATAATGTTAGTCTTTGTGCGTATTATATATGAACCCTAATTGGTTGGGGGAGTCAACAACTTGTGCGAAATGATCATCCTACAGTTTTGAGCCATATGTTCATCGTATTTTGGTTTTCTAATGACCTATACCTCATGATATTTTTTGTTATGCTTTGTTTATGAAACTTTCTTGTAAGAGCCTAATATCAAATTTGGATATGTTTCCTTTTGTCGTTATCTACTCACTGAGTTGTTGAACTTCACCTCTCATTATTTATCATTTTTAGACATATAGTTTTGCTAGCAGGTCACTTTTGTTGGACTTCAGAACCTACTTTTTAATTGTAATTAATGTTATTATGTTATGTCTAGTTAGAGCTCTATAATTATGATATTTGTATTAACTCTTGTATTAAGATGTTGATTTCTATTATGGACTTTAATTATGATATTAGAAGCTGCGTAAAACTCTAGTTTGTTTAAATGGTAAAAGTTTGTATGTAAGTTTGAGTTCGTTTAGGTATGGAAACCTAGAGGGGGACCTTACTTATGTATCTATCATGGATCCGGGAATCTGGTCGTGATAAATTTGATATTAAAACCTTAGGTTAAAAAAAAAATAATTTCATAATATGTGGAGCATGATGACTCATATCGTCTTGTCCGTTGTCTTTGAAATTCTGAATTTTCATCAAGCATGTCTTTTTTTACTCTTTGAATTTTATGGTAGATATACTTTCCTGTAATACTATGATAATTATCATGCTATTTTTCTACCATGACTTAAATGCTTTCACTTCTTGTAGGAAATGCCGAAAAATAGACAAATAATTGGTACTAGTAGAGTAGATAATGATCAGGATAACGTCCCTATTGTGTAGTTGAGGATTGCAAGGCAAATGAGGAAGGCTGGTGTACCTGTACCTCAACATGTTAGGGAGGTACCTCCACTAGTGGAAGAGGAGCCTCTGGAGTTAGAAGAGGAGAATATGGTTGATGAAATAGGTGGAGGAGTAGTTAACCCTAAATTCCTTACAGAATTCCAGCAACTTAATTAGATTATGTGAATCTAAATAAAGTTTACTATGGAAAGAGATTAAAGAAGGGATAGAAAAGTACCATCATTATCCCACACTATTTAAAGATTCAATATGTTGTTGAATGACTTTATAAAGTTGGCACCTCCTACCTTTACTAGGATAAATAGCTCAGAGTATCCTCAAAGGTTTATAAATAACATATAGCGGCGATGTGAAGCTTTGGGATGACAAACCATCAGGCTGTAAGTTTGGCATCATTCAGGTTGGAAGGAGATATGGACATCTCTTAGTTTGAGTTTAGAAAGAGAGTGAGGCCAGCAGAGGCTCAATTGACATGAAAAGAGTTTAACACCATGTTTTTGGACAAATCTCTTCCTTAGAGTGTTAGGGATGCTAGATTCTACGAGTTTGAAAGGCTATTTTAAGGGAGCATAACAGTAGATGCATATGATTTGAAATTTACTCAGTTATCAAGGTATGCTGAGCATCTTCTACCCACTGAGGAGTGGAGAGTGAAGAGGTTCATTTAAGGACTCAAATCCTCTATGTATATAGCAATGTTATCTTAAATGTTTTCATCCTACTCCTCAACAGTTGATAACACCAGGTTAATTGAGGTATAAATATTAGAAGACATGGCTGCAAGCCAGTCTAAGAGGCCCGAGAAAGAGGTTTAGTCTTTTAGACAACAAAGATTAAGTGCAAGCCTATCCAGGGGATAAAATGGTCGTTAAGGCTCATGGGTTATGAGGAGTTTTAGACAAAGATCTCCACTTAATGGCTCAAATAGTCAGAATGGCAATAATGGTGCTCATAGCTATAATTATAGTTCAATTTAGAGTGCACCTCGTAGCTATTTTGTTCCATCTAGAGACAATTCTTCATGTCAACACCGTGGAGGAAGCCATACTAGTGTATATTGCTACAAGAGGACTGAGGTTTATTTTGGTTATGGTCAGATAGGTTATAAGACTCAGGAGTGCTCAAGGAGATAGTCATCAGCTCCAGGATCATCTGTTTAGTTCAGCCTCCTATTTAGGCACCATCGATAAGCTAATATATGGCTCATGGTGGTCATGGTCAGAGAGGTCGGGTTACAGGTGACAAATGTTAAATATAGCAAGGCAAGGGGCATGTTAAAGTCTTTTCCTTGACTCAGCAGGATGCCTAGGCATCTAACACAATTGTTTCATGAATTCTTCTTATTTGATCTTTTAAAGCAAACATTTTACTTATTAAAGGTGCAACTTATTCATTTGTGTCCCTGTATTTCACCATGAGGTTAGATAGACAACCAACTCTGTTAGGATTCCTCATTTCAATCTTCACTCTCTTAGATGAATCAGTATTAGTGAAGTATGTGTATCCGGATTATGGAATGGAGATTGGAGAAGAGATCTTTATAGGAGACATAAATGTCTTATATATGGTTGATTTTGATGTGATTTTGAGAATGGGTTGGTTAACAAAGCATGTGGCCTCAATCAAATGTTGGGGTAAGAAAGTGGTTCTATTTAGATGAAAAGGTTAGGTTAGTGTTTCAAGGAGACAAGATTGTATCTTCATCGATTATGTTATCGGCTATCTCGAGGCAAATGGCATGGAAAGGGGTACAATGCTACTTAGCATATATGGTGGATTTCTCTAGTTAGACCAAGTCCCTATAGTCAGGGAGTTCATCAATGTTTTTCCCAATGACTTACTGAGATTGGCTCTGTATAGGGAGATTCGGTTTAGCATTTATTTGGTTCCAGGTACCGAATCAATATTAATGACACCATATAGAATGATGCTAGTAGAGTTAGGGGAGCTAAAGGAACAGTTGCAATATTTGTTGAACAAGGAGTTCATCCAACCAAGTGTATTAGGGAGCCTCAGTGTTGTTTGTCAAGAAAAAGGATAGGTCCTTAAGATTGTGTATAGATTATAGGCAAATGAATTGGGTGATAGTTCAAAATTGATACCCACTCCCTCATTGAGTTGTTGAACTCACCCTCTTGTTATTTATCCTTTTCAAGCGTATAGTTTTGCTAGCGTGTCACTTTTGTTAGACTTCAGAACCTGCTTTTTTATTGTAATTGATGTTATTTTGTTATGTCTAGTTAAAGCTCCATAATTACGATATTTGTATTAAATCTTCTATTAAGATGTTGATTTATATTATAGACTTTAAGTATGGTATCAAAAGTTGCATAGAACTCTGGTTTATTTAAATAATAAAAGTTTGTATATAAGTTTGAGTTTTTATATGTATGGAAACTTGGAGGGGAACCTTGTCTATATGTTGGTCATAGATTTGAGAATCGGGTCATGACATAGCCCAAAAAGAATTTTAATTTCGGGTTGATTATGGGTTTTGAAACTAGTTTTTAGGTCGTGACTAGTTTTGAAAATATGGTTGAAAACAAGATTTTCTAAGTTTAAAATAGAATATCCAGATTTTCCAGGGGTTAGAGGTTGCTGGAATCTAGGCACGGCAATTGATGTGTTGCTCACTATTTTTTTCCAAAAATTAAGGGGTGAACAACCTGTTATCCGCCACCCCTTAAAATTTTTTTAAAAAAGACTGAGAGGCGTTGGTTGCTCCAGGCCCACGCACCTAGGCCTTTTTGTAAAGGCTTAGCAAAAAGGCCTTAGAGCTCTTTGTCGTCCAAGCTTAAAAGCCTGGGCCCTTTTTTTCCTTTTTATCTATTATAATTGGATTTCTTAACTCTTCTTGCTTATTTTTTTTTCAATTTCATCATTTAATATTTGATTAATTATTAATTAGGTAACATAATTTATTTTAGTTTGATTTTTTTCCAATCATCTCGATATTTGTTTGGTTTTCAATTTTATAAGTTTCTATTTTAGATAAAAAAAATTTATAAGAAAAGATTGTCAAACCCAATTGAACTCATGATTGAGGTCACGGGTTTGGCTAGTTAATTTCGGCTAGATTGGGATTAGGCTTCATAAATTTTTTTGCTCTATAAATAGTTCTCAATTTATTTAATTAGATGTATGCATAAACTTTTTGAATTCCGCTTGGGATTTTTTTATATACAAAAACATATCATAAAAGCATATTCTTTTAAGAAAAAATATTTGACCCATAGCAATTTTCTTTTGATGAGATTACCCCAGCATAACAACCAGGTCGCAGATCTTGCATGTTAACTCAAATGGACTCGAGTCGAGTTTTATTCGACCTTTTTTGTATTATATTTTTTTCTTCGATTAGATCCTTCAATATTTTGTATGCTGCAAAATGTGCTTTAAATTTTTTCATTTTATTTTTTATGAGGTTATCACATTCTCATTTAATTCTTTTCTTTGTTATCAGATAAGATCCTTCAACATTTGATTTTTTTTAAATTGATTTTTTACTTTAGTTTTATCTTTTAACGTTTGATTGATTAGGAATCGGTCTTCATTATTTTTTTCTGGTTTCATTTCTATGAGGTTATCTCAATCTTATACTCATTATCATAAGGTTAGCAGGTTTGCCTAGTTTAACTCGAGATTTTTTTTTCTTGTTGTTTTTTTTTTCAATTTTACCTTTCAGCATTAAGTTTTTTTTTTTTTGTGATTGAACTTAATGATTTTATTCAATTTGCTTATAACCAAGTTGTATATTTGACATGTTAGCTCGGATGGGCTCAAATCAAATTTTTTTTTATCTTTTTTTAATTGTCAATTTTTTTCACTTATTACCGTTGTAATTTTCTTCAAGTTATTAAATTAATCAAGTTTATTAAACCTAATTAATTCAATAACCTGAGTTTTAATTTTTTTT
>Ga0325402_1004853_pt1 | contig 12482 bp, 3 predicted proteins | sample PopdelMetagenome_22_FD_207212 | JGI IMG/M metagenome (GOLD analysis project Ga0325402, IMG submission 207212) | Populus deltoides microbial communities from Bellville, Georgia, United States - Xylem-PdKOR-R3 | ecosystem: Host-associated > Plants > Phyllosphere > Stem > Wood/Secondary xylem... | reverse complement strand
CTGATTTTCTTCTTATTAATTGACTTAACTGATACAATATTTATAACATACATTTAGTATAGTAACAGAATCAGTTATAAATAACAGATTAATACCAAACTTTATAACAGAATCTAACCACCTACAATGCCTACTCTAACCGACTGCTATGCTCATTGTAGCAGCTTTAGTATTTAACTCATCAGTGCAATTTTTTCTCGGTGCAATGTCTTCATTATATCCAGCAGCAGACTTCAGTTTACTGAGTATATTCAATAAGTTATCATGGACCGCTTGCAACCAGTTCTTTCAGGAAAGTGTCGTAGCTTTTTCTCATGCATGTGTTTTTTGGGCCAAAATATCTCTTTATCACCTCAATCTAAACTTTGCAATAGTCACCAACAGCTTTCTTTAAATATAGAAGAAAAGAATATAAAGCTGCCTACATTAGTCGATACTGGATGATGATCTTTCTTTCTTGAAACTGCTTAAAGATAAGATCATAGTGTGCTTATCTATTCTGAATCAGGGGTTGCTAGAGAAAGTGGGTGGAGGAATGGTGGAGCCTTCGTGCATCTGGTTCCTTCGTGAATCTGGCTGGGACACCGGTGCGGCGGTGTTGGCTTTTGTTGTACACCCAAGGGGGAAGGGCCTTTTGATTGGATTGACAACAGGATCATGTGTACAAGCAAGCAACTCTGTTTGCTCTCTGGAGACCAATTGGCAAGAATAGGTCTATTCTTCTTCCTTGATTCGTTTATAGCCTCGCTTTGTTAGAAAGATCAACATGTTAAAGAATCAACGCCACCGTTCATATTTTGGACTGAATTGTTATTCTGAATCTAAATTCCCAATCATTTCTCCTTTTTACTGGCAATTGTCGAAACATCTCTAAGCATGCCAGATGAAACCTGCTCTAATGCTGGCTTGAATTTTTTGTGGATATTGGCAACCAAAGCTAGAGAGGGGATATTTGAGAAAGACTCGTAAAGTGGATTCAAAAGAGCAAAAATCATCAATAAATCATTGAACTACAAATTCGTACCTTTAAGATCAATTATATTTTCTTATTCACAAAGTAACTAAATTTTATTTAAGAGATTGCTAACACTTTGAGCTATGATTTGTTCTCATGATAGCTGCAAAAGAACTCATTCATTTATACAAGCACCTTCATATCCTGAAACTAGTTTCAACTAAACATGTCATGTCAGCCTTCAAGAGGGGCACGTTTCCAATTTACAAATCTGCTTTTGATTCTTCAAGCAGATTTTCTACTTCCTGTATCAAGATTTCCAACCTACCTTTTGCCTAGACTCTAGCTACATTGATAATCACGGTGCATGCCCTGTCATCTGCAGTTCACACTAATGATTCAGTGGGCTGTGAACATCACAAGACCTCAATTCGCTCTACCTGCTAAACTCTCAAAGCCAAATCGGCATCCTCTGTCTGTGCGTGATGGCATTGTATTAGTCCAAGCCACAGAAAACAGAACACAATTGTCATGAGATAATAATCCATGCATGCGTGCATCAATGTGTCTGGAGATTGTGCGGAGACAGGTTTAACATGTATCAATACCTCAACAAATCTAGAAAAATTCCGTACAACAGGGAGTCAAGTTTATCAGCAGGAAATGACCAAAGTTTTCAGATACGAAAGATGGAAAAGTGAAACGCAAAGCAGATGTTTCATACCTTGAATCCTTTTGACGTGTCAGGTGTACAGACTGAGATGTAACGATCTGAAATTACCAACCATGATTCAGAAATTTCTTCACAATTGATGGAAAAGGGGGCATTATCTCATAACAGGACACTGTTATCAGCTTGTTTCAATTTTGTGCACGGACTTTAGATTTGAGGTCCTCTGACTGCCCATCCCCTTGGATGAGTCAGATTTTGGTCCAATTCTGGCATCGATTTCATCTAATCCCTGCAGAGCAAATGCATGCATCAATTGGAATAAGAGTTTTACTAAATGGAGATAAAATGATGTTCATCATCTGAAACAGATAAAAGTATCAGATACCAGACAACGTTAGAAAACCAGATATATAATAATCCGAAAGTGTCAGAAGAAATTATCATGCAAACATTGATCATACAGATTTAACGAGAAATAACGATTAAACTCAGAAGAAAACAGAATAATCATCAAATGATGCTAGCTTGTAGATCGGAGGAAGAGGCTGCCTAGCAACAAGTAGGTATATAATCCTAGTTTGTCAGTGTATCAATATAGAATTAAATATGAGACCCGGAGTTATTAGCGAGATAAATTCATAGAGTTAATGGCACAAGAGCCAGCACAGTGGTTCAAAAAATCTAGTTAGATAAGGTAGAGCATTTCAATAACAGGATGACCTTTAGAGTTTGTAGCCAACAATGAACAATGAAAATGACCTACAGTAACGAAGAACTGTTCAGTATTCCTGTGGTAAATACATCTTCTGTCAGATGTCAGTATTTTTAGATCCCATCATGCGGATCCATATGGAATCCACAAAAACTGGAATCTTAATGGAGTGCCAGTACAATGGCAGTGCCAGAAATTTTCCTAAATGGAACTTCAATTTCTTGCTATAATGATGGATTAAAGAAAACTGCTCCAAATCACAAAACAGCCTTACAGCTCTATAATATAAGTTTGCTTATAATGTATAACAATCCCAAGTTCATCCTCAAACGAGGATTCTGCAGAATGAAATGCAGGGAGCCAAAATACACTACTGGACTGATGCCATAGCAGGACCTAGTATCATGTCGGATACAATTATATATAGTGGTTGATAATTGATTTCTATTTATGTATTGGTCACTGTATTTTCCTAAATATCATAAAGAAGAGTAAAATAAGATATTTATAAGAAACCATTTGTTAAAAATTGCATATGCACACACAAAGGAAACACATTTAACAAGAGTGAATCATGGTATTATATAAACATGTGCTACCTTCAGCCCATTTGCATCATTTTCAGTATCTTCCACAGAAAAACACATCATCTATATATCATCTTCAAGACTAATTCTCATTTCTAGTAATCTATAAGTTTCTGCTAAAAATGAAAAAAAGAAAAAGAAGCACAACCTGCGAATAACATTGACTGCTCCTATCGAAAATAGGATTGACTACGGATTCGAGCCATAGCACATGGTTTCAAAAAAGCATATAATTTTCCCGATCTAAATAAAATAAAGCAGGTTTTACATTTACTTGCAGTCAATCAGTACAATAATCAAAACATCACTGTGATGGCATGATCTCTTTTTTATAGATTCTACGGACCATTGCCTGCTGCTTCATCTGGGACACAGGCATTCATATTCATTTACAAGACTATTTTGAAAGCAGTAACACAAGAAAGGGTTTAGAATCAAAATGACTAGACTAGAAACTATGCACGGGTAACTTGAATATATCAGGTACACAACAAGGTTCACCTTTTTCTGTCTCCGTCCTTTGACAGAACTGATGGGCCTACGCTCAAGTCCAGTGTTCTGATTTGATTTATCCCGGTCAGGAAGATTTGTGAAGAAATCGAATTCAGTTCTAATATCTTAAATGATCATTTAAAATGCAAAACTTATTAGCAGAAGCAATTGGCAATAGCCATCTGCCATCCACTCAGAATTGGAAAAGTTTAAAATGCTATAAACCCTCAAGAAGAGAGGTCCAATTATGATGCATTACACGACTTTTGGTCTCTGGCTCTCAGATTCTCTACTCTCTGGAAGACTATGGCGGCCACTCAACCCTAAAGACCTCTGACCAAATCCATCACAGCTCCTGAAAAATTATCCAAATTTAAAACCTGATGCGAGAGGAAGAGAGAGAGGTCTTATGCGACATCAAACCTGTTATCTACACTGAATTTTCTCAAATGACTAATGGTGGTCATCTCTTTCGAACTTCTCTGCATATATAAATGCAGATGAACAATCAGTGAAAATCATTAACAAGCAGAGAACACTGGAGTGCCCAAGTGAACACGGACCAGATGATATACCTGAGCAGATCGAGTGAGAACTGATGATGTTCCTGGGAGCCTGTCTGACAAGCTTTTGGGAGTTGAATGTGTTTTAGGTGGACCGCCTCTAATATTAGAAGACAGTGAGACTATTTTGCCCTTTGTTAATGAAGCATGAAGTACTGTTGCACTGGATTGTACTTCCCTACGTTGTCTATGTGATTGAACCTGATCAGATTTTTTGTTGCTTGCGGTCTTGGTGGTAATTCTTTTGCCTGAAACAAGACTGACATCTGCCTTGCTTGTAATTTCCTTACAAACAGATGGCTTTGGCTTCTGGGATGGCTTAACCACATCTTTGCTCATTCTGCAGTCCGATTTTGTTCTGTTTGCAGCAGAAGCAGCAGTCCCCTAGTTGAGAACGCAATTTAAAATTGAAAATTAGGACATTGGTATTGGTAATTGATAGCGCAATCAGAAAGCCTTGCACAAATTGCAGAGAACATAGAAAAGTCATGTAAGCTTTAATTTGACAGGAAAACATTTCAATATCATGGCAGACTATGATGGCAGTGTAACAATCACAACAACTACATGCAACACAACACACTTATTAGAGCTTATTCAAGAAAATAAAAGCAAGGGGCTAATCAGGCAGGTAGGGGGGGGGGGGGAATTTGGTTTTGTCCATAATTGCATGGAGTCACTCTTTTGACACGCCCCTCACAGCCTCACTCTTGGGTTGAGTGGCCTGCAATCCACTGTGATTGGGTAGCAAGATAAGGAAATGAGAGAAAATATAACCAAGAATATCTGTCCTTGTTTCACGGTGTTCGGTCTCCTGGCCTTCCAATCTCGATTCAAAGCAGATGATCAACAGATCTTCCATCTATCAGGAACTAGCAACAATGCATGTAGAAACAAGCTCTTTAGGTATTTTGCATGCAGGATAAAGATACCTTCAGTGAACATAGATCAAAAGCCAATCCCTTAAAAAGGAAATTAATGGGCTTGATATACGGATTTAAAAAGAAAGTAATTACAACCTACATGAATTATCAACCCTGGGATTGGTAAAGGAGGGGTGACCTGGAATGAAACGTTAATTGTTTACCTTGACCCTCATACTAGATGCCTGCTTCTTCAGTTTGCTTCCATTGTTCTTGTTTTCATTGCAGACTGGGCTCCCTTTCTGTCTAGTTTTGGAACTGTTTTTGACTGATGGAGTATATGACGAGGAACCATTTTCCATAGAATATTTTGGTATTCTGGCAGAAAAGCATACCCCTATTTCATCTTCTTTGCTAGCTCCACCACTGTTCCCATTAAGGTAACTTTCTTCTTCTACTCCATCATTAATGCCTCTCCTAGATGGGTTAATATTACCAGTGGTATGATTATCTAAAATCTGGATTTTATAGGCATTGCTAGGCTTGTTTTCCTCTTTTGATCTGTGAACATCAGCACCATTTTCTTCCTGACTAGTATTGCTAGGTTTACTTTCCTTTTTTGATGCTTCAGTATCAACACCATTTTCTTCTTGTGTAGTAATCTCCTGTCCATTTTGATAGGAATCAGTTTGAGTTGTTTCTTGCTCTGCTTGCAATCCCTTCATAGCTCTAATTTTTTTATAGTATTCCTCAAAGTATGCCTTCTTCTGAGCAACTAATCCTGGTGCCTTTAATTTCTCCAACTCCTCCTGACATCTGTTGTGGGAGAAAACAGAATATTTTTCCCATGCAAGTGTGTCTGCAGTGTATCTTCCAAAAGATATCGAACCGCAATCCAGAATTTGAGTGATGGATACATCCTGCTTTAGATATTACAGATAAATAAAACGCAAAAGGGAAAAAAGAAAAAATCATTGAACAGTGATGATCAAATTAACCGAAGAACAACTTTCAACATTTAAAATTAAATGCAGTTCTACATCTCAATCAGTAACTCACACTCCATTTTTTGATAATTAGTGCAATCTGGGTAAAAAACTTGCAAGTTATCTAATTGAACTAGATTAAATTTATAGTTTCTCTGGTGAATACCCAGGGTTCTGATCTAGAATGTTTCATGTTAATTACCCTATTAATCAAAATGATTGTCACTAAAAACAATTGTATTTGGTTCTATATTTCAAATTCTTCAGGGCTCCAATAGGATTCTGAAAATCTCTTAATAATCAACATCAAACTACACAAATGGCATTACGTTCAATGGAGAAAATTGTTCTTCGTTAACACTTTCTTACAAGCATTTTTAGTTTTCTTTAAATCTTAATCACAAACATAAACAATTTGCTGCAAAAGTTAGGGCATTTGCCTTTGATTACGCATTAAGTAATCTGACTGAGGCTTTTATTTGATTAATAATAAAGTGTAGAATATTAAAATAACCTATATGGGAAATGAAAATTTATTGTTTGCAGATGGCAGAAACAAAGTAAACCAAGCAAGAAACGTTAGGCAAAACAGCGAGAGAGATTATACCTGGGATTCTCCTTTCTCTGATGATAGTTCTAGGCATGACCATTTGTCTCCATAGGTTTGACGATGTTGATGGTGATCAAGATGGTCTGTTTCAGTGGCCATTTCCTCTCTCTATGGACTTAACTTCTCTATACAAATCTCCTCATGCATGAAAAACAACTGCAAAAATATATTAAAAAACCCAGTTAACCCCACGTCATCATGTATCGTAAGAATCCAAGAAAATGTCTAAAATAGAAAGTATATCTTGAAAACCATGGCTTCTTAAGAATCTAATAATTATACTGTACAAAGGGAACACCTCCCAGTATTGTAAACATGTCTTGATAGTGCCGAGGACGACGATGCCTATGATGTTCAGTCTGTTCACTCTCCATTTCCACAGCTGAAATTCTCTTCGCTTATAAAGACAGCAACAGCAACAACATTAATGAAAGAAGCAACACATTTCAAAAACCCATGTATCTCTCTGAAATATAAACCAAGACCAGTTAATGCATTTAAGGTTTCCAACCTTTGAAATTCAGCACGTGTTAAGGACCAAAATGAAGACTGAGTGGTAAGTGGTAACTAACTTTCTTGTTCAAAGATTTAAAACATTTTCTTGCACTCACTGCTTTCTCTCTCTCTCTGTTTGGTTGCCAGGAAAAATAAATGGAGGAAAGGTTAGCCAATTAACCAAATAAGAATCTCTTCGAGCATTTATTCATTTTGTTCTTTGGGATTGGTTGGTTGCTACTCTATATCCATACCTTGCTTGTTACGGCTAGGAGGGGACATGAAGGGCCTGTTGCTACTATTACTCCCGGGCATAGTTGTTAGTCGAGATCTCTCTCGGTTTAGGATAAGTTGAATTATTGGGTTAATTCATGGGTCAAAATCAACAGTCAATCCTAATTAATTTTAAGACAATATTATTTCGGATAAAAATTTTAAAAATTAAAAATACATCGTTTTTGAACAATTTTTTTATTAAAAAAAATCTTTAAAATTGTCTGGACCAAATCTTTTTTAAATTTAACTAGATGAACCAGCTCAGTAAATGTATAAAGTCATCCCATTTTTATCAGATTTTATAATAGGTTAATATTATTGCATGGAACAAAGCGGGCATGGAAATGATCTAATTATTACTAATAGAGCCATGGATTGCATAAGGATGATCCCTCCATTTTATTAGCAATTTACGGTTTGCCGCGCCCACGTGGCAATTTGTTTTTCAATGAGAAAAAATAAAGCACTACTTGTATTGCCCATTACTACAATAAATACTACTACTACTACTAATAATAATAATAATAATAATAATAATAATAATAATAATAATAATAAGCACCGAGGCTTGCAGCTCAGTAGTCTTGACAGGTTTTATTCTGTCTATGTGTCCTGGATTCGAGCCTTCATGTGTACACCTGTCACCCTCACGGTGCCTTACATGCTTACTGGGCTTGCAGAATGTTCAGTGGGTCTAGGGATTAGTCATGATACGCGTAAGCTGGCCTGAACACCCCGGGTTATCAAAAAAAATATAATAATAATAATAATAATAATAATAAGGTTGTGCAACCATATCTAATAAGTGGTAAATTATAATAATTTGAAACTAAGAGATTTGTTTTTTCTGTGATCTCAGGTTTGAGTTTTATAATTGCTAATATGATGGTCACTGGAGATTTACATGATCGTTAATTTCAGGATTCGTGGGATTAGTCGATATGCACGGAAGCTGACCCGGACACCCACGTTAATAAAAAAAATTGTGTAAACCATACCCGAGTACAGATTCGTGAGCTATTTATTTTTGCGATTAAAATTATGTTTCGATATGTTTTAAAAATATATTAAGTATGAAAAAAATATTAATTAATATATTTTTTAATTATTTTGATATATAAATACAAAAAATTAAAAAAAAATTAAAAAAATTATTTTAATGTATTTTTTTAAAAATATATATTTTTAAAAGAATCATACATTACAATATTAAACACAACACTTAATAATATTATTACGAGCTTTGTTTTAACAATAGCTATAGAGGTATAACATTCTAAATTAAATAAGTCAAAAATTGAAATGACAAAAATATTATAAAGTGATGATGTCCAAACTTTTTTTCTTTGTTTAAAAAATTAAAGCAGTCTTATTTTATTGAAGGCAAAAATAAGGGGCACAACAAGGACAATGTTGTTAATCTTGACCTAGAAGATCAATGTTAAAACTTCCCACGCTCTATTATGAGTCAAAGTATTTTTTTTTTTCAAAATACTAAAAAAAATGTGCAGACATTATTAGTGCTTGCTACAATATTAAAAAAAAATAAGAGTATATAACAAAAAAATAAATGCATACATTTACTAAAATAAATTGAGAAGTATATATATTAAAAAGTTAGTTTTTTTAGGCAATATTTTTAATCTAATTATGATTGAATATGACTCAATTTCAGAGTAATATTTTTTTAAAAAAAATATTAAGATAATAATAGTCTGGAACCGACACTAATAAACCCGAGTTAACTTTAAGATTCACAAATTGGATCATGAACACAATTACACTGCACTAATTATCCTTTTTTCATTGGCCATTATTGGACTCAGATTGGATAAAATCCTAAACTAAGTTGAAGAGTTATTAGATAAAAAAGGATTAAATTAAAATAAGAGGTCTTGGGGTTTGGTTGGGATCAAAATTGAGAACCAATTAATAAATTCTAATAGATTAGGGATTAAAGTGAAAAAAAAGAAAAAAAAAGATGACATGTGAAGAACATGCGCCAGCGTGTGGTGGGTGGCAGTGAGCTTTCAACAGTGAGTGAGGCATTATACAACCTTCAATGGCGGTCTTCTTTGATGCTCTTGGGACCGTCTCGGCATCAACGTCTTGAAAAGGCGGGTATGTGTTGATGAATTTTCCATGACGTGACGCAGAAGATGTGTTTTTCTTCCTTTTTTTTTCTTTTTTCTTGTCTCTTTCCTGCCTTTGGATTCTGCAACCTGTTTTATTATTATTATTATTATTATTTGATTATTTTACAATCTACAAGTGAATTTAATTTGTAATTAGAGAATGCATTAGTTGAATTGAATTTCTACAACTTTGGCTTGCATATATATACCATCATAATTATGAAAGTTAGGCCTGTTCTGCACTTATTTAGACAGTAGGTTGGAAATTCCACATCTCTTTATGAAATAACTCCTACTTAAAGCCTTCTACTATACGTATCTATGTGAGTTCTAAGAAAATATTACAAACAATTTTTGCTTTGTAAGTCACAATTACTGCCAACAACAACAGCAACAACAACAATAATATTAAATGTCGAACGAATCCTGCTTCATCTTTTCTCGTTTTAATTTTCTTCAACTTCTCTTCAAATACTTTTATTATTTTACATAAATAGAGACTTTTAATATGTGTGAAAGTGTCATTATGATTGTTTTTAAAGTGTTTTTCATTCAGAAATGTATCAAAATAATATATTTTTTTATTTTTTAAAAATTATTTTTGATATCACCTCATCAAAATAATCTAAAAACATAAAAAATATATTAATTTGAAGTAAAAAAAATAAAAAAATTATATTTTTTCAAAAATATTTTTTAAATATAAAAACATACAGTATAGTTGAAGCTCCTCTTTCTTCTTCTTCTTCTACTTTATGTTTTTATTTATGATGAGTTCAACTACTATCAGTGCATGTGGTGAGGCGAGGCAGTTGATTGTATTGTTTGTTAGTCGACAGGAGCTTGCAAGGTATATTTATTTAATCATTTTTAATTAATTTTATCTAGAAAATGAGAGGATGCTATTAAGATGAGAAGGGAGGAAGAAAGAAATGAGAGCAAGCATGAGGAAAATAATATTAATGATGGAAAAGCTTCTTTAAAATAACAACAATAACAACAATAATTTAACACCATAATGGTATTTTGAATATTTTACAGCCGATAAATTTAATAGTGGTTATTTTTTAAAGTGATTTTTTTACTTGAAAATATATAAAAATAATATTAATTTTATTTTTAAAAAATTTATTTTTAATATTAGTATATCAAAATGATAAAAAAATAAAAAAAATTATTTATTTTTTCAAAATTTTGTTAAAACACGGATTCTATTGTAAAAAAAAAACATTTCCTAAGAGTAATTAAATTAATTACTTTGTAAAGCCCATAATATAAAAGGGTTCAATTTTTTTTTTATTTTTTTGTAAAACATGGATTCTACCGGCAAAACAAAAATGTTTCTAAGAATGATTAAATTAATTACTTTGTAAAGCCCATTATATAAAAGGGTCCAAAATATTTTTTTAAAAAAACACCCTTTGCCTCTTTTAATTTCTCACTTTAACATCCATGGCTATTCATGAATGTGTTGTTACATTTGATTTAATTAAAATATCCTTCGATAGTATTTAAATTTTATTTTTTTATTACAAAATATTTTTTTTCTCAAACGTCTTTCATTGTATAAATGAAAATCTAACAATCTTCATAGACATTAAATGACTGATCTAATACTCTTAAATCATGGTTTTAAATCATAATAAGGATTCCCGGTTCTAATGCACCGGTTTATCGTGAATGTTAATATATATATATATATATATATATATATATAAAACATTGGAGTCAACATCAAGAAAAAAAATATTAAATTCGTTTAAATGTACCATCTCGTAAATATATATAGATGGTTCGGAGAAAAGACATAGTTGTGGAGAATACGCAAGTTAGGTTAAAGGATATTCTTACGGTAAAAACAAAGAAAAAAAAAGGGTGTGAGTAGGCGTGTACCTAAAATTGTTAGATTGTCATAAATCTTAACTGAAAAAGAAATAAGACAACCTTTTCTTGACTATAGATTAAAACTACTATAATAGCTAGGTTTAGAAAAGAAGAGAACCATTTAGTTTAAGGTCTGTTTCGGAATATTACTGTGATTGTTTTTTAAAGTGCTTTTTATGTTGAAATATATCAAAATAATATTTTTTTTTAAAATTATTTTTAAGATCAATGCATCAAAACGATTTAAAATATAAAATAAAATTAATTTTTAATAAAAAAATAATTTTTTTAAAGACACGGATAGACTGCATTTCCAAACACTATCTAAATAACCTAGGTTGTAGTCAACCTTTTGATTAGTAAGATATGGGAAACAATTGAGAAACATGAAAAATAAAATAAAGGAAGATGAATGATAATAAAAAATATCATGCAAATAAAGTATCATATAAAATCATATGGATGTCATCATCTCTTGGAACTTGTGTCATATCACAACTTAAAATAGATGAAAGTTAAAGGAGAAAAAAAAAGCTTAAGGCGGTTTTTTTTAAGTCATTTATATGAAAAGTTGATTATTTTGTGATGTTTTGTAGTATTGTGAAAAATAAATTGAAAAATATTTTCTAGTGTTTGACTATGTCATGGAAAATAAATTAGAAAGTAACTTATTTCTATTTTAATTTATTTTTTTAAGTTTATTAAAAGAATAAAGACCACATTTAACAGATGAAAAAATTAAAGGAAGATAAAATTAAAAAAAATCATAAATTATCTGAATTAAAAAAACAAAAATCAAATATGATAAATAAAAAAAATTACTTCAAAAAAGAATAAGAGAAAAACAAATAACAATAAAAAATAAGAATCAAAGTCGATATAAAAATCAAATTAAATTATATTTTAAAGGTTGATATTAATAAAATCAAAAACATAATTAAAAATAAAATATATTATAATTAAAATATTAAGAACCAAATTTGATATAATTAATAAATAACATGATATTTTTAATTTTTTTACAACTTTTAAAAAGTATATTCCATTAAAAAAATAAAATAAATACTTTCTTAAAAACCAAACCAAATTTTTCTTTAACAAAAAATATTTTATATTCACCATCTTCTCTAAAACTAAATAAATATAGAAAAATTTTGAAGATAATTTTTTATAAAAATAATTTTTCATGAAATATACAGGTCTAAAAAGTAGAAATTGAAAATAAAAGCTTTGAAGGTAGCAGAAAAATAA
>Ga0325402_1004852_pt1 | contig 12484 bp, 4 predicted proteins | sample PopdelMetagenome_22_FD_207212 | JGI IMG/M metagenome (GOLD analysis project Ga0325402, IMG submission 207212) | Populus deltoides microbial communities from Bellville, Georgia, United States - Xylem-PdKOR-R3 | ecosystem: Host-associated > Plants > Phyllosphere > Stem > Wood/Secondary xylem... | reverse complement strand
GTACTTCATTTGAGACACACAAGCCTCCTCCCGCAAAAGACATTTCTGAATTTCTCATGAAATCATGCAAAAGAAAAAGGAGCAGCTCAGATTCTGATTAGCACACGCAAGCAAAATATAGAAGATTAGAGTGGAAGCAGACATGAGAGAAACAAATTGGCAAAAATGGGATGCGAGTTTTATCAATGCAAAGGGAAGAAACAACATAACATTCTGCCCGCATAAAAAACAACCATGAAGGGGTGATACGAGAGCTCTTCTTCAGTACTTATCTCTGCGCGGGTGCCTATCAAATATATCACCATAGACATGAGTGCTTGTTAATGACACTGAGACAGAAATCATTCTAATAATTCCCTAGCGACGTGCATGCATTCTGAGGAGAAACAGCTGGCTATTGTGACAATGGCAAACTCAATCACAAACGACATACAGCTAGCAGCAAGCAGGACATCAGGTCATCTCTGATATATGCAACATAACCAGATCTGCTCATTCTTAATGCTCCCTCTATGACAGCCAGTATACACATGACAAAAGAGCACTGCTCACAGAAACAGTTAGTAACTGTTGCCTTGTATCATATTGGTGAGGGCTGAATGCCTATATACCTTGTGTCAATACCTTATAGCTCATGCTCTCAGAAACCAATTGATGTTTCTAACACAGAGGCATCAAGGGTAAGTTAACTAGAAATTTCATAAGCAGTATGATTCAATTACGAAATGAATATCTATGCATTCCATCAAAATTAATGAAAAATATATCTTCCCATACAGCCCTCAGCGTTCTCAATACACCTATTAGAACCCTTATATTGCACAACGAACCAGTAAATATCCATGAGACTTCTTTCTCAATGTCTCATCCATAAAAATCTCAATACAACCATTTGAACCTCAGGTTGCATAATGAATAAATATTATATCTAGGAGACTCCATTATTTTAAAACTATTCTTCAAACTCTTATCTCCACAAGACTTCTCTCCAACTCTCGATCTCATTTCTCATTCCAATATATACTTATTTGAACATATTGACAATCACCAGTGAATATCCACGGCACTTTACAGCTTGAACTCATTCTTCCAATGCTATCTTCTCATGGATGTGTAATTTAGATGGTCGCTTTTAGCAACTGATGGGACACGGGCCTAGGACATTCCAATGCATCCACAAAAATCATGTCCCTGCCCTCCTCTTCCACTATTTTAAAGTAAAACTTTGCCAATACAACTGAGATGCCAACCGCTTAAACTTGTACAAGTAAAAGGAATACTAATTACATTTGTTAGAAACGACCGCTGGAGCCTATAAACTACCAGTCTAAAAATTATTAAAAGTTTCTATTTGGTTTGACATGATTACTCAAGTGGTGGCAGTGGCTCAAGCAAAAGGGATTGAGAAAAAAAAAAAGCAACTTCAGAAATGCCAATGAAGACATTTATAAAACACAAAATAACTGACATCAAGATACGCAAGATCCATGTGTTGAGAGAATACGAGAACAGAAAACTTTGCATATCTATATCAAAAAATTATAAACTCTTTAAAAGTATGAGAAATGATGGTACTGACAACAGGCATCCTCGGCGTGGCTTTTTCTTCCTCTCTTTTTGTTTCTGTGCTGGTTTGATAACTACCTTTATTGCAGCATCAAAAACTGCTTTGACATTCTGCAATAACATGAAAAATGTCATTTACAACATGATAATAAAGTAATCTAATGCCTGGAAGGAAAAGTTAGAAAAGATCATCATTGGCACAATAGTAGAAGGGCAAGATTCATGTATGATAATAATAACATGATATCAAAACTATAAGTACATGTCAGCCTGCAATTTGTTATTTTGGGACTGTCACATGGTCAGGATGCATGACAAATAGCACAGTGCCCCTGTACAAAATTTTCATAGAATATCTATTTTTCCAAGCATTTGTGGCGAGAGGTAAACCAGAAACGCACAATAACATTAAATCAGGAGAATGACACCACAGATACTGCATACACTTGCAGATGTAAAAATTTTGGTAGTTTTTTCGATCTCCTTTCCTCTAGGAGACTTAACTTTATATGAGCAATTCACCCAGAAAATTATTAGCAGGGCAAGTCAGTTATCATGGATAGTATACACGGTACTTCTCATAAAGTTCAACATATTGCCAAATCATGGCATACCTGTTGAGTTTTTGAACTACACTCGACGTAATATGCTGCACCAATCTGTTTTCGGAGTTCCTCTCCCTGATCATAATAACCCATATCATTAAAAACGCTGATCGCATGACAACCAAGAAAAAAATTTATAAACAACCATTGAATAGAAACTGCACCTGTGCAGTGGTCACAGGCACCAATCCAGGGTGATCAGCCAAATAATGCTTATCCTCACGAAGATCTACATGTCCATTTTAAATGATGCATTAGATTCACATCTACAGTGATTCACATAGCTAACCACCACAATATAAAGGTTAAATGTCAATCCATGAAACATCATGGATTGGGACAAGCAGTATGAATGGCTCAGCTCATGTCAATCAGTTTGCTCATAATCTAGTACTTTCACGGACATGAGAGGCAATGCTATTTCACTTGACATCAAAGAGGCAGGAGTTCTCATTTGGTCAAGAAACTTGGACTGATAGGCTTCATGACAGTATGAAAGAATTTAAGTTTTTCGTAAGTGAAATTAATAAAATAGTTGGTGCAAAGGACTATGATATAATTATACAATTGAGTTGTAAATAGAAGCCACATAGTATGGAATCATAAGCAACTTTTCATAAAAAAAAAAAGATTAAATTATTCATGCGACAATCTTTCACATGAAAGTCAGTGAGAAAACAGTAAGAACAAGGAGAGGGAAGGAAAGAAGTACGAACAAAGAGTAATTGCCATTCCCTTGACTTGATATGAGCAGTAATCTTGTCCCACAAAATTCAATTCCAGTTAGGTCTATCACATGAAATGTCAAAAGGAGAGAACATTTCTCAATTTTGTACAGAATAAAATGAGAGAGAAATAATCTATAAATCCTTCATTTATCCCGAAGGAAACTTTAAATTGGTAACAACCAAACTCATTTTTTAAGCACCCTCAAGGCATAAACATAATCCTTATTTGAAAGAATGATTGATTTTTTTTTTCCTTTTCACATGCCTTTTTTTCCAGAAAAACAATGATCACCATTAATTTGGCACAAGAAAATGTCCTTATTGGCATGAATGATCAATATTTTTTTCCTTTTCTTATTCATTTTTTTTTTTCAGAAATGCAATGACCACCATTAGTTTGGCCAGCCAAAAAAAGAAAGAAGTCCTTATTTGCAAGAGTGATTGGTATTTCTTTCTTTTTCTTATTCATTTTTTCCAGATAAGATTCCAAAAAAAAAAGGATTTACCAACACTCTTGCCTTCTGCAATCTAATAAGATGATAGAACATGTCCCTCTCAGATGATAAAATGTTATGGAATAGCATAAAGAATGAATAGACTAGAGAATGCACATTGCAGCCTATCTGCAGGGAAGTTGATAGAACAATAATTAACAAATAATGGATTGATTTCCTAAGTTTCTTAATTTGCTAAAGTATTCGAACCTTGAGAACTGGCCTTAACAATTTTATGATCACACAACAAATCCTCAATCCTCAAAATCCATCTCAATCAAACATCTAATGCTACTAACCAGGTTGACAAAACAAAACCTCTTCACTTTTCATAACCAGGCCAGTGCTTTGAACATTCCTCTTAAAGTGTACCCCTCAATACGGTATATGTTGAACCATAACTGGACAATATTTCCTCAAACTGACCTGACCTTTTCAAACACCACCTTTCATGCAGTTGCAGGCAACAATCAACTCCGCATTATTTTACCAACATTCAATTGGTAAAAGTTTTTGCCAGGTAGCTAGTAATTTTTCCATTAACACCATTAGCTTCATCACCAGCTTGAAAATCATTTATTTGGGTTGCTACTCCATTAATATACAATATTAGAAAGAACCTTCTCAGTATTGTTCTGTCCACCTGTAATTATAAACATCATTTCTTTCTGCTATTCCATCATACTCAAAGCAAACAGTGTGTGTGTCAGTGTCAGTTTGTGAAGAATTGAAAAAACACAGGCATTCATTTGGGGAGCAACCGAGGGAAGGAAAAATTCACTTAGTTTCTTGGGAAGAATTATCAAAGCTGAAGAATAAGGACTGATTTTAAGAAGGCAAATGGTTGAACATGGCAGAAATATCAGTTGGGATTCAGGTTTTTCAAGGATGTCCTCGTACAAAATCCAAATATTAATAGCAAAAATAACCTTTATATGCCTAGACCATTGTTTTCAGTAGTTTCCTACACTTCTCCTTTTCCTCTTCCTTCCTTTCCTTCTTTCTTTCTTAATTTTTTTTAAAGATTACCAATAAAAAACTTGAGACCTCTAGCTTTGAACAAGCATCTTTAAGCTACACACCATTGATCTACATATAATTTCTTTCCTAAAACTTTATCTCCTACTTGCTAATACTCAAGAATTTGAAAATCAAAATCTGAAAAATAGTACATTCCCTTCCATTGGAAGGGTGTTGTTGATATATATACGTGTATAGAAAGTCTGCTCAAAATTGTGACTGTTACATGATTCATCCATTGAAGCTCAGGGTTGAATGGTGAAAAAGTTTTAGAAATCATAGGCCGCAGCAAAGCCACAATAATTTTCTCTAGAGTGCATAAACTATATCAATTAAAACTAAAAAGTAACAAGGAAAGTCATCATTTACTTTAAACTTCTTAATCAATGAAAACGTACCAATGGCATCAATTCCAAGAAATTTTGACTTTGGGATAGATATAAGTTTTGAAATATGAACATGTCCTTATTTTAGCCTACCCTGGTCTCACCCCTGTACTTATATCATCAAGCGGATGCAAATGAGCCTGACAAAATTATATAATATTTACATGTCAGAATTGCCTTCAGTAAGTTCACCAAGTTCTGGATAAGATATATCATTCTCCTATTAAACAACAGTGAAGCAAATACTAACCAGTATAACCTAGACAAAACAGCACCGACAGGATCACATAGCCAAATACCAAGAAAAATAAAATCATAAACAGCATCGAATCAGACAGGAAAAATATGATGGTTGGTAGTAGACTTACCCAATTTGGCACCAACCAGTACTATTGGAATGCCAGGGGCATAATGCTGAAGCTCTGGAATCCACTGAACAAACAATCTCATATTTGAAACTGATAAACAAGAAATATAACAGAAAAAAGAATCAGAAAGGTAAGAAGATAACAAATTGGAAAAAAGCTGCACCTTTTTAAGTACATTTTCGTAGCTCGCTCGACTAACTAGTGAGTAAGCTAAGACGAAGACATCTGCCCCTCTGTAGCTCAAGGGCCTTAATCTATTGTAATCCTCTTGCCCTATGGAAGTCAATGAAACAAATGAATCATAAAAGATTCCCAGTCATGCAAACATGTTTTCAGGGAAAAAAGAAGGCACGAATATGTAAATAAAGATTAAAAAGAAAATATGCAGTGGTCCAAATAATCATACCAGCTGTGTCCCAGAGGCCTAAGTTTACAGTGGTTCCTTCAACTACCACATTTGCACTGAAGTTATCAAACACCGTTGGTATATAATCCTAGCCAACCCAAAACAAAAATAACATTTATTTATTTTTTGTTCATTTGCATGAAGGATTAAAAAGAACAGCAGAAAGCAAGAAACTTTCGAATGGAGATAAAATAAATTATGCCTAAAAAACTAAAAATAAAGCCAAGCACAAGATCATTATCTGAAAATAGAAACTAAAAAAAACACACTTTATCCAAGTAGCAAAACCCGTAAGCTAAAGGATTTGTGAGATACTGAGACAAAATTAAAGATTGAGGTAAGAAACAAAAATAAATAAAAGCAGCAAAACCCAGATGGAAAAACACCCAAAAAACCCACAAATTATGAAGCAGAGGTGATGTAGTTAGATGGGTCATTTAACATACAGTAGGGAACTTGTTACTTGTGTAACAAATAAGCATACAGGTCTTGCCCACCGCCCCATCTCCCACAGTAACACACTTGATAAACCTTGAAGCGCTAGAAGCCATTGATGTATACAAACAAAGAGAGAAGAAATATTAGCAGTTGGAGTAGAGAGTAGTGAAAGTGAAAAGGAAAGACAGAAAAGGACGAAAGAGTAGAAGAGGGTGGTTTGCTGTAGGTGGAATAATTTATGAGCATTGTTGTCATGGCTTCTTTTGATTCAAAGTTAAGGTAGTGGAGGTGGATCACATGATTCTCACTCATTCACTTGCCATCACTGTTAAAATCCTTTCTCTTTGCCTTTTCTTTTTCTTTTCTTTAGGGTGTTTACTTTATTTTATTCTTGCTTCTATTTTAATCCTTTCTTCATCTTCTTCTTTTCTAGGATTTTTTTTATTTTATTTTAATATTACTCTGTTCTTTTTCTTTGACAAATGGTTTATGTATATAATCTGTCCAACACATCAGTGACATGATCAATCCTTGCCCCATTGGCTGATCCATCATGATTACAGGAGAGAAATAATTTCTAGTGAAGACAAACCACCATGGTTTGTTGCGGATTTTACCTGCAAAATATGGTGCTTGTAGTTGAATGAAACTAGAGAGATAAGCACATTAGGAAGGAGAAAGAAGAGAGAGAGAGAGAGATGCAACGAAAAGGGAAAAAGAGGAGAGGCTACATGGCACTTCCATTAGTAGCTAGAAATTTGATACCAAAAGGCAGTAAAAGCAAGACAAATAGAAAAATACTGCAGAATCCAAGAGGGCACAGGAATAAGTAAAGATTAAGTAACATATCCCGCAAAGTGCAGAAAGATATGATTGCTCATAAGGGGAAATTTAAGCACTGTTTTGAAAAGCAAATCACAGCCTGCTGCATTTGCATTAAATTTGGCCACATTGTTGCCAGAAGGCATCACTTACAGACCTCAAAACACATGCCCATGAGTATATATATCATTCTTGACGAGCCAGGACCTGCACTGCCTTTTTGAAGCTGGAAATTATGGAAGATAAGCCTGGAGTAAATCCCATTAGTTGGCTCAAAACAGAAACCATCGTCTCCATCAATAAATAAAGACCCTCTCACCTCAAGCCCAAACCAAGATGCTCAGCTTCCAAGGCAGCCTAGGATGATCTACAGGCATGACCTCTAAAAAGGTCTGTTGGACCTCTGGACTAGTGAAGCACGGTTTTAAAAAAATCTTATCAAACCCCCTGCGCTCCACTTTAATCTTCTTTGCCAGTGTGGTTACGGGTGTTTTTTAAATAACTTTTCATGCTAAAATACATATCAATGATGTTTTTTCATTTTTTAAAAATTATTTTTGACATCAGCATATCAAAACGATCCAAAACATACAAACCATATTAAATTTTAATAAAAAAAATTCAAAATTTTTGGGAACGCAGCCGCAGCCGCGTTCCCAAACGAGTCCTTTAACGCGAGTCAGAGTTGATTTTATTGTTTTTTTTTATATATGTAATCTAGAAAAATAATATTAAAGTATTGTTGATATATTTTAAATTAAAAAAATTTATATGACTTGAGTTATTAACTTTAATATTAAAAGATGAAAACAAAAGAATTTTAAAAATGAAAAAAAAATCTTTACTTAATTTGAGTTAATATGATAAATTTATGATATGAATTGTGAGAGTGATACAAAATATTTAATAAATTCAATCGAGAAAAAAAATAACTATAAAAAAGATTAAAAAAAAAGACTGATATTAACCCAAGCTAACATCTCATACTCATGGCCCCGAGTCATGAAATAGGGATAACCACTTCAAAAAATGACGAAGCTCAATCCTCAATAATCAAATGCTAAAGTTTGAAAATCAATTTTATAAAAGGATAAAAAGAATTAAAAGAATTAGGAATAAATTTGACACAAAAATTAAAAAAAATAATGTAAAATCCACAAGTCAATCCAAGTTAGCATGGAAAATGTATGACCCGGACCGTGAGATCGGGTTATCGTCATAGAAAGTAAACTGAGAAAAAAAATAAAGAACCTTAATATTCAATAAACCTAATGTTTAATGATAAAATTGAAAAATAGAATCGGTGAAAAAAAAGACATAAAAAAGACCGATATTAATATGGGTTAAAATTTCATACACGTGGCTTGGGTCATAAGATCGAGATTACTACACTAGAAAAATTAAGGAAGCTAAATTATAAATAAATTAAATATTGAAGGATGAAATTAAAACAGAAAAATTTAAAAATGAAACTAGGGAAAAAATAATAATAATTAAAATAATAAAGACCAAATCTAACATTAACTATAGCTAAAAGGCATCAACCTTTTACTATGCTGGAATTACTGTGCATTCTCTCACGATACACTGTGGATTAGAGCAGTATATTTTTTGATAATTTTCACTTTCGTTCTCGCACTTTTATTTTGTGTGATTTGGCCCTTTTGAGCCCAAGTTAACTCCTAATTACGTATTATTTAAGGAGAAAGGGTTGAATTAAAAGTTAAGGAACTGGAGTGAAAATCTCACTTAACATAGGGGGCAGGTTGAAAGTTTTGTTAAAACATTCATTTTAACCCCCCTCATATTTTTTAGATATTGAGTGATCAGTCCCTTGAATTTGAAGACAATATATTTTGATACCTAACTTCATTTTCCTCTTTATTTAGTCTTTTCTGTTACGAGAGAGAGAGAGAGAGAGAGTTGCTGGATTCTGGCTTAAAGAGAGAGAATTATCGTTAGGAAAGATTTTGACCATCAAAATAGTTGATTTTTATGTCAAAATATTCCATATAATGAGGAGGGGTTATATTTAGGTGTTTTTTACCTTGAAAATACCTAAAACAACATATCTAAGCTTGGGAAGAATTTTTTGTTTTGGGTGAATTTTGGGTTTTGGGGCTGTTTATTGGTTTTTTAGTGGCCATAAATTAGTTTAGCAAGATCTTTATAGTGTTTACCAGGTGTTTTAGGTTAAAATGGATTGAAAATGAGATTTTGGGTGAAAAAAACAAAGGAGCCTATTTTTTCGGACAACACAATGGTTGGATTCAGGGTTTCGCAGACGACACGTTATTTTTTTTAATAATTAGGGCCGACAATGCATCGTCTGCCCCATTAAACTTTTTTTAAAAATAATGGGCCACGCGCGGGCCGTTGCTTTATTGGGCTAGGCCCAGCAGCGTCTGCCTAGGTTTTTTTGTTTTTTTATTATTTTTTAGTTTTTTTAAAAAAATAATGCATTGTTTGTGTATATTTTTCAAATAAATTTTGGATTTATGTTTTAATTAGATTGTGATTATTTTTAAATGATATTAAGTGTGTTTAATTTTTAGAGAGGTAGGTATGATTCATTTGTGATTTTTTCTTAATTTTATATAGATTAAATTTGTTTTTTTTTAATATTAATTTTTTTATAAGATTTTTCATATGTGAAGCCTTGCATTGTTTTTTTAAATTATTGTTCAATAAATTTTATGTGTATGTCGGTTTCTATTATAAATTTTATGTGTTTTTCTATTACAAATTTATTTTGATAGAGGAATTCATTAAATATAACCAAGTAAATTACACATATTGCGATGTTAGATATCTTGATCTTTATTTTTCACTTGGTTTTCTCAATTTTATTTTGGTTTATTGTTGATGAATTTTTTTTCATTGCTTTATACAATGGTTATTGGGTTGTTTAATTAGATGCGTGTATAAGTTTTTCGATTTATATTTAGGAGTTTTTTTTGTGTAAAAAAACACATTGAAGAATTCTATATATTTAGTTTTTTTATTATGTGTTGGTGTTTAGGATTTTATACTTATTCTTATGAATTTTTATTTTTTTTTCCTTGAATCTTTTATGAAAAGTTTTATTGTTTTTAGTTTGACCCTTCAATCCAAGTTTATAGTGTATTATTTTATTTTTGTCCTTTTATTAATGTTTTTATTCTTTTCAATTTAACTCTCAAAATTAAGATCTATTGTTGCCTTTTGATTTATTGTTCATTGCAATGTTAAAAATTCATTATTTTATTGTATTTTTTTTGGATTTTTTTTGTATTGTTTTTTTTAGATTTTAACCCTCATGATTTTTTCATATATAATACTTTTGATCTTATAACCCGGGTCATAGTTTAAAAAGTTAACAATTATTGACTTTTTTTGTTTTATTTTTTTATATTCATGTTTTTTTATTTCTATGAAATTATCATATTCTTATTTTATTTGTACTTTGTTAACAAATAAGATCATTGTGATGTTTTTGGAATATTTTGAAGATATATTTCCATAATATTGACAAACATTCATCTTTTACATTGAATCTTTGTTGTTTTTTTTCGTTTTGTTTGTTGTCGATATTTTTATTTTCTAATGATATTATTAAATTAACAAAATTTATTAAACTTACTCAAGCCAATTACTTGAATATTATATTTTTTTATTTAAAAAAATATATTTTTTTATATTTTTATGTTGAAACAAAGGTTAGCCTGTTGTGTAGCACGAGCTACTTAACTAGTAAAAACTAAATGAAATCAAATGATAAGGGATGAATTTTTTTTATAAAAAAACTATTAATCAAAATAATAAGGACAAAATTTGATATAAATTTCAAATATGACAAAATACTAAAGTGATGTGAAACCTTTTGATTAAGTGGTCAAACAACTCTCAACGAAGTAGATAACAACCCGGAAAACTAAAAATCAAGTTTGATAGAACATTGACCCAGAGGTAACTTTGTTACTAAGAATTTGAAAAAAGACTTAGACCTGGAGATAACCTTATATCTAAGAACCCTAAGTAGGCAAATGACACCACGAAGCTAGTTAATCTTTAATAAGTCAGTGTACAATTTTTGTCCATACAAAAAAAAGTTGTTTTGCCACAAATAAATAAAAGAAATGAGTCTAAACTAGCAATCAACTAACATACGTACAATAAAATAAACTCTTAAACAATTTCTAGTGGGTCAAAACAAATTCGAATTAAAAATAATTATTCAATATTAATTAAATAAATAAAATACAATAATAAAAACAAATTCTTCATGTCAAAATCCTTTATGAAGCCTGACTCTAAATTTCACATATTATTGGCAAAATTTTAGTCCTGACTTCAAATACTTCTTTCTCTCTTATATGAATTAATTATTGGAGCTACCATATATAGTTGGCAGGCTTGATATTTTTAGTTTCTAGAACAATTGAATCGTAGAGATATTCTACCTGTATCTCCAGATATGTTCCAAAACAAAGGTCTAGTTTGGTAGATATGATAAGATTTGTCTAGTAACTTTGACCCTATGAAATTATATGTTCTCAAAATCCATTTGACCTGAAAATCTCCCAAATTATAGTTACATGTGTCTAGTATCTCCTTATAAAATTTTAACTTGTTCCAATGTACGGTTTTAGAGATACAACTGATCTCACAAAACTAATTATCATACATTTTAAGGCCAAATTCGGACTTGACTTGATTTGTATCATAAATGATGAAATTAAAAAAAATAATTAAAAACAAATAAAGGACAATAAAAAGAATGAGGGGCACAATTGAAATAAGAAGCAAATGGAGGAAAACCTTTAAATTCAATCACCGCTTAACCACCGAGAGATGCCTTACACACATCGCCACCTTGGATGCGCCTCCATTTCCTCCATCAGCAAGGAAGGTGATTGGTCATTTTTGGCATTCATAAGGCATGGTAAAAAAGATTTATATACTTATTTGATAAAAAAATAGAGTTCATCTCATAGTTATTAAACCCAAACCGGCCCGATGGGTCGACCCGGGACCTAGTCGACCTGGGGGCTGGACCGGTCTGGGTTTGTCAAAAGATTGTTTGGTGAAACTACCCGGCCAAACCCAGTCGACTCAGCGGGTCAACCCGTGACCCGGGTGAGACCCGATGATTTTTTTTTCAAATGTGAGATTTGAAATCCTTTAGTATATATATTCTATGTTCACAAGAAAAAAGCTATGTTTTTTCAATGTGAGATTTGAAACCCATTAGTATATATACTCTATGTTTTCAAGAAAAAACTATATTTTTTCAATTTGGGATAAAATTTTTTTTTAAAATATTCTTTTAAACTTCATTATTTAAAATATGTATAGCCTATATTTACATGGATTTTTTTTTTAATTTTTTCATATAAAATATTAAAACTTTAATTTTTTTTAAAAATTTTTCCGGGTTGATCCGAGTTGACCACCTATGAAACCCGGGATCCATCCCCTTAACCAGGACAACCCCCAAGTCGGGTTTAATAACTATGGTTCATGTACTAAATTGATAAGAAGCTAAAAATTAGCATACTCAAGAGTGATACAAAACAATTATCTAAACTTAGTGTAAAATTAGCTTGATAACTTGCACTTTGTTGCAGGTAGGATTCCAACTTAATTTTTAACATGCTAGAATAGTGTGC
>Ga0325402_1004851_pt1 | contig 12485 bp, 9 predicted proteins | sample PopdelMetagenome_22_FD_207212 | JGI IMG/M metagenome (GOLD analysis project Ga0325402, IMG submission 207212) | Populus deltoides microbial communities from Bellville, Georgia, United States - Xylem-PdKOR-R3 | ecosystem: Host-associated > Plants > Phyllosphere > Stem > Wood/Secondary xylem... | reverse complement strand
AAGAATACTTTTTAAAAAAAGACTTTCCAATAAACAAATAAAAAAGCCTGAGAACACATTTAGGCTAGTGAAAGTAGATATAATTCCTGCAGGAGCCCAGTCGGTTTATATCACAGCCCGTGAAATTCGAGAAGGCCTGGAGGAGACATTCACTTGCAAACGGAAAGATTGCACATCGCCACCAGAGGTAAATTTTTCAGAACATCTGAACATTTTCCTGCGGGTTCAAACTCTGGAACATCCAATGATTCATTCACAAAAGTCGAGTTCAACTGAGAAAAGAGCGTGTCTTTCACTCTTTAAATATTTCGAGGTCAAATCAATAGAGAAAAGGGCAAAGAGTAGCTGTTGTTTACCCTCTGCATGGTCGCAAGAAAGTGCGGTGCATTCATTTTCTTGTACAATAAACACTTTTTTTTTTCTTTTTGAGAACGTTGTACAGTAAATAGCTGAAGTTGTACAAGAAACTGAGCTACAAAATCGTTCCAGCATGGATACCTCACAAGAATTTGCTAGGTAGCAAGATTGTTACCGATGTTGAGATCCTGTCATTGCTTGGTTTTCTTGTCGTTTCTACCTCTCTTTCTAAATTCTCGTTTCTCTGTTGTGTACTGCTTCTTAATTAACAAATTGCACATTGATGTTTTTACAGCTTCAGCAGCTGCTAGGAAGACCTCTTCCTCAACAGTCACACTTCCCTGCAACTTCTCAAGCAGTTTCTCTGCCCCAGGTACCTCATTATTGTCCAACACAGTCAGCTCAGGCCCAGCAGCATCAGGAATGGTCTTCTTGAAACCAGAAAGAACCCTCACACAGGCCAAGGAGTTGTGATCAGAACCGTGCAGTTTAGAGACACCAGTTATGGTCCACAAAAGTTCTGCAGAGGAGCTACAGCCCAGGCATGTAGGAATGAAGCTATCTCCCATATTCAATACGACCTATAAGGATCACATCAGCTCAAAATGAAAATCCATATATGTTGTACGCGCCATAAATGCATATTGGTAGTTTAGCAATTAACTTTTGGAGTCACCCAAAAATTTTCTGAATTTGTTGCAGAAGGAATTCCATGCAGAAGAAAGCCAACGAACTCCAAGCTCACAATTGGTAATTGGAATCTATTCAACTACGACAATGCAAAGTGAACTGGAAACAAACTAGATAACGCAATGATGCACAATGGCGCAATGTGATGCCAGATCAAAAAACAAATCTATCAAATGAAACAGTCTTGTCAATATGAAACTGCCAGAACATGCCAATTTTGTCCTCATGAACAGGTGTAGTGTTTCACTGTTTCTGCAAAAATTTCAAGTATTTAGATCCTTACCTTAACAGCACCCAAAGTTTGAGAAGAAAGATCACAGCTCACCAGGAGTATACCTTGAAAGCTAGAGCAGAATAAATAAGCAGTCAGATAATGAACCAACAGAAGCACACTAAAATGCTCAAAGGCAAGCAGAATGTTTGGAGACATGCCTTTGAATGGCCACTGCAACAACATTACTGCCTGGAATCGTACATAGATCAGTGACAGTAGAACAGCTCACTTCACTTCCATTATAGTCTACAATTCCTGCCTTCAGTAAGGAAGTGGAAGAAACACAATTAACTAGCTGGCCAGCAGCACAGTTGAAGAAACCAGTGCTTTTAGTTTATAAAAATCATCACCACACTTGTCACAGTATAAATGACATTATCATGATACTAATTAGCAACAGATACCTTCCCTGTACCATCATGATAATAATTTTTCAACTTAACAGAAGCAGAAAATAGAAAACTGCCCCAATTTTAATATTCACTTAATCAACATGGTATTTGAAAGACTACAAAGAAGCCAGTGATTTCATTAGGAACCTCTGTAACAATTCAAGAATAAATGAGATACCTTACTGCCAACTTCACATGTATCAAGGAGAGTTCCAGAGTTAATATCCCACAAGCGAACCTGAAGCAGGTCAGTGCACCCTTTTTTCTCAATTTGCAACTAGCATATTTTTAAAAAAGCACACTATTCAAATCAGGCTAATACAAGTGCTCGTGAATACTCACAGTTGAATCACCACTGCCAGACACAAGAAACCCCCGAGGGGAATCCACAGTGACAAGAAAGGCAAGGCAGGACACAAACCTGTCAATTGATCCATGGAATTAGAAAAATATCAGCCTAAATCTATAGAGAAAATCAAGCAGTTCACTGAAATGCAACCATGCAAGTTAAGTTACAATGAGGGCAAACTAACATCCTGCAACACTTAAATTTGAATTTCTTATTCCAATTTCATATTCCTAATTGGTATCATATGCATAAACATGATAGAAATGCAAGAAAAATGATAATAAAAACTCACTCACTCTGTATGACCAAGGCAAAAACTTTGTATCTCGTGAGCTCCATCTAAAGGTTTCTTGGGAAACACAGTTACCTGTGAGGGCAATAATATCATGTAAAAAAGGTAATCAAGCTAGATATTTTATCTTATTCAAAGAAAACAAGTACCCGAATCTTAAAATCTCGATCTGCAGTAACGATAAACCATCCATCAGGTGAAAATTCCTGCAAAAGGAATTCATCACTAGTAAAAGGTCCCTCACTTTAAAAACCTCACATTTAGCAAGACATGTTATAACCCCATTTCCAACAAAAACCACACCCCCAGCACTGAAGAAGAGGAAAGACCTAAAAAGTGAACAACCCACCAGGCTAGTAATGATGCTGCAATAATGCGCGAGCAATGGTGCTGCCTTTTTATTGACCAAAGTCTCATTTCCATCAAGTCCATGCAGATCCACCACCCAAACAACTCCAAATTTGTCAGCAAAACAAACATGCAGTCCATCATTGCTGATGGCAACTGCACTCACTCTCTTCTCAGAACACCTATTCCAATCACAAGTATCAAGCAAATGCCACTGATTCTTTGTCTACCAAGAATAATCCTATATTAAGATCAAGAAAAAATATACTTCAAATCATAAGAGAACTTACACGGAAGCAATGCAGCGCCAAGAATCAGTGGACCAAACCTTCACAAGTTTATCATCACCAGCTGATACAAACAGTTTCCCATTTGCACCGTAGCGGATGGCTCTTATAGAATCCTTATGAAACGCCTCGCCAGTTTCATCCACCAAAGTAACCCCACAATTTCCTCTACTCAGAAACCCATTAAGCAAGTTAAACTCCAGTATTTGAAGATTGCTCAAAATATTTCACCATGTAGAAAGAATTATAGTGATGATTTCTTACCGGAGGTCGAAGACGCGGAGGTCTGACCCGACTGCAACAGCGACGGAATCCTGGGTCGGGTGAACTGAAATTAGGGCCGGAGCTACCTCTACGTCTCTGTTGTTTTCTCCTCCTTCAGGTTGAGTGTCCTCCATTTTTATTTTTCTGTTAAACAGACAACAAACAAGAAGAGTTCGATTTAGGGTTTTAGTCGCTGGTCAAGGTTTCAACTTTCAGGGTTTAACTGTATGGATCTGACAAAAAAGTATACGGGCTTACTTAAGCATATTTATTTATGTATTGGGCTTGTCTGGGCTTTAAGACCCATTGATATTATTTGCGAAACCTGATGCTAAACTAGCAGCGGAATCGTATTTTACTGGATTTCAAGCCGCCGCAATACAGCAAAGCAAATTTTTATTTAATTTTAGGTAATTAAAATAAATACTTGAATGGTTTAAATTCTAAAGAAGAAAATGTATCTTTTAAAATTAAAATTTTTATTTTTTATTTATGCATTTTGTTTTAGAAAAAATATTTTTTTTATTAATAATGTTGTTTTTCTTTAATAAAAATCCACGTTAATTAAAATAAATATTCTCAAAAACCTCAATAATTTAGATTAAGGAGGGGGAATATTTATTTATTAAGGAAAAATATCATTTCCTTAATGAAAACATGTATTGTTTTTTGTTAAAAACTTATCCTAACTATCTTTTTAGTTTCCATAAAAAATTATAAAAATTATTTCTTCATAATTTTTATATGGTTGTATGAGAAAAATAAAAGAATAGTTAATTTATAAAAATTATATAATAAAAATATTTATTTTACTCTTATTGAATATTCATTTGCAATTTTTTTCCTGCATTTTTCTGTATGTTATCATTATGCTTATGTATAATTATTTTTATATAGTTGTATGAACAAAATAAGAGAATAATGAATTCATAAAAACTGTATAATATATATATATATATATATATATATATATATATATATTATTCTGATTTATATATTTCACAATGTATAATTAATCATTAACAATTGCAAATATAACTATAAAAACCAGAAGATTTTTTTTTTTTTTTTAAAAAGTGTTCATGAACCTCGGATGCCAAGTCCACGTGCCCAATCTCTAAGAGAGAAAAAGCTAGGTGGCCTGAACTAAATTGGGATTTTCCACAAGTAATGGTAGAATTAATGAGCGATATTTTAGTTATATTGATAACAGTTTCCTTAGGGGAAGTGAGGATGTGATATGATAAAACAAGAAGCAAAATCAAAATTTCTGCCAGGAAATCGAATAGAAAGAGAAGTTCCGGCAAGTCAATGAGCACAGATTTCCGTCCACAGAAAAAGCTTGGAGCAGAAAGAATAACAAGAAACTATCAGGTAAATAATTTGTGCGGTTTAAATACAAAAGAACAAATGGCTCGTTGATTGTTATGCATGCTGCTGCTGCTGCTGCTAAATAAATTTCATGCTTCACTGTTGCTGTTAAAACTGACTCAATACCTTCAGCCTTGCCTTCCAAATGGAAGTTTCCCTCAAAAAACCCTAAATTGACAGAAAACAGAGGCAAGTGTAATAACGGCTCACGAATAAAACAAGATAGCCAGAGAAAGATTACATTCCTCGTCTCCCATAGGAGGGATCCAATGCCTTAACAAGCGCTTAATTTTCGCATCAAAGCTACAACAAGAACAAATGGAGGCTAAATTCTCAGCTGTGTACACCCAAGGATTGTTCCTCGGCACCTTGTCATTGGAGTTGCCTGGCGCCATGTAGGTCTGTCACCCCCAACTGTTAAGATATCAACATCAGACATTGGCCTAATATCCCAATTCCATCGGTCGGGCCCAATCACCCCTCCGATCACATATATGTCATCTCCAAGCCCCATCATTGCAAATCCAATCCTTTTCCGGAACTCAGATGCTGAAACCACTACTTTCCTGGTTTTCCCTTCCTGCTTGAAAATGAGTCCATGGCTCATCACATAGAGAGCATCATGAACAACTGCCATTGGACCTTGGAGCCAACCATAATCCTCAACCGTCCACCCAGACCCTACATTGTCCAAAACTTGTACTGTTGACAAGCCCCTGTGCAAGACATGCAACTTTCCCCCAATAACTACTCCAGAGCATGTTGAATTGTGAGTCCGGTGGAGATCAGGTATTGGGATCCAAACATCCTTCTCTGGATCATACATTTCCGCTTGAGAAATTGATTTTCGGCAGCTGGTGAAACCACCTGCAACCACAATCTTTCCATTCAAAGTACCGCATGCAAACATTGCACGGGGCACAAGCATAGATGCACGTGCTGCCCATTGTCGTAATATAGGGTCATATGACCACACTTCATTTGTTGCAAAGCTTCCATCTTGATCACCAGTTAATGGGTCAACAGCATCACTACCACCACCAAGCACAAATAGCTTTCCCGCGCTAGAGACAACACCAAAGTGGGCAAGGTGTCTGATTTTAGAAGGGAGAACAGGAAGGGTAATCCAAAGGTCTCGGTGAGGGTCATAAAGCTGCCACAAATTCTCGGGATCGAAAGCGCACACACATAGCAGATCCTCTGCTGAACCAACCTCCTGCCGGGCTTTAAACAGCTCAGGGCTACGCACAACAGCTCGCCATGAATGAGAAACGAGCTCTAACTTGGGGTGGAGGTAGAAGGGAACCCGTGCAATGCACCTGATGGCAACAGCGTCTGGAAGACCTTCAATCAGTTCAGACATACTAATCACTGTTGCATCTGTTTCAAGTTATTTCTTCACCTCTGATTTTTTTCTATACTTTTGACAGCAATGCAAAAGCTACCTGACATTAACAAAAGCCACAGGCATTGTTATATGAAATCAATTTCAGAGTTCTGGCATTTCAAGATCAATGTACTAATAAAGGTGCACCAAGTTTCAATAAAAATAAAATTACTACAATTGTAACTCTAACCACTTAAAAGAGAAAACTCATTCTTTAAATAGCCATCGCCATCATCAAACAGAATGGCAATGAAATTTTCAATATCACCATGGTGGGAAAAAAGGAAAACAAGAAATGGAAAGAAAAGAAATCCAGAACATGCAAAGAATAAAGAGGACTCCATTCAATCACTTGTTTTGGTTTGCAAGGTCGCAAATCAGTATCTGCAGATACCTGAAGTCAAAATTGTGGAAGAAGTTAGTTTCTTTCTAAGGTAGCTGACTCATCTTTACAAGTCGAAGAAGAGTATGCTTTTTTCATACAAATAGCAGTATTGTCATGAAAAGTAATATGAAGGGCAATCTGGCTCTCTCATTTCTGCCATCTGTTCAAATTTAATTAAATTTGAAAAAGCACAACAAATACATGGCCAAACTTGCAAAAAATCCTCAACGTAATACTTTTTATAATTGAATATGGCCAAACCATAAATAAACCAGTGAAAATCCATCAATAAACTCAATCAAGACTAAAAAGAATCCAATTTCTCATGATCAGAGGTTAAACTTATCGGAATTTAGTCTTGATTACACTAGGGGTGTATGTGTAAAATGCATTGGCTCATAATTTTTACAAAGAAACAAAAACTTTGATAATCCAAGAGAAGAAAATTGTCTAAGAAACAAGTATCTAAGCAAGAATTTAATGCTGTAATTATGATATTGAAATGGTCTTGACCCTACATATAAACACTGTTCACAGGTAAGAAAACCCACTAAATTGCCTGCAACAAGTAACTACAAGGTACCGTCAAAGGATCGAGACTTTAGAACAGTTTTATCCAAGTCAATTTATGTCCAACAAGCATCCCAAATCACAACATTTTTTTTCATGGATGAAAAAAGCAAACTACATAAAGGAAGAAACAAGTAAAAGAATGCCCTAGACAAGAAGCTAAATGATCAGAACTATATTTGCAGTCTAGGGATTGAAAAGCACCATAAGACTCTTATGACCATCATGGGTTCTATTGCTTCTTTCAGAACCATATACGCAGTGCAAACATTCTGATTAAATCAAATCTTAACCCACCCAACTTCAATGAGAAGAAGGTGTTGTAGCCAATCTTATGGTCTCCATTAGAGTCTCAATCCAAACAACACTGGTTTCCAGATTTCAAGTACTGTGGTTACCATCCATTTCTGCTTTGGAAAGTTGACATTTCATGGTGTTTGGATTTTGATTATCAACCACCAGAATCAATTTCATTCCACAGATCGCCAAGATGATTCCATAGTCACACTAATATTGTTAGACATCTTCCCAGATAAAGAGACAACAATATGACCATATATTTTCACTTCCACATGTCACAGTCACAAATTGAACTGTGATAGGCAATCTGGTTTTGCAATTTTCTCCTAATTCTTGGGCATATTCATTAAAATGCACCAGAATTGCATAAATGATTTGAATTCCACATACAAACTAACTTGGAATATAAACTAGTAAGTCCCACTGAAGAGTTTACAGGCTAAACACAGATTATGACCTAAGACCTTAGAATAAAAACTAATAAATCTCAATGAAGAAAGCTCAAAGTCTCCTTAATTAATACATACTCAACATCAAATATCGAAACACATGCAAATTATCATCACAGCCTTGTTAGTTTTAGTTATACCTCACACATTTCTGAACATTCAACACAAGAACAAGTGCAAAGGCAATCTCACCTATTGCTTCTGAAAAAAATAAGAAAATCAATTCATCAACCAAACACGCTTCTATTGAATTCATCCAAAGCTCTAATAAAATTCATCAACCAATTAAATGCAAGACAAAGAAAATCAAACCAAAATTGAACCTCAGAAACAAGCAACATAACCCAAAATAACCAAACTGAACTTTCTTCATTTCAAATACCAAACCCAATTCCAATTCACCACAAACAACAAAGGGTATTCAGTAATTTCAAAATCAAATCAAAATTTCATCAAATCCCCGTCAATTTTTTTCACGAAAGTAGGCAAAAAAAAAGCAATTCCATCACTTCTGCTGGCATAATAGAAAGACAGCACGCTTTACCTGAAACCCAATAAGATTCAGGGCTCCGTCGCTTCGATTTGTACAGACACACATAAAGAAATCAAGAGTAGCGTTGGATTTCCTCCCAGAGAGACCTCCAAAGCTAATTTTACCAAAAAAACAGGGTTTTTTAGTGATTTTTTAGCGTTCTATTTCTTTATTTTCGAGTCCTTTCAATTTGTGCTTACCCTAAACCAGAATATAGGCATTTGAGGATATTCCTGGTCCCTTTTTTCCCCTTCACCGCAATGGCATTCTTGTTAATTAAAATTAAACACCAATTTTTTGGCTGACACGTTCAGGGCACGTGGTTGAATGCCCTCCAAAATCATGTTTGTGTTTCAATTTTTGGTTTAACAAGCTTAATTATGATTAGTTCCCACCTTGGGCCCTCTTACATAACTTTTTTGTGAAGACTTTGACAAATGTTAGCAGCAAGCCAGCAACTTACCTTATAGTAGTACCAGGCCAGCGCCATCAAAATTTCCGGTACGCATGTCTATTGTGGCAGGTGAAGTGAGAATGCATTTACTGTCTCCATCCAGTTCATTAGCAGTAAATCATTTTCTGTCCTTCACCTCGCATCCTGCCATCTTTGCCTGTGTTTGAGATGAAATTACCAGGGGGGGTCCACGGGGCAAGACCGAAGGGGTTGGTTACTTAGTTCGAGGCAAGCATACAATCATGCATGGCAAGGATGATGGCCTCTTAAATGATGTGACTATTCTAATTGTAAAAAAATAAGCCAGTAATTATAAAAACATAAGTAAATTTGTATACAGATTTTAATGCTTGAAATTCAGTCATAACGGAACTTCTAATGCCTTTGCTCTGCGATTCAACTTGTTTTTGATCGAATTTTAAATTTTTTTATGCTAAAATTAAATGTGGTTTATACTTTTTGGATCGTTTTGATGTGCTGATGTCAAAAATAATTTTTAAAAAATAAAAAAACATCATTGACATGTATTTCAGCACGAAAAGCTATTTGAAAAGCAACCACTACCACATTGTCAAACACCCTCTAATTCCAGTAGTTTTCACATGCAATCTCCCATTGACCAAAAAAATCATATACCATATACTAACAATTAGTTTGGAATATAGTTATTATATCCACTTACTTGAAAAAGAATTTGAGTCCTTTGATTAATTTTTTACAAAATATTATTTTTTCCGAGCATCACCAGGTTAGTTAATCGAATGATTAAACACCTAACTAGATTAAATACATTTAGTCAAGTCAATATCTTATTCGGTTCAACTAAAAATTTAACTCAAGTTGAGCTTCGAATATCAATTTTCCTGAATCAAAATACCACATCAAATTAGATTTAAAAAATTTACAATTAGTTGTTTTTGTGAAGTGCTAACTTTTAGACAACTATCAATAAAAAGAGGCGGTACTATAATAGAAAAGAGATTAGATTTATTAATTTAAGAGCATGTTTATTTTTGTGTTTTAAAAGTATTTTTTTAATTAATTTTTTTTTATTTTAATTTTTTTATGTTTATATATTGTTTTAATGTGCTGATGTCAAAAATAATTTTTAAAAAATAATAAAAATATTATTTTAATATCTTTATAAATAAAAAATACTTAAAAAAACAACCATTAATACAACCTAATACCCTTTAAAAATTAAGTCCCACTTTTATTAATTCACTTTTAATCTCAAAAACTCATATTCCTCTCATTTGGAGCCAGCAAAACTGTCCCAAGACGATTACATCTAATGGAGCACGGACAGTGTCAAGGACATAGATAACAGCTTTTCATTAACTTTTTTTTTTGTTTTAGATTAATTTTAGTATTTATATATATATATATATTAATATAAAAAATAAAATTTTAAAAATAAAAAAAATATTATTTTAAAACATAAAAAAAACAATCTAAAAAAACAATTTCTACCATATTGACATATTCTAAAAAAAAAAAAAATCGATGATACTTACAGCTAGCTGGCCCCCATTAAAATTATGTCACCGGTAGGAAATGAACCCCACTTCCTTAGAGTCTCGGAATCAACCCTCCACTTGAGCCAAAACAAATGCCGAGAATTAATTCTGGCAGGATCTCATGTCGTTTTTAATTTTCTTTCCCAGTTAGCCCTTTCCCTGTTGAGAATTTACGGCAGGGGCAAAAGACTACAATGGCTTTTGATTTTGGTCTTTTGTCATTTGCTTATATAATTCTTATTTTCCATGGATTATATAGTTAATCACGTACTCGGTGTCTAGAACAACAAATATTGTTCAATAAGCACAGTCGTTAAACCCAACCGGGCTCCGCTGAGGCTGGTTTTTTTTTTTTTAAATCAATCTTAAATTGATTTAGTTGACCAATCACCCTCAACAAGTCAACTCTTGATCTATTTAATTTAATGATTTGATTTTTTTAAATAATATTTTTTTAAATAAAACTAATTAACCCACGTGAACTGCCTAATCCAAGACTCGTATTTTGGGCGGTCATACGCCTTGTAGAAAAAAGATACTACGGCTATCTCTTATCTCGGACATTTTCCCGGAAAAAAAAGGCCTCCTTAGAAGAGACCAATCAAAGCAAAGTTATGTTGCGGTGCATCTTTCCCAGTAAAAGATGGCGTGGCTTGTGGCTTGTGGCTTGTGTGTGATTGGAATTCTCACCAAGGCAGTGCGGTTTGACTTCCTCTTTGGATCTTTAATGCATGGAAAAATAAGCAGTGCTGTGTTGAAACGCGTGTGCTTCTGGTGTTCTGGGTGCCGATTGATTCAATTGTTAAGCCATTTGTAATGGTCCCAAGAAATTTACCATTGAATTCCCGATCCAATTTGAAATAAGAGTGGTTTAAGAGAAAACAATAAAGAAAGATCACCTCAAATTACAAGAAAAAGAATTAGTGCAAGGGAGAAAATGCATGTTCTTCATTGACTCCATGGCAACATGGTTGATTTGTCAAAATCTCTTAATATTTTCTCTTTTTCTTGATGATTTGCTGCTTGTTAGTCGCCAACCCTCTGTGTCCATGGAGTGATGATTTTCTTTTTGTTAATCTGAGACTAGATTTACTTTTCTAATCTGATTAAAAAATTGCTATCTGTATCAGTATCAGAGAATTCATAATAATTTTATTTTTACAAGTTAAAATCTAACAATTTCATTTCGATACCAGTAAGTAAAATTTCCCTCTAATTATTCTTCAGAACAGTACGGAAAACCAAGAATATTTTATTTATTGGAAATAGAGGAGTATACAAATCTAAGTCCAAAATAGTATCCCAAAATAAAGAATCATGTTACCAAAAGAAAAGGGAATATTTGGACTCCACTGTTGCGTCAACAGTACTCATGTACTGCGGTAGCTAAAGACTCAACAGAATTTCAAGTAGATGGAGCTTATATTATATGGTGCCGAGGGTCGAAGCTTGTGATGTGATGAAGAGTAGGAAGAAGAGCAGAGACATTGTCAACTTTGTAGAGTTTGCATCTGATGTTCCATTATCTGTTGATGGCACTGTCTTAGATCCTGTTCCTGCACCCATTACACAGAAAAAAGTATTAACATTGGGCTCTTGTACAGTGGTCCTGCTACCAGGAGTAACCGAAAAACCTATATTGTTCGTAAGTTCAAGTCGGAAATTGGAAAATCTAATTGAATCTTGTACCTGCAGAAGAAGAATTTGGTGTTCCTGCTGGAGAATCTGTGGGCGAAGAGGCTGTTTGAACAGATGATAAAATGAATATTTAGCTATTTGCATTGCTAGAAAATGATCTTAGAATTTGGATTGCTTGCAACTGCTTACCATTACAGCGGCTAATAGAGGGAGTTTGGACATTGCAAGCACCAGGGAGGGCCAGAGCCTGAGTCTGATTAACATTGACTCCAAGCGAGGAGGCACCGCCATTAACGACCTCACATAGACATTGAGGCTGCGACTTGACAACATTAGCTAGCTGTGTACAGCATGATGAAGACGGGGTCGATGAGTTTCCTGTTATGTAGTTCAAACATGGGGACATGCTTATGATCACATTGGTACAAGATGATTGTGCCATGGCTCCTGCCCACAAAGTTGCTATAAAGGATATAGTAAGCATAACCTCCATCCTTCTAACTGCCATTGGGTCAATTCTATAGAAATTCCTGGCAACAATGGTTGAGAGATATAGAATGAAGAAAGGTTTTTGTGGCTTGTAGGGAATGAAAAGGCTGTGGTTAATAAAGGGGAAGATTGTGAAC
>Ga0325402_1004848_pt1 | contig 12489 bp, 6 predicted proteins | sample PopdelMetagenome_22_FD_207212 | JGI IMG/M metagenome (GOLD analysis project Ga0325402, IMG submission 207212) | Populus deltoides microbial communities from Bellville, Georgia, United States - Xylem-PdKOR-R3 | ecosystem: Host-associated > Plants > Phyllosphere > Stem > Wood/Secondary xylem... | reverse complement strand
ACTTTAAGTTTTTTTTTCAAATAACCTAATTGTTAATAAAATAAAGTCATGTTATCGTCAAGAAAAAAGATGCAAAAATTAAAAAAATAATGATAATTGAATAAATACAATTTTTACTCAATAATTTAATTTTTTTTTAATTCTTACATGCATTTATTTTAATAACCAAAAAACTAAATTAAAATAGGTTTTGAAAATGACTTCCGACATCCCATGAGAAAAAAAATAAAAAAAATAGTAAATGACTGACGGGGAAATGGAGGGAAAGAAAGGCTACGCGAGGAAGCACTGTTGAGCTCAACTGGCCTTGGTAAAATATAATTTTAATTCACCACAAGTGCATGCTTCTCGATTTATTATACTAATTAGTCAGTTGTAAATGGCGAATTACCGCAGAGAAATTTTCAATAATGTTATTACACCTAGTAAAATATTATAGTGAATATCCGTCAACCTCTTTTCTCAACTGAGTTTAGTTGCTAAAATAAATGAGGTACGAGTTAATGTAATTACAATTCGATCTATTCAACTAAAATTTTATTTTATTTTTTCTAAAAAAATTAAAAAGTGTCAATTTAATAATTTTTTAAAATAAATATTAGAACGGCAATATTTTAGATTAACTCAAGTTAAATTAGGTTAACCCGTCAACTTGTGATTTAGATCATAACCTTAACATGATTTAATAACCTTGCTTTTTTAAAGGAAATTTTTTATTTAATTAAACGATCATAAAAATAAATATTTGTAGAAAACATAATGAATAAGATTATCAGGGAAAAATATCTCGTCAATCTAATCTGTATTTTCTTATTAATACATAACTATATTGTTTTAACAAAAACATGTTTATTTATTGAAAGCACTATTTTTTAAATTAATTCCTATCATGATTTAAAAACAAGTTTTAAAAAATTGTTAAAATAATATCTCTCAATATTTTGCTTGTGATTGAAGGAAAGAAATTAAAGAAATGAAATTTGTTTTCATTGAATGTTCATCATCAATTTATTTATTTATTTATTTTTACGTATTAGATATATATTATTGAGAAAATAAATCATTAACATTCCCATGAAACCTATAATATTATTTAATTTTTTTTAAAATGTATTTCAATCAAAACCCAAAAAAAAATAAAAGAAAAGGGTCAGGCGTTGGGCCAAAGAGATGGGGCCTGTGCACTTTGCTCAATAGAAAAAAGGCTCGTCTCGCGTGTGGGCCTTTAATATTAGGCTCATGCACCTAGGTTTTTTTTTTTTTTGCTTAAAGATAGACGATATTTCACCCACTTATTTATTATTTTAAGAAGAAACAAACGACACGCCGTTTACTTGCCCAGATTTTAGCCATAAAAAAAGTGGCTGAAAAATTGAGCTGGGGTTTTCTAGACCCAAAAATTTATTTTCACCTAAAAAAACCTAATAAATACCCTTAGAACATTTTTCAACTAAAAACGCATCTAAATTGGTTAAAAATACGAAATAAAAATAAAAAATATTTTTCAACCCCAATATCAAAAACACCTTAATGACACTTTTTTTCCATCCCTAGGAATGCATTGACACCAAATTTAGCTTCTTTTTTTTCACAAAATCTAGGCAATTGATTGCTTTCTCCCTTTTCTATTGTTTCTCAATGACTCTCTCTCTCTCTCTCTCTCTCTCTCTCTCTCTCTCCATTCTCAAACTCAAGGACTTAAAAGTGAAAAAGATGAAGTTTTGGACCAAAACATAAAAGTTTCAAACTATAAGAACAAAAAATGAAAGCAAAAAATCATGGAGAAGAAAATGTTAAAAAAAAAGCACCCCATGAACATTTAAAAAAAATCCAGTATTTTTATAAAATTGAGCATCAATCCAATGCTAATAAGACTTTTGACACGGTGACAAAAAGATAATTGAAATAAATTATTAACACCAAATCCGAGTAAAAAAAAATGTGTAATAATGAAATTAAAAAAAAATAGAGACCAAAAAAAAATGCTACAAGGACCTATAAAAAACAAAACACAATTACAATCCACAATAGTTCTCTCTAGAACTACAATGAAATCAATAACTCAAGTTTCTTTTAATTTGGTGAAGAAACACAGTAACTAGAAAATCATAAGACCGATTACAATTGCAGAATAAGAATGAATAGATGGTAAGATATAGTTACAAAATCTTTTAGATTACTAGGATTATTGTCTGCGCTCTGTCACGAATACAAATTCAAGGTGAAAGCAACATTCTTGTGAGCATTTTGTTTTTTAAACAACAGTTGTAAACTCATAAAGTACCAAGTTGAATCGGTCAAATCCATATTTGACTAAAAAAATTATAAGATGATGTTGTCCAAACTTTGTTTTTTAGAAGAAAAAATTAAGTTATATTTTTTAAAATGTAAAAAAAATGGGTAAGCCATGTGGAACTCTTTAACAATGTCATTAAACACAACCCAATGGGTAATCTGAAAACCTCCCAAGCTGATTTTTTGTCTATCTCAAGCTTCAAATTAAATCATATGAGAGTTTTCATGACGTGATCCGGTCAATTTGGGGGATCTAAAGACAGCTTATATGAACAATAAAAACATGGTTTATCTTCTAAAAAAATTAGGATGACAAGCTTTTTAATATTGAAACGACGACATATTGAATCGACTCTGTTTAATATAGGTAAAACAATTAAATTTACAACATATGTCATGAACGCAACCATAATAAGCTTACCCGGTTGACCATCTATCTCTTTCTTTTCCCTCCCCTTATTCTCTCCTGGATAGGCCTTTATCGGGCTTGGGTGAGATAAAATTCAGAACTAAATTGTAGATTTATTATAGAATCAAGCATTGAATTGAAAAGAAGGGCATGACATTAGATGAGTTGAAATTAAAGACTAAATTGAAAAGTTATTAAAGAATCAATGACTAAATTAAATGAAGGGGTAAAAAAAGTTTATGGGCTTTCTTTCAAGCACACATGTCAGTGTGTGAGAGGAGCTCCTATATTGGGGAGTAGCGTGCAACTTCCTCCAACCTTATATGACAATCTTTCTTGGTGTCATTTCAATTTTCTCGACAGGGTTTTCTTTCAAGTTAACGCGTGGCAGTGGTGGAGCTCTAGTATAGGTACAATTGTCAATTCTTCTTCTCTTTCTTTTTTATTTTTCTCTCTCTCCCCCCTTTTGGTTTCCACGCCTGGTTTCTTCTCTATCAAAGAATAGGGCTACTTTTTCCCTCAATTTCAATTATAGTCTCTCGATGTTAAGTTCTTTGTAAAACAAAAAAGTTGAATTATTTTTTGCAAAATCAAATGTCAACCTAACATTGGAAGAATTTTTCAACACAACCAACCAACTGAATCAAAACATAGAGCCCATCTCAATTAAACGCATTGTGAAATGATCGAATCGAATATAAAAAGAAAACTGTTGTAATGAAAAAAAATAAAGGATAAAATAAACCAACAGGAAGAAAAAATAGCAAACAATAAATGAACAATAAAAAAACATAATGAAATACCTATGCCAAATAGTTTTTTTTTTTTCTAATTACGCTATAGATTGATAAAATATTACATGTACATGGGAAATGCTTACACGGAAAATAAAAAATAATAATTTTACAGCATTTTCATTCCACAAATCGACAAATAGAATAACACTAGGTCTCGTTCTTGCGTTTCACTACGAGCCAAATCAAAATTCAACCATTGCATAAAAAATATGTGGCCATTGAAAAATATGAAATGTCAATTGAAAATTTGACTCATGTGTCATATAAAATTAATTGATCATCATTTGCATTAATAAATGCAAAAAAAAAGTTGGCGTAGCTCATTCAACCTCGCAAGCTTATAGGCGAACTAGTCTCCTCATTTAAATGGTGATTTAGTTCCAAAAATATTTTCACACAATCCTCATTTTAACTTTTGCCTAAACCTATCGAGCTTAAACGTGAAACAACAAACTGTACAATGATCAAATCGTAAAATCAAATAAAAAGTGCAATAAAAAGACAACAACATGTTGTATTGACTGTTGTTAACCTATGAAATTTACAACCTGGATAATGAATATGACCATAACAAGTTAACCTAGTTGGACAATATGGGTCTTTCTTTTTCTTCCTTCATTTTCTCCTTGGTTGGGCCTTAATTGACCTCGAGTTGAGTGAAATATGGGACTAAATCACTAAAGTAAAGAATTATAAAATAATTAGGGAGGAAATTTTATATATATATTGTATCAACCTCGGTCAACCTAGGTTAACCCGCGAATCTCACAACTCATGTTATGAACACGATAATAATAAGGTAATTAGGTTGGACAATATATTTTCTTCTTTTCTCATTCCTTATTTTCTACCTCGTTAGGTCTTAATAGGGCCTTAATTAGCATCGATTAAGATGAAATTTGGGACTAAATTGAAGAGTTATCAAAGAATTTGAGACCAAATAAAAAACTATCCAAAATCCAATACTAAATTCAAATGAAATAAAAGAATCGGGGAAAACAAATTATTTCCTGCATGTAGACATGTGAGGAAGCTGTCACGTTGAGGTGACACATGTGGCCTCTCCGAGCTCTAATAGTGGTCTTCCTTAGTGTTGTTGGAATCATTTTCTTGAGGTATTCTTCACATAGCAACATGTGTTGGCGGTGATATCTCAAAATGATTTCGGCAATCTTTTCTTGCCTCTCATATTTTCATCTCGCTTCCCTTGATTTTCATGTAACAACTAGGAAAAAAAAACAAAACGTTCATAATACTATATAAATGTGTACAATACTTACACTGATTTAAAACCATGTGTTTTAGTTTATATTATAATTATAATTGTTGTTATCCATTTTTGGGTTCTCACAAAAAAAATTAAAAATGAGAAAATACAAAAAAATATATAAAAAATATTCAAAAGAAATCCTAAAAATAATAGGAGCGAGAAAAGAACTGGAATGCTATAAAAAAAGGACAAAATTGGTTGAGAAGGTTCAAAAATGCAAAATGTTGAAATTTAACAGTATATTTTTTACTGATAAGAGCCCTGTTGACAAATAAAATTCAAGTTGAGAAAGAAAAGTCTAAAATCAGATGTTTATGGACTTAATTAAATTTTATCTAAGGTTTAATTGAATTTATGGAGAGTTTGATTACAAGAAAAAATTGATTTTCAAGTCAATTTAAGCTTTTATTGGAAGAAATTAAAGTTCTAGGGTCTAATTATAATTTTGAAGAGTTGATTTGGTCAAATCATGTGATTAATTGTATAATTATTGAAGTTTGATGGTCAATTAAGGATTTAATTGAAATAATCCAAAATCAAGGACTAAATCAGAAAAGGCGTAAAATCAAGGGGTCTAATTACAATTTTTCCTAGGGGTTTGATTACAAAATTACAAAAAAACATCCAAGGATCAAATCAGAAATATTTTGAATTAGCAAACGGCGCCGTTTCATTAAGAATTGCGCGCACTGTTCATGGTCTTCTTCAAAAGGAAAGAAACGGTTGTAAATAAAGAGACAGAGAAGCGTTTTTGCAGAGATAGCGGAGCTGTTTCAGGGGAGCATGTATCACGCGGCCATTACCATATGCATGCCATAACGCTATAAAAACCAGAAGAAGGACCGAGCAGAAAGGGAAGAAAACAGGGGGGGGAAACAGAAAGGAGAGGTAAGGAAAGAGACAGGAAACAGAGGGAAATGTAAGAAACGAAACAAGGCAGAGAAGGGGAAGAACTGGGCAGAACAGGGAGACGAAAACAGAGGAGAGGGTGAGCATAAGAAACGAAAAAGCAGAAAAAAGAAAAGACGAAACAGAGAGAACACAGGAGAGAAAGAGAAGAGGAAGGGGACACGAGACAGTGGGGGCAGAAACACTGGGGGGAGAACGACAGAAGGAAAAGAGAGAGGAGAGGAAGCAGTGTTGGTGGAACAGCCCTTCCACACTGTCATCTTCGTCAGCAACGGCGAAGCCGCCACTGTGAACCAACGAGAGCAGCTGCACCACCACGAAGCCAGTGCAGAGGGGGAAGAAAGGGAGGAGGAAGGGAGAAAAGACAGAAAAAAAAAGAAGGAGATCGAGAGAGGAGAAAGAAGAAGAGTAAGGGAGAGCAGGGGAAACAGAAGCAAACCGAACGGAAGCAGAGGATACGGTGAAGCAGAGAACACAGCATCTCCATCACCTTCACCGCTCCAAAACCAGGTATGTTCACTTCTCTTCTCATTCCTGTAATATAAATAATGCATGTTAGTATGTAAAAGAAAAAAAAAATACAAAAAGACGTAAGGAAACCAATACCTGAAATCATCAGTTGCAGCATTTGTTTTTTTTTTCGTTCTTCTATCTGCAAGAAGGAGATGAACAGTGCGAAGGTAAATTAATTACCTTCGCACTGTTCATGCACGCGTAAAACATTACGCGTGCATGGATGGCTGGGTTTTGGTCACTGGCAGGGGCCAGTGACCAGGCTGGGCTGGCTGGGTCCAGCCCAGCCACACGGGCCGGGCTGGGCCCAGCTCCAAAAAAATAATAAATATAAAATAAAATTTTCTTTAAATTTTTTTTAAAACAAATCTTGATTTTTCTAAAGTTCTTACTGCATTTTGATTAATATCCATTTGTATTTTTATACTGTAAATATACAAATCCGGCATTAAAATACTCGATTTTCATCAAGACATTAAAAAATAATAAAAAAAATATTTTATTTTTATACATACGGCCAAGTCTCTCTAAAAAAAAATAATAATAAAAAATCATATTGCATCTTAATAAAAAAAAAAGTTTTAGCATGCATTTTGGCTTTAATAACCGGTTTATTAAAGTCACGAGAACTGGCAAATATTTCAAAAATTTCAAAAAAATTATTTTATTTTATTTTAATATCCGGGGTTACGACCTTATATGTAAGACATATTCTGGATATTAAATTCTTTTGTTAGCGTTAGAACGGTCATGTTTTACCCGATAAGACAAGGATCTCCTTACCGAGGAGGACTTTTCTTAAACCATAGACGAACCCACAACTAGAAAACACGACAAGACCTTAGATTTTATCAGACAATAAAACAATGCAGCTTACCTTAGGTAGGGCGTATTTGGGGTGTTAATACCTTCCCTTTACGCAACCAGTCACCGTACCCGATCTCTGAGACCAGTTAGGGTTCCTAGTGACCAAAATACTAGGTGGCGACTCCCATTCCATTTTTCCATTAATAAAAGACAAGAATTCCTTGTCTCCACACATTTGCCACACACTAGATAGAATTTGAGGGTGAATGTTTTCGCCGCAACGCCGCACACGTGCGACAATAATTGTAATGTAATATTTCATGTCAAACAACAAATAATTTCTAACTGGTAGCAAAAGCAACAACATCCCACACAACCGCCTGAGGGTTCTAATAAAAAGAAAATCACAGCAAAGACATGATTGACAGAAGTCCTCTTTAATTCAAGCAAACTTCACCTACTTTAGAGGAATTGAAGATACTGCAATGGGCCATATTGTGTATTATAAATTATTTGCTAGCATCAGAATATTCATAGTTATCATCAAAAGTTCTTTCCATTTTCCACATAATTTACAGTCTTGGAAAAGGTCAAATTTACTGTTTCAAACTAGCAATGACAGGGACGTAATATTGTTGTAATTCTTCTTTGTAAGATTAGATGACTGAAACCAAACCTGGAATTTTTAAAAGAAGATTAAACCTGAAAATGTGATTAATAGTTAAGGGAGTTTCTGACTATCTGTAAGCTTTGCATAGGATGCCTCACTGCAATCGTATTGTCTGTAATTATGCTCCTCTCCTCCTCCTTTCTCATGCGGGCTTTGGCTATGAGCCATCTCAGGCTCAAGCCCATTCTCATCGGCTTTCGGGTGCCTTTCATGTTTAAGACCCTATTTGTTTTGTCGGGTTTAAAAATCTAATATCGTGTTAATCCTATATACTACTAATTTAAATATCATATTTCCTAAACCTAAAAGTGTGAGTAGTGATACTAGATTTAGATTGAGTTGTTATATTCGTAAAATTAAGTTTTCATATTAATAAAAATTTACAAGATAATTGTTTATGATACGTTGCAGGTCGGATCAAATTTTTGATGAATGTGAAAAAAATATTCAAGTGTTGTTAACTTGTTTTCTAGCAAAAATAAATAAACTACATGGAGATTGACCCGATGTTACCTAGTCATCTTTATAGGTCCAAAGACAACCTGAAGGACTGGTAAAAATATAGTCTGACTAAAAAAACCAAGAAGATATCTTTTTTTAAGTTTTGAGATCAACACGATTTGAATTTATTTAGATCAACTCAGATTAACCTGCCAAATCCCTGACCCAAGTTATGAGACCCCGATAACCTTATAGAAAGCAAACATTGTTTTTTATTAAGCCCAATTTGATCAGCCCAATTCGATCAGCCCAATATTAAAGGTTAAAATTGATAATGAAATTCAATTAAAAAAATAAACCGAGTCAACCCGGATTAACTTCTCAAACCTGAGTCATGAGACCGGGATAACCCTATAAAAAAATTATGAAGCTCAATTCTCAATCACTCTAATGTTGAATAATGAAATTGAAAAGAAAAATCACTTAAAAATTACACAAAAAACCACTCGAGTCAACCCAAGTTAACCAATCATACTTGTGACTCGAGTTATTAGATTGGGATAACCTCGTAGAAACAAAACCAAAAAAAATTATGAAGCTTAATCCTCAATCAACCTGGTATTAAACGATAAAATTGAAAAACAAAATTTAATTAAAAAAAGGGCAAAAAAACCCTTGATAATCGAGCTAACCCATGACCTGGGTCATAAGACCGTAATAATCCTATAAAAAAACAAATAAAAAAAAGTTATGAATTCTAATTCTCAATTAACCCAATGTTGAAAGATTAAATTGAACAAAAATCAATAAACTAAAAGTATCCTGAGTCAACTCAGGTTAACTTGTCAAACCTGAGTCATGAGATCAGGACAACTTCATAGAAAAAAAACTGAAAAAAATTATGAAGTCAAAATTCTTACTCAACTAAATGTTGAAGAATGAAATTGAAAAAAAAATTAATTGAAAAAAGGGCAAAAAAAACCCCGAGTTAACTTGGTTATCTTGCAAAACTTGCGACTCGGGTCATGAGACCATGATAACCCTATATAAAAAAAATTAAAAGAAAATAAATTTCAATCCTCAATTAACCGAATATTAAAGGATGAAGTTGAGAAAAAAATCAATTAAAAAAACTCAAGTTAACTCAGGTTAACTTGTCAAACTTACGTTATAAGACTGAGATAAATTCATGAAAAATAAACTAAAACAAATTATAAAGTTCAATATTCATTAAACCCAACGTTTAATAATGAAATTAAAAAAAAAAACCTAAGGCTGAAAACAAAAGAAACCTTGAGGATCAAATTGAAAATGGCAGAAACATTTCACTTTTTCATTGTTATAGTGAAGTGTCAAAGCCTTTTAGTATATGTGAATTTGTGTTGTGTAGAGAGAGTAGCCAACCATTTATGTTGAATTTATGGGATTTGGGAATTTATGTTGTGTGTACAAATTCTTATGTTGTTTGAGTCTGTGAAAGGTTAATTGATAATTATTAAGGTAAATGGTTTTTACTACATATATGGCATGAATGTTGATCTTTTTTTTTAATGTTATGATAGTTATAATATGTTTATTACTGAGTATGATTAAAAAAAAATGACTTGGGAATTTCTTGTTGGGTGTTAAAGAAACTAGATGAGTTATTAGATTTTCAGTTTATAGGTTTTAAGTTTGATATGAAACTCGAGATTGTTTGTTTTAGGATGTGTACTCCATTATTTAACTGTAGAATGTATATTACTTGTGGGAAGAATAATCATAAGTTGTTGTTGTTATGTAAATGTTAATTGATGATATTGATTGTTTATTGTTCATTCTTTATATGTTGTTATTAACTATAAGAAAAAAAAAAGGCATGCATTTAGTGATTACATATTATGGGATGCCATGTTAGTTTATTGTTTTGAAATTGAAAATTAACTTGTGTTATATTTTAGAGATGTCGAGAAAAAGCTCAACGAGAGCTACTACTAGTTTAACTAATAGTAGTCTTGATAATGTCGATGGTCGTGATGTCAATTTAGATGTCAGTCATGAAGAGGAACCTAATACACACAATACCAATTGAGGTTCATCCACTTTAAATAGTAGAGGTGGAATCTCTTCTTCAAGAGATCCATATTCTAATGAAATTATTGCAGAATAAAAGGTCGACTACTCAATATAACTTATATATTAAAGTTATTTATTTTATTTTGATTAGGTTATTTTAAGATCTACATAAAATGAAATTGACTAACTTTTCACCAATATTGTTTTTAGGTTTATATATATTAAAGTTGGGCTTTTTATCACAAGCGTGATGAAATCTTCGTTCGAGGAATTACTATTTCAATAAAGACGACTTTAAGATCATCTTGAATTAATGAATATAATAGATGCTTGGTGAGGATTTTTTAAGGTAAGATAAAATATTTTTTAATTTAGTAATTTCAAAAAACTAATTAATGTACGAATTGACAATGCAAAGAAAATTTTGATGGGAAAAACCGAGGGGGTGGTCAGGAAAATATAGAAAAACCATGGCGCAATTAGGTAAGTATAAAGCAATTAACAAATTTTATATTTGAAATTATAATCTTAAATCTCCAAATCTCATGCATATTTAACATTTTGTTTTGTAAGAAATTGCATAATTTGTGGTACAATGCCCATAAATATGCAAAATATAAAGTCATCTCTGATGATGTCGAGGTATGAAAAAAGTATAAATCGAGTTAAATAATAGGGGATAATTAGGTGAAATTTCAAGAATTTAAGACATCGAAAGAATTTAAAAGGCGCTCACAATTCAGGTCGTAGAACCGAAACAAAATAACACATGGTTTGGTAAGTAAGCACACCGGTGGATTGCTCCCATTTGTAAACCATTTAAAGCTCCTAGTAAAATTTCTCATTTTTTTTCTTCAATTCTTAATTTACTTTTTTTATAACTTATTTATTTTGCACAAGCAACAACTTGAGTGTAAGTCTACTCTGATATAGTAATATAAGGAAACTCATATAAAGAAGATGGATAGGAGAAAAGGGGTGAAGAAGATTGTAGATAATAAATTTCAAGCATTTATTGCAAGTTTCTTTTTAAATTCTCGTAATTTTTATAATTTTTTTTATTTATACTTGATCTTTTTTTGTAGGAAACATATCATGTCGTAATGGTTGAAAAACATGGAGAAAATGCTTCCACCTATCCTCCTTATAATTTTTAGTTATGGTTAGAGATTGAAGCAACTAATTGACCTGATAGAAATCATGTTTACAAGATGCTTATGGCATTGGCCAAAGGTATAAGGTCATGTCATATTACTTCAATTCTAGGTACACAACAATCCGCCCCAAGCCAGTCAACACCATAATTTAAAGCGAGGGTCCTAGAGCAGGTCGTGGAGCAAGTAACCAAATTATAGAAAGAAATGAAAGTCAGATTTAAAAAAGAAAATAGGAAGAATTGAGAGAAAATGATGGAATATATAGCTTTTCATTATTCAGATCTTCATTTTGGTTCTTTTGACTCGCAATCCCTCTTTCCACCTCTACCACCACCCTTATCTATGTAGGGATGTATTTATTGTTGTATAATTATTTTTCAGTGAATATTGAATTTAATAAAATCTTGATGTTCAATAAAATTTAAAGTGTTCAGTTGTATTGTGATTTTTTTTGTTTTTTTAATTAACAACTACATAACTAAAAAACAAGTTACTTGACTTTTGATGGAATCACCAACGGACTAAAGAAGTTTCTTGGTAATTTCATCGGCAATATAGATGTCATTTCATCGAAAGTTATAAAATGATTGGAAGTTTTAGAATTTTTTGACGAGATTAGCAACGAAAATTATGTCATTAATTTCATCGGTGATTCTATCGATAATATTTAGGTTTTTTCAATGAAACATTTCATTCATAATTTATTTATTGATAAAATAACCGATAAAAACTAGTTAATGTGTTGTTGAATCAACGGGGAAAAAAAAACTAGTGTATATACTACATTATAAACACAATAATTATTTGTCTAGTCGAGCAATCAAACATAATTTTTCAAATGTAGGATTTTCATAATTAATTCTAAATTGATTATTTGTTTTCGAAAAATATACACCAAATCATTCTTCAAAAAACGAAAACAGAAAACAGAACTCACGATTTATATTTTCTTATTACATGAATGAACCGCTAATGGATAGCTAAACCCGTTGGTTTCCTGCGGTAAACCAACAAGTACTCGAGCAAATTAAGCTGCTACAGCGGCTCTTGTCGTAGCAATCACGTCACTTGTAAAGTTGTCGGCCATGCAACTCTCATAACATGTGGCTGGTTTTCTTTTTCTTTTTGCCACCTCAAATGGAACAAGCTTTGTTTGACTTTCGCAT
>Ga0325402_1004842_pt1 | contig 12499 bp, 8 predicted proteins | sample PopdelMetagenome_22_FD_207212 | JGI IMG/M metagenome (GOLD analysis project Ga0325402, IMG submission 207212) | Populus deltoides microbial communities from Bellville, Georgia, United States - Xylem-PdKOR-R3 | ecosystem: Host-associated > Plants > Phyllosphere > Stem > Wood/Secondary xylem... | reverse complement strand
ACTCTTGCCGTCTCCGCTCCTATCCCTGATGTGGCACCTAAAAAAATAAGAACAAAAGTCTATTTCAGTATTCTGTACGCAAAATGTTGAGGTTTCAAGCCTCTCTTCTGTGATTAAAAAAAAAAAATCACCGGTGATAATGGCAGTTATGGAATGCAGATCGCAGCAGTTTTCAGTTACTTGCTCGGCGGTGGACTTAGAGCCATAGCCACTTGCTCCGGCTGAGCCAACGAGGTACTTCAAAGTTTCAAACATTGCTAAAGTTTCTTTCTTTCTTTCTGTTTTTTTCCCCCTTTTCTTTTATCCCTATAAGGTATGGATATAGTGGTTTTTGTTGTGTAGTTCTGTTTCACTCGCCTCTATAACTAACTGATCAAAACGTTAGGTAAGGATGGAATCAAGAAGAAGAAGAAGCAAAGGACGTACTCGCTTTCCTGTGGTTTTGTAGTTGAGAGAGATTGTACTTCCAAAGAAGGGGTTTTTGTTTCTTTGTCAGATTTTGCAGCCTGTGCCGCTTTGCATTTACTGAAGAAAGAGATATTGGTGTTACAGGTTGGTGATGTTGTGATAAAGGGAGATAATGAGAGAAGGTTTTTGATTTGTGTTGTGGTTATGGCCTAACCGGATCAAAGCAGATGATTGGAGGGGATTTTATAATGCTTGAGAGAGAAGAGGGGAGGAGGATTATGTCTTTGCCATTTGATTGATTGATTGATTGATTGATTGATGGTCTCCATAAATTTTAAATTTGCATGATTGGGAGAGTGATTGTTAATTATGGGCCTAATCCAAAACTAATTCCAGTTTAATTAACTAGTTAAAGGGGTGCAATATCTTCTATTTTTAGATGTTTTTTTTTAAATGTCTTGATTTTAAAAATATATTAGATTCATTTTTTAAATATTTTTTAATAATTTTAATTTTTTAATATTAAAAATAAAATAAAATAATATAAATTTATTTAGATACATTTTCAAATAAAAATAATAATTTTAAAAACATCATTTATAATAATACCAACACTTAGTAGGAAACATAACAATATGAGCAAGAGAATTGCGCGAGCCATGAGCTATGAAATGTATGTTCCTCTGGGACATGAGGTAAAATTGTTGCCGCGTAATTTAGGGGTGATGAATTGAAAATGAAAATTAGATTAAAGTTTATTTTATATTTAATGAAGGCATAAGTTTTTTTAATATAATACTTTTTTTATAAAAGCTAAAAATTCATATAAATCGGAGGCATTATTCCTACGTCTTATTTAATCCATTTTTATTTTATTTTTTTTTACATTAATACAAAGATTTTGCATAATCTATCACACCTACAAATTAAGCATGTCATTCGAGGTAATTGAGAAAGTGGTCATTGTACGTATAAACAAAATGAAATAAAAAATAAAAAATAAAAAATCCAAAAGGTTATGAGCATGCCCTTTCACAATTCTCGATGTAGATCGATGTACTAAACTCAGCTCAAGCAGATATTCAATGTGAAGAATTGAATATGTGGGAATTAAGGTGATGAATTTAGGATCCAAGGTGTCAATCTATCAAATAATTAATCCACAGATAAGGGGTTTTAAACTATAATTTAACTCGGATTTAAGAATTTCTCCATGACAGGTTCAAAGAGTTTAGGTGGATCTTGCTGCATAGAAATTCAAGTTTAAGTTTCACTGACTGCTTATTCTCCATTTGAATAATAAGTAATCACATGCACCACCACATGCATGCCTTGAACACGATAAATGATCAGCCACCTAATTAAATCTTCTCTTTCTCTTGGACGGACGACGGTGTTACATTTTGATTATACTATTATGTTTTGAGTAATTAATCCTAAACAACGACAACTGAGTTTATATTTGTTTTTTTTATTTGAGGTATTTGAGAGTGTGGTAATACTTGTTTTTCAAGGTGGTTTTTTTGCTAGGAAATGCATCAAAATAATTTTTTTAATTTTTAAATATTATTTTTGACATTAACACATCTAAATGATTTAAAAACACCAAACAAAAATTAATTTGAAATAAAAAAATAATTTTTTCAAAAACGATTTTAAAATATAAAAACAAATGGTTCATTATCATCAAAATTTACATGGAAATTTAAAGAATTTTTTTTCTTTAATGCATCAATCCAAAAGTTGATCGCTCTATAAAATATTATCAAAAAAAAATTTAATACATAATATAACAAAAATAAAATAAATTATGGATTAAATTAATTAGTTTTAGATGTCTTATTGTTATTGATAGGATAATATTGTTTTGTTGAAGGAATTTTTTAAAAAAAAGTCAATAGTAAAACACAATGGCTATAGGCACATTCGAATGTTTATTGAGATAGTAAAATGATATTTTTTTCCTTCACCAAAACTAAATATGCTTGTAATTGGGGGTAGAATTATCTTTTCTATGAGATCTATCGGTCTTTGTAAAACTAATTGGGGTCAATTTGGTTAGGACACTTTTTTTTGCACAGTAAAATGACTATTTTAACCTTAAAAGCAAAAAAATATCTAGCTTTCGATCAAGGGCTCTTTTGTCTTTCAAAAAAATACATAATGAAGTTACGGTCATACCCTTTGAAGAAAAAAATTAACATGCTCAAAGGGGCTTCTTTGTCTTTTCTTTGTTGTTTAAATAGTTAAATGATAAAATTACCCTTCAAATCTAAAAAAACTAAAGGAGGTTTCAAAGGCATTTTAGTCTTTTCATTATTATTTTCTTTTATTAGTTTTTGGTTTTGTGAGGGTTTGTTTGGTGATTTTAAAAAAATATTATTAAAAAAAATTATTAACACGTGCAACATTCGATTACCAAAATCCTCCATCTGCGATGTTGTTGGAAGTGATAAGTCATTCTCTTTCCATGATGTGGCGCGTGCTTACAGCGGAGATCTGGTTAGGTTGCAGTGGATTTTTTTTTTCTTTTCTCTCTCTTTTCTCTCCAACACCTCGGAGATCACACCAACCCTTCTAAAAAAACATTTGTGTCCTCCAATTTGTGTTCATATCGATTTTTGTTATCATTCTTTTTGTTATTATTTATTTTGCTTTAATGCTTTTTGAAGTTTAGATTTTCTTCAGTTTGGTCTCTGGACATTTTATTTCATTTGATTTTTATGTCCAATTTGATCCATATTTATTTGATTGCTCTTTTACTGTGTTTTATGCTTTTCTTGATTTATTTATTTTTTAATTTTATCTTTCAATATTTTATTGCATTTATTTTTTAATCCAATTTGATCATTATTCTTTTGATTGCTATATTCTTCTTTTTTCTTGATTTAAATTTTTTTAAATTGTCCCTTAGCATTTAATTTAATTTAGTTTTTTAATCCAATTGTGGTCTTCATTCTTTCTATTACTTTTTTATTATACTTTTCTTAATTTTTTTTTTAATTTAGCCCTTAATTATTTTCTTTCATTTTGTTTTTATATCATATTTGGTCAGCATTGTTTGGGTATTAAATTGTTGTAAGATTAGGGATTTTACTTTGTTATTTTCTTATAATTGCCTTTCAACAGGGTAATCCCGGACTCATGCTCGGGCCCGATTTAAATTTGGCTATTTTAGGGTCCTTTATTAAAAATTAATTATTATTTTTTCAAATTCATCACTTGAGATTTGATTATTATACCTTAAGCTTCATTGTTTGTTCCATTTTTTTTTTTTGAGTTATCTCAATCTCATATCTCGGACAACAGGTTAGTCGAGTTAACCATGGTTGACTCAGATTTTTTTCCTTTATGTTTTTCTCATAAAATTGATTTTTTATAATTTAATCCTTTTGGTATTAAATTATCGGCCCTTAAGCCATGTAATTTTTTCATGTTTTTTCTAATTGGTTATTCTGAGTGCGGATTGGTCAAGTTAACCCAGGTTAGCTTATGTTTTCTTTCTCAATGTCTTTCCTATTCAATTAAGTCTTCTTTTTTCCATATCTTTTTTTTTTTGAAGTCTAACTTTTTTATCCTAACACGTCACAGGTGCCGAGTTAATCAAGTTAACACATGTTAACTCGAGTTTTATAACTCAAAAGAAGTACAATATATGTGTATTGAACAATATGTATGGTGAAAAAGGAAAAAGAGGAAAAGGATATGTGAGAAAGAGAAGGAGAGAATGTGTAACAAAGAAATGTAGGAGCACCAAAGAGAAAATTTAGCATTTTGGGCCTTGGCCCAAATGGTTTGGCATTGTTGGTGGCCACAAATGGTATGGGGTTGTGACCACACACCACGTGAAAGTGATTTTTTTAAAAATAAAAATATATGCACCACTATCCCTCTTTAATTTTTTTAAAATAAATGTGTTTGAAAGACTTAACTAGAAAGGGTGGGGAAACAAAATATTTGACACTTGATCCTTTTGGAGATAAGTGGTCATGGAGTGAAGAAGAATCCTTGATCCTTTTGAAGATAGGGGGTCACAAGACTTGAAAAATAATGGTCATAAGGACCTAGAGAGAGATCCCTAATCCTTTTAAAGATATTGGAGACATATATAGAGATACATTTGGAAAAATAAAGAACTCGCCAAAGAGATTCTTATAGAGACACGTTTGAAGACATGAAAACCTCGTTTAGAGCATCTAGTGTGAGAATGATAGGTGTAGCTCTTTTTTGCATAAAAGTGTGAGCATTACTTATTCACATGTCATTTTACCTTGTCTCTTAAGGAACTAGAGTTGTCATTTTATACTTAAAGGTGCATGCATGAAAGCTTGATGTTATATAAGAGGAAGAGTGTGAAAAACAATTGCATCGATGCGACAATATCACGAAGCATATACACTTGATGAGAGAGTTATTAAAAACTCGAGGGTTGAAGTCTTTGCAGTAAAGAGATTAGTTATTATTTTTAAACTTGAAGTTTCTTTAGCTTTGGAAATTTTTTTGGTAAAAAGTAAAAGAAAACCAACTAATATTTTTTTTTCAGTTTTTAACAAACAGCACCCCCAGTATTTATAAAATCATAAAAAAACTTAATATAGAAAAGGGTTTTCACATGCTGTGACCCCTGGGCCAAGATTTTCAGACTTAATAACTAAAACAATAGAAATCAATACCTCGAGCTTTGATTTCCAATAAAAAAATTATAGAGACCATGATCTATATTAGTCAAAGATCGAACAATAGAAATCATTTGAATGGTGGATATAATAATGCCTTCCTATTGCTCCCGACCTACACTATAAACAACAGATACGATATTAAGAATATGATTAATAATGAGCAAAAGAGAAAATGATTTGTCAAGGGCACGTTTACCTATTGTATCAATCTGTATATAATTTGATTAATCTCAAGAAAAGTGGGCAGGATCTTTCCGAGCCACAAGATTTTGATACGAAGGGAAAAAGGAAGAAAATTTCAGCTTTTTAGAGCACTTGTACAGTGCCCGTGGCCTCTTGCAGGGGCCCTGTGACATCATATTCCTTCCTTCCTCCACAACTCTTTTATTTTGTTAATGGAGGAGGGTCTTATGGGATCACCATGCTTGGTTTTGCCATGTCTCTCCTCTTTAAAGTTTATCAAGCCACGTGTTGACGCATTTTTGCTATAGAAAACTTCAGGGCAGTAGTATTTAGTGCAAAAGGAAATATTACTCTTTGATTTTAAGTTTTTGGCTCGGAAATCAACAAGAAATGCTAAGCAATGTTTGGCTATTCGAGTCTAGACATCATTACGATATGTGTGTTCACAGGAAGGGATAATGTGTGGGAAAACCACCATGTAGGCATGAGAGGCATTTCACTCATTCTAGTCCAATTCACAGGAAGGGATAATGTGTGGGAAAACCACCATGTAGGCCTTCCTTGTCAAGTTTTCCAGCTGGTATGGGGCTATACGGTCGAAATAAATGGAGTTTGACACCAGTGCATGACATATACAGTACATAAGTGACAGAAAATAATAAAAATGCAAAGAGGGTTCACAGCAATATTCCATCACCAAAAATTACAGAGACATATATATGCAATAGTTATACAGTAAACTTGGCTCCTGAATGAATGTTTTATATAAGAAATTAAGTTTTCAATTTTGTATACAAAAATCTTTCTATATTGATGATGATGGGGCTGCTTTCCAGAGCAAAGCACAATTCCAAGGACATATATGTATATATAAAAGATGCTGGATCAAGACTCATTATATTGTAATCAGGGTTTTGCTCTTTACAGTGCAAGTCAAGGAAATGCAAATTAAAGAGCAAATTGGTTCTTTCACTAGGTTTATTTAACACTATCATATTTATTGGAGTTAAATTGATTTTTTTTTATTTTTTTTAGCATAGTATAAAGACTTTATTATCTTTAAAAAGCAAAAAAAAAAACCCTCCTATCCATGAGTTTTTTTATATTTATATTTTTTTCAAAACAATTAAATGACTAGATTAAAAAAAAAAATACTAAACTTATTATCAAAGGCTTTTTCGTCTTTGCATTATATATATATTTTTTGTTATTGTCACATGGATTAATGGGTGATTTAGTAATTTGCTAAATATAAATATTAGCTTAAAAAAATAGTTTACCCTTGCATTGCGCATTTAAGTGCATGGGTTAAGCCCACGGACTTTGGGTTTTACATGCAGTGTCGCTCGTTGGTCAAATATCAGATTCTAAGGCTGTGTTGGAAAGTATTTAATGTTCCCTTCATGCCGAGGTAGTGCATGTTGTCAATAGACCACCAGTTTGGTGTCAAACAACTTTGTTTTCTTCTTTTCTCTTTGATTCTCCTGCCAAACCCTCCAATTTCTCATCCTAGCCCTACGAATCGGTTTATCTTCAAATTTAGTCTATATTATTTTGATTATTATTTTTTTATATAAATAATTTTTAAAATTGAAATGTTTTTTTAATTTCATTATTCTTCAATTTTTTTCATCTATCAAACTTGATCCTTACTCTTTTGATTGTTATTTTTTTATAATTTTTATAATTTATCTTATTTTTTAATTTCATCCATCATTCTTTTATTTCATTTAATATCAATATCAAATTTGGTCCTCATTCTTTTGATTGCTACTTTTTTATTTTTTATCCTTTTTTTGATTTATTTTATGTTTCAATTTTTATTCCTCATTATTTTATTTCATTTAATTTTCATACCAAATTTGTTCTTATTTTTTTTAGTAATATTTTTTTTGTTTTGTTTTTTAATTTTGGATAATTAAGAATTTAGCTTCGTGATTTTTTCAGATTTGCTTTCTATAGGGTGATTTGGTCTCATTACTCAGGTCATGAGTTTTGAAAATTAACCCAGTTTAACTTCAACAATTTTTTAGATTCTTTTTTTAAAATTGATTTTTTTTTAATTTCATTATTTGATATTATATTATTGGGCCTTCAACTTCATAAGTTTTTCCGCTTTACTTTTTATGGGGTTATTTCGATCTCGTATCTCGAGTAGTGGATTAAATGAGTTATCCTGAGTTGAATCGAGTTGTTTTTGCGACGACTTTTTTACTGATTCTTTTTCAGTTTCACCTTTCATTACTTTGTTTGCTTTAAAGTTGACCTTCATTTTTTTTATTTAATTTTTTTAAGGTTATCTTGCCTTCATAAGCGAGACACTGGTTTGGCATGCTGACTAAAGTCAGTTTTTTAATAAACAAAATTGATTTTTTTTCAATTCATCCTTCAATATTTGATTTACTAGTAATTGAGCTTCAATTTTTTTTTTCTCTTTATGAAGTTATCTCATTCTAATTCAATTTTTATTTTGTTATCAAATAAGATTGTTGAGACTTTTTAAAAATATTTATAGGGTACTTTTTCTTAATATTAGTAAGCATTTATTTTTTTATTAATTTTTTTTATAATCATATTATTAAATCAATTAATGAATTCTAGACTTTTCTTGTTTTTTTATTAAATACTATCATTACATAAATATTATTTTTTATATTAAAAAAATTTAACCGGGCCATCAGTCCAACCTAAGGTTGTCAATTCCGTTCCGTTTCGTCTAGAATGGCCGAAACATTCCATACCAATTCAAAAAACAGAACAAAATGGAACAAATTTCATCTCATTTTAAATCTTGGTCCGTTCCGGATTTTTCAGCTAAATTTCGCCCGAAACGTTCCGGTTCCATTTCACATATTCCGTTCCGCTCTTGAAAAGTCATTAAATCAAATTGAACCTTGTTCAATTTAATTAATTAAACCACCCAATTATAAAAAGCTATTTTTCATTACTATTTTCAATAACAATGATATTAATAATAATATTGAAAATTATTATTACTATTTTCATTAACAATAATATTAATTTTTTAAAATTAGATTTATCACTAATATATATGGTTTATATTCATGTTGTTTTTTTCATGTTTATACTTTGTAGGAATTTGAGCAAAACAAAGGATGTTTTAGATTCCATTAGCCTTGATAACATTGACCTAACTTTATATTTAAAATATTTGTGTTAAAACATTTTACTTTCATAATATTTTAATATTTTGTTTAAGTTGAATTATTTTAAATTAAAGATCTATTTAATCATGACTATTTAGAAATATTTTAAATTTTAAAATTATATTTGTTTGACATTGTGTTTGTATTGCATAATTTATAATTAATTTATCTTGAATTTGAATTATATATATATATATATATAACCCTAAAACACACCAAAATACTCTAAAACTAAAATATCCAATTAAAAAAACAAAACAAATATCAAAGCAGAATTGCAATTCCAACCAATCTAGTTTTTCTTCCTAGTAGCACATGACTTGGCAAAGATAACCTTGGATTCAGAAAGTGATTGCATGCGGAAGTAGTACATCAAGATAAACTCTGCAAATTTCAGTGCATGATCGAATCAGCTAACCCCACACGTTTTTTAACTTCGAAAAGCTTCTCATTCAGCTTTTACCAGTCCTTTGTTTTTTCAATTTTTGTGTTTCTGATATATCAGTCCTTCTATTTTCCTTTTAGCCAAAAATTGCTCATGGAGGGAAAGTTCTTCTCTTTATCTTGATCACTAGTAATTATTCTTTTTAATGGCTATGGTATTCTCGATCAATTTTCACATAACGATGTTTAAATTCCTCTTAATTGTTGTCAATTTGCTAGACCAAGTTTATTATATGTATTTTTTAAATAATCATTACAGCAAAAAAAAAACTGGCAATACTTGGAAATGCGGTCGAAACCGTGTTTTTTAAAAATTTGATTTTTTTTAGAATTATTTTTTTATGTTTTTATATCATTTTGATGTGCTGATGTAAAAATAATTTTTAAAAAATAAAAAAATATTATTTTAAACATTCTTTTAAAATATTCTTATGTTTTGCTACTGAAAAAAATATTCTTTTACATTTTGCTCACCTGCAGGAGGATTCGATATATCAAGTTCTAGTTCACTGATTGAAAATTGAACAAATGAAGTCAAATTTCGTTAGCGTTTGTAATCTTGTAATATATATGTTGCGAGGATTTGCTACTCCCTCTGATCATTATAAATTATTGTTCACGAAACTCTCTTCTTCTTCAACACCTTCGGTTGAAAGTCAACATGAAGGTACGTGGGATCATAAGAGGATTGAGTAATCATACACAGAGGATCTGAAATGTGCATGCACTGCGCAGAAACACAGAATTTGATTGAATGTACGTGGCAATTACATGACGAAAGGTTTTAACTTTGTGCTTGCTCGGCGGCCATACAATATGGATGTGGCCCAAGAATTGTCTACCTAGAATATTCTAGTCTAGTCGTGTGAAACATGTTGCAGCAATCACATGAAAGTTTCTCCAGTTACATCCATGATTAGACAGCAATATTCAAATCTTGACTATACATAGCAATGGATGAAGGCCTTTTTTCTTCTCAATTTCCAGCCGCATATAACTTTCTCTTGGCGTTGATCCCTGTATATATATATATATAGACGAACATATGCATAGCTTTCAAATAGACTTGGGACCCATACTGTTGCTTCGCCGTGTTTTCTTGAAAAAATATATTTTTATATTATTTTTTTTTTTGTTGTTTTCATATTATTTTGATAGGTCAAGATTGAAAATAAATTTTAAGAAATAAAAAAAATATATTTTAATATATTTTTAAATTAAAAACATTTTAAAATACAAGTGGTATTAATATAATATCGATCACAGCATTCCTCTTATTAGACATAATTGCCAAAAACTTGATTTGATTTGGATATGTGGGGTACGTATGGACACACTCCATCCGATCAAGTCATGGGTATTGTATATGATTACGTTAATTATGAAAAATCTAGTCCTCTTTTTCTCTCGTTCAGGTGTTGTTAATTTAGCCATCTCTCTTTGACAATTAAGAGATGCACTGAGGAAGGACAGAATCCCAAATGAGGACTTAAATTATATAAAGCGCCTCTTTTAAAATTGTTATAGGAACGAAATTGGGTTAAAATTTAAATTTTTTATATTTTTAAATTATTTTAATATGTCGATATTAAAAATAAAATATTTTAAAAATAACTAGGAGAACATAAAAATATCATAGCATTGCACATGTATGCATCTTGTCAGTATTTACTTCCCACTCACTCGTTTCCTAATCTAAAATAGAGCCCATTCTTAATTAACCGATGAAGACATATATGGATAGTGTCATTATATATAATACTACCATCCTTCAATCATTGCCATTTAGCACTCTTTTATGTGGGGTGGCCCTAATCTTAAAGGGTCTCTTTACTTTTAAAATTAGGGCTGGATTAATTTCCAATCTCACAATCTAAATTAATCGATCTTGGATTGATGAGACTAATCATCTCTCCACCTTCATCATCAGAATATAACACTTTAATTAATTTGTTAATAGTTTTCCTTGGAAGACAAGGTTGTCACTTGTCAATTTACACTATTTATATATCCACCATTTTTTTATGAAGTTAGTTTTAAGATGTATTAGTAATTCCATCCTGCCTCAACAATTAACACCCACAGATTGAAGGGTAGTGAAAGTTAAATGAAACAAAATGTTAGTATTCAAATAAAGATGACGAGAGAGAGGGAGGAAAAAAGAAATACATGAAACCTGCTGGATCTTTTCAGCTGCACGCTGCCTGGCTTGCCAATTTCATTCAAAAGAAGAACAAAGTAAGGCTCTGGGCTAAGTTTCGTTGAATTGGACATTATCTCACGTAATTTGGACTAAAACCTTTTTAGTGAAATAAGAATCATGCTCTGATAAAAAAGAAAGAGGGAAAAAACATATTCTAGTTGATTAAATACATGATTAGTTTTTGGCGGAGTTAATTATTTATGGAGTGAATTTACGTACCTAACTCAATTGTGATCACAATTTGGAATCCAAATCGATACCTGGTGGGTTCCTTGTCTTAATTTCATGCACGAGCATGTATGTGGGGTTCCAATTAAATACTGCATTGAATTATAGGCTCTCTCTTGTCCTAATTATCCCATAAAAACAAACAGGGCATCTTAATCTCACTGGAAAAATAGGCTTTAAATTATATTATTGTTGCTCTTATCATTTAGAAGATCTATCAATGGCTACGAAAACGAAATGGGGTCCGTGAAATCACCCCCACCACCTCCCACTACGTACATAGCCGGCTCTGTATCTTTTGTGATGAGATGAGTCCATAAAGATGCATTGCCACGTATGAGTTGGAGAGTGACCAGCTTATTTGCAGTGCAATCTTGTGTGTGGATTAATGTAATTAATTACACGTGGTTAATCTTTTTTCTTCAGTTTCTCAGTTAAGATATTGTTGACGTAAACTGATTGAGTATAAAGCAACAACACTACCAGCTTAGGAGCATCATTGTGTTATCATCATTATATATATATATATATTGCTTTACAATGATGCGCAAAAAAAAAATTGTAGCCTGAGAATAATGTTAATGTGTTGAATAATTAGTTAAATGTTTTGTTTTAGTGATTTGATTGATCTATTTTTATTTTTTGTTGTCAAAGTGGTTAATGATTAGTGTTTCAAAGCAATAAATATCTAATTTTTTTTTAGTTCTGGAGACTCTCTGGTAGTTAAGTAGGTAAAAAATATATTGATATTTTTTAAAAAAACTCTACAAATAAAATATAACATGGAGAATAGAGATTGAGAATTTCTTTTATAAGGATCTAATGATTATTTATAATCGATCTTTATATTTTTCCTGATCACACTCTAATTTCTTTTGTGTTAGAGAGAAATATTTCTGACTTGATAAGAGAAAAATATATTTATATGCGTGTGGGCTTAACACACGTTTAAGTTTAGAGATATTGGATGTGACAAATCGCTAAATCTATAAATGCTTGAACTCACCACTTGGCTAAGAAATAATGTTGGTTTTGACAATTTTTTAAATTCATATATGCTTCATATATACTTACCCGAGTGAGTACACATCTGATGGATTATCACTTGATTCTTCTGAATAAGAATTCAAATAAATAAAAATAAAAGCATAACATAACACATGGATCCATCACTTTCAATCATGCTT
>Ga0325402_1004841_pt1 | contig 12500 bp, 5 predicted proteins | sample PopdelMetagenome_22_FD_207212 | JGI IMG/M metagenome (GOLD analysis project Ga0325402, IMG submission 207212) | Populus deltoides microbial communities from Bellville, Georgia, United States - Xylem-PdKOR-R3 | ecosystem: Host-associated > Plants > Phyllosphere > Stem > Wood/Secondary xylem... | reverse complement strand
TATAATCTAATCATAATATATATACATTTACAATATAATTGAAAAATAGTTATGATGAGTCATTGTCTAATTAACTTAACACACTCTAAATTGTTACTTAAAGTGTAATCTAGCTATTTTTTATAGCCAGAAGTATCTATGAACCAGTTTAGTTTATACATTAATTAGTATTAATATTTTTTAAAATAATTTTAAAAATACATCTATCATATCGATGCATGTTACACATTTAAAGAAATATTTTTTTCATCATTCTAGTCTCAAGGTTTGAGTTAAAAAATATTTAAAAGTGCAGTAATGGTTGTTTTTTAAAGTATATTTTATTCAGAAATACATAATAATAATAATATTTTTTAAAAAATTATTTTTAATATTATCACATTAAAAAAATATAAAAATATCAAAAAAATTAATTTAAAAAAAAACAATTTAACTTTTTTAAAAATACACTTTTATAATATACCTAAAAACAAATTACATATAAAATAGATAAGGGAAAGAACACAATCTATCAACTGCCAAGGCAATCCTTTTAGGTTAAAGAGCTAGTACTCCTTACTAGATCCAATGAGCATCAAACAATTGCCCAACAATTGTACTCTATTGCCAACATTGAATTGTACTCTATATGGGAGTTCTCAGCTAAAGAGAGTGTCATTTAATTAGAAAAAAAAAAAAAACTAAAAATCTTAATTGATTACGTCCAAGTAAAAATCGTAATCATTCAAAGACATCAAATAGAAAGGTTCATCATGATTTGTTATATATCCTAAGTCTCGATCATGCATATCCATAATTATTTTTTTTAGCTGTTTGGCTCTGCGCCTGCGGCTGTATTTTATTTAAAACGTAATTGTAACCGTTTGGTTAAATAAAATTATGATATACTATTTATTGGATCCCATCTTTTTTTTTGTGTTGAAAACACAGTATTTACAAAGCATCTATTCCATTCTTTTTTTGCACTGTTCATGTTAATTGCACTGTTCATTGAACAGTGCAATTAACATGAACAGTGCAAAGTGATGCACTGTTCATGTTTAAAATAGTGAACAGTGCAATTCTCTTGCACTGCTTGGATGACTTTTTTTTTTTTAGGTGTAGTAATTTAAAAAAAAAACTAGTTTAGAGTGAATTTTATACATGATAATATTTTATTTAATTTTATTACACGCTAAAAAATTATGGAAACTATAGTTCTTGTCAGATAAATTTTGTACGTAATGGAATTGTAGATAGTTTAATAGAATATTAAATTTTTCTATATATATAAAGTATGATTTATTTCATGATGTTACCGCAATAGTTAAATCCACAATATTTAAATTAAAAACCATCAATATTAATTTATACTTTTTTAAATTATTTTATAACCTCAATTTCAAAAACATTCTTAACCAAACACATTAAACTACTTTTTCTTCGACCTCAATTTCAACCACAGTTTTAACCAAACACCTATTTTTTCAAACCAACCACAACTAAAAGTACTTTTTATAAAATAATTTTTTTTAAACCACAACCACAACAGCTACCGCAATACTAAATACACTCTTAATCTTATTGGTTAGTTTTTTTTGGACAAACCTGAGGTCTTTCTAACATGTGATTTTTGGACTCAAGTGGTCGATTAACTCGTCACTTTTTCTTTTTATTTTATTATTAGTTTGGGGTCTTTGGAATCCTAACTAGGTAAGGTGTGAAAGCTTTGGGATTTGAAGCCTTTTCCAACTATTTTGAACAAGGTTTTTAGATAAACTGGTAAATTGTAAGAGTTTTAAAAAATTAAAAAATATTATAAAAATAATTATACAATTAAATTAAAAAAATCTGTTCCACTCAAAATTAAATTCATATAAAAATAAATGTGAAAAGTTTTGACAAGCAAAAAAAGATGCAATTCATCGAATACAAGATAGCTAGTAAAGATACAATTTTAAACATGGTAATTTAATAAAAAAATTATCATATTTACTAATTGTCATGTCGTTTCTGGTTGTGGAGCTTAAAAAAAAAACTATTTGACTAAAAAACATGATATTATTAAATAATTTTACCAATAAATTTATTTCGTTAATGTAAAATGACATAATTAAAAAATTATTGTTTTCTTTCAATTACATGATTTTTAAAATAATAAAAAAAACTAATTGCAACGTCTTTTATGGCCGTGGGGCTTAAAAAAAAATAAAAACTATTTGACCAAACAATCATGGTGTCAGGAAGCCAAGTATATTACAAATCCTCCAACAATCCTAATAAACCGAGAGCTGAACCTAATCATGAGGAAACTCATGGTATTATTAATCCTGCAGCACAAGGAACAGAGATAATTGCATTATAAGTACATCAATCTTTAATATTTTCTAATTTTAATTTGTTTTTGTTTGAGTAAATCAGTTTTTTTCCAAAACTGTTCATCAAGTATTTTACATCCAAATACTATCAATTGCTCTGGTATATCCTTTGCCCCATGCTACTAAATTATGATCTTTCCCTTTCATTTGAAGAAGCTGTCTCTCTCAAGTTATTTTACTCTTCTCCTACCTCTTGGATACAATGACAATTGGGATATTTACTATATAAAAAGTTGTAAAGGGTAAAATAACTTGGAAGGAAAAGTTCCCTCCAATCATAAAACTTCATAAGCTTAATTTAGTAGTTTAGGGCAAATAATGTGTCATGAGATAAGGGAGTTATTAATAAAAGTTGCATGAAAAATACTTGATTATATATTTTTTTATATAATATACTTAAAAAAAATAAAGTTCATGCACTCATGGAGGAAACATAAAAAAATGGTGTATCTAAATTGCAATTATCTCAAGGGAGTAATTAATAAAAGTTGGATGAAAAATACTTGATTAGAAATTTTTAAAAAAATAATATACTTAAATAAAAAAAAATCATTTACTTAGTTCAAGAACAAATTTAATAGTTTTACCAATGATAATTTTCACCGATATGTAAACTCATAGTCTGTCGGTATGTATTTTAACGACAAGCTCACGGACAAAACCGATCCATCAGAAAAACTCTCATCAGTAATTTTTGGTTTGTTGGCAAGTCCATCGGTAATTAATTAACAGACAGACAAAGCGTGCCAAAAAACATTTATCCGCTTTATTTTATCTGTATTTCTCACAGGAAGTTTGTCATATAACCGACAAAAATACCGTATGTAATTTTATCAATGTTTTTATTTGTCCATCGATATATCGGTCGGTAAATATAATATATCACCAATGAAATATCATCTGTAATTCCATCATAGAGTTAACATTCACAATGATATTTGTAGTAATTCTTTTTTAACTCTCTGGAATATACCAACGGACGTGGTTCGTAGGTAACCTTGTCCGTAATATTTTAAAATATTTCTTTAAAACAAATATTAAACAAAATTTAAATAAAAATCAAATTAAAATAATATAAAAAAAGAAATTAAATAATATAAAAATTACAAATTTATTACAAATTTAAATATTTATACGTTCAAATATAATAAATCCAAAATAAAGGCGGTGCTGGAGGAAGAGGTTGGTCGTCACCGGGACCCTGGGCCAATAAAGAGGAGCACATGGATCACACATGTGTGATCTCATCTCCATTACCACTAAACGAAGTTCTTCATAATCCGCAATGAGTCGTTCATATTTTTCATTAAGATGATTCGTCCGATCGTGTACTCGTTGGTTTAACATCACCTCAAACTCTAGAGTATGAGTGCTCGGGACCGATTACGAGCATCTAACGGTCAAAACACTACTGGTTGTCCGCAAGTTCTCGATCGTAGTGTTATAGAGTCCATACACCTAGTTTTTATCGGGCCTACCAGACGATCTTGTCTTCAACCACAAATCCGAATCGAGATCCAGATGGGTCGAAGGATTGTCCCCATATCTCTCCTTAAAGTGACTGTTATATATATCATAGAAAAAAAAATAAATTAATCAAATTGAATGAAATTATAACTTAATAAAATTAATGGTTGAAAACCAATGTACCATAAAGTACTAAGCTCGGCTATCCATGAACTGTTGTATCTTTTTTTGGCTGTTATCACTTCGCACATGCGTTTCAACAAAAAAGCTCCATCGGGCTTAACTTGCATAAAAAAAGCTTCAAAATTTTTAAACCAGCAGATACACAACATATATGCCATAAACTAGTTGATTTTATTCTTCTAAATGGTAATATATTTAATCCTAATTTTAGAATAATTTAATCTAATTTTTTAAAAATCAAAATAATAATTAAAATTAATCCTACACATTTAATTGAAATTGAATAACAAAATTGAAAAATAAATAAATAAAATTCAACAAAATAATAAAAAATATTTCAATAACAGCTAAAATTCAACATAATTATTTATAAGTGGTAATATTTATGATTATAAATTTACAAAAAATTATTCTAAATGAAATAAATACAAAATAATAACTAAAATTCCATAAAATAATGCAAAAAATATTTCAATAATAACTAAAATCAACGCAATTGTTAATTCATAAAATTATTAAGAACACAAAATTGAACAAAATTAATGAACTAAAGAAAACAAAAATAATGCAAAAAAAAACACACAAATAAAGAAGAAAAAGGGATGAAAAATTCTTACCTTTATAGCGCGTTTAGTTTCGGCTGAGAATTAAAAAAAACTAAAAAAAAGACAACACATCATAGGATGAGAAGAGAAGATGATGTTTGATTTCAGCTCATGAATAGTTGAGAGAGATAAGAGTAGATAATATAAGAGAGAAAAAGAAAAAGCAAGAAAGGAGAAGAATGAAGAAGATGAAGCCCGGTCTATTGTGTCCGTGATCATTTATATTAGGTTTATAACAACACAATATTAAATATTAATGTCTTTAAATGTTTTGTCGGTGCTTCAATCGTGAAGTCAAGTTGGAATTTTTATCGCATGAAAATTCTCAAATACCCTTCAAATATTTTTCATTCCATCGGTAAGTCTTTAGGTAAAAGAGTAACCAGTCAATAATAAATAAAAGCATTAATTAGCATCGCCTTGGAATACCCATTCCGTTCGTAATTCCATTGGGGAAAGTGTACCCCAATAAAAAAGAACATTAATTGTCAGGGTATTGGAGTTCTCATTCCGTCGGTAATTCAATTGGTAAGAAAAAACATTAGTTATCACTTAATAGTGCCAGGAAGAAAAGGAATAGTTCTCAATACCACTGGAATATACCGACAGAAACCATTTATCGGTAGACCTGTGTGTAATTGACACCATGAACAGTACTAGGGAGAAAATGAACAATTCCCATCAAAACTAGAATATACCAACAGAAACATTTCATTGGTATACCCATTTGTAATAAACACCATGAAAAATGCCAGGGAGAAGGGAAACAGTTTTCATTGCCACTAGAATATACCGACAGAAACATTTTGTGGGTACATCCATGTGTAATTGACACCAAGAACAGTGTCAGGGTAAATTGAAACAACTCTCACCACCACTAGAATATAAGATTTGATTTGTATTCTCTATCTATCCATTCTGTAAATACTTAAATTCACAGCTGCATGCAAAGCACAATAACACTAGTTCACATCACAACAATAAAAAAAAATATTTACTTATTTGATGCGATCCAACCATCAAAGGATCCATTGGAAGTTCTAGTTGGTCCCGTTACTAGGTTTAGGGCTAAGAAATTCAAAGAAGCTTTCAATGGACTTCTTCAAGATACATGGACTAAGGTGGACTTCAAGAGGATTTGTAATAATAAAGAACAAGCCTTGATTAATCTGATTCATGTTCAAGAGGGGCTTGTTGGTGGAACAAAGATCATTACACAAGGATTGAGAGAAGAATATTAGATTCGGACAGTTTGACCTTTCATTACTCTTTTAGTCATAAATAGAGCTACAGGTCAAATTTTGCTGTGAGTCTAGATGGGATGGAAACTAGTCTTCTATACATTTCTAATAGCATATGACATGCCTTCTAATTCATTAATACAAGAAAGAACCATTCATTTTAAGTTGGGTTTTTGCTACTACCAAATAAAATGCAGAAACAACGAACTTGTCTTATTTAATTAGTTGGGCTATCAAACTTTATTTATTTTGAGAGGAGACATTTTATTTGGGTCTTAAACTTGTTTATTTTAATTAGTTTGGGTTGATTATTATTTAAATTGGGCTTATATGAGACCCATTAGGGAAACTAAGGTTTTAACTTGGAGTTTAAATACTCGTTAGGAATAATTTTAGGGCAAACGTTTAATGATTTTTTCAGCATTGTAGCCTAATGGCTTGTATGTATATTAATGGAATGATTGACCAAATATGCTTATGTTATTGTTAAAGAATATACTGACTTTGTGTATAGTTGTAATGGCCTAATGAGCTATATATGCACACGAACGTGTGTGTGTGTGTGTGTGTATTCATGTGTATGTGTGTGTGGCAGCCATAATAGCCCATATACATACCCATTCATGTCTATTATACAATCTAAAAAATACACACCTATATGGTTGTTATAGTAGCCCCCCCCGACACACACACACACACACACACCTATCTAGACTATTATAATAGCCCATATTTTCCCACTTTCAAGATGTCATAACAACCTTTATTTTCACATGTTTGGGTTACAGCAACAACCATAATTTCCCAACTTTTGGGTTGTAGTAACAACCTATATTTTCATGAATTTAGGTAACTATAACAACTTGTTTTCCCCCAAACTAGGGTTGTCATAACAACTCATCTTTTCCACGTGTTAGGGTTGTCATAACAACCCTATATTTTTCTCATTTTGGTTGTCATAACAACCTTTAATTATGCACCTAAACACAGCCCTAAACAACCCTCACATGCTTATTAATTCACATAATACACCCCAAAAACCTAACCAAATCCCATGTATCCTTTACCCCAAACTTCACCAACATCATTGAAACATCATTAATCAGCTCAATATAATCAAATTTCCAAAACCCTAAAAAACCCAATCATGGTTGACCCCAACGTTTTAACTTATCTCTAATTTGGTTTTTCAATTTCTTTAATTACTTCCTTAATCATGTCATTTAACCCATAATTAACCAATGATTGACACAATTTTGTAATTTCATTTAAATTTACATAAACCTAAAAAATTTAAAAATTAGGGATTTTCAACCCCCATCATAATTCAAGAAATTAAGTTTATTTATTGTAAAAGAAACATCTTACCACCAATAAACAACTCAGATAAATAAGTCTATTGTAAAAATTCTCAATAATTCCTTTTCTCTTCCAAATTTATACACTTTCTCTCTCGAGTTCCCTTAGCTTCCAATCCCTCTCTTGTTCTCTTTTATTTTTCTACTTTGATTGAGCTTCTTGCTAGGATTTCAATTAACTTACATCCTCCCAATAAATTATTAAGAGAAGATGGAAGAATTGAAGGAGAGGAAGAACAAAAGTTCTCATTTTCCTCTCCCTCTAACCAGTGGCTATTATAAATACAAAGGGAATGAATTTTTTTTCTTTTTTATTTACAAAAATACCACTCATTAAAATCTAACTAGCTCTATCAAGTCCCCGACCTTCGACATTTTTGATGTACCAATTTATTTTTATTTCATCTAAGTTTTTATACTATTTAATCAAGAAATTTTCATCTCTAGTCATAAAAATTTTTCTCTGAAATTATTGTTTTTTGGTTGAGGATTTTGCTATTTAACATAAGATTTACACCTATCCTTTAAATTTTCATTAGGTTATTTAAGTAGATTATTCTAATTTGTTAAGCATGTAAGATTTTTATAAGTAGATTTTAGTCCTTAGAGGCTCAGATCACCTTAAATGGTTAACTAAAATTTGTTTATTTTAATTTAGTTCTTGTTTTCTAGTAATCACTTTTATTTTTATTCAGTAACCTTATCAAGCTCAGTCTTTAATATTACAAAATTGTTATAACTTGGTATCAAAGCCTAGCAAATCACGGGTGACGAAACAACATATAACTAACTACTTACTAAAAACAATTGCTAGCATTGAACAACAAGAACAAGAGCAATATCAGAACCAATAAATACAGTGGAAGATTTTGGAAGAACTTCTTCAGCAATTACATCACATAACCACAAAAGTTGGTCAAATGGCAAAGTTATAAGAGAATATCACAGTAATTCATCAAAGTTGGAAGCCAATACTAGTAGAATTCTAGGAAAAGTTTTTCATTCATCGAGCCCAAGGTTGATTTAAAATACAATCTACCATTTTAAAAGCCAACACTAGCTCAAATGAAAAAAAGAAAAAAAAGAAAAAAGAAAAAAGAAAAAAGAGAAAGGTTTTAGCTCCAAGTATAATGATAAACGAAATCTAGGCTACAAGTGTGGAGGCCCAAAATTATTTCTAATTAAGGAAGAGTTTGAGGAGTAGAAAAGAAAGAGTTTGCCAACTATTAGAAACCGAATTGATTTAGAAAAACTTGTTATTACTATTAAAATGGTTAATATGTCCTTGCATGCTATAGTAGGGAGTCCTAATCCTACCATAGCATTAGCAGACGCCTATAATTTCAACCATTTGAGTGTTTCTGAGAAGGTGTGAATTGATATTAAAAAGCACAAGCTTTTTTAGGGTAAGGATAACATATAAGACTAGAATCCAAAGTGAAGGTAGTTTTTTAAGGTTTAAATTTTCAATCTAAATGATGTAATTTCAGACATAGGCCTTGGCGATCTAGTTAAGAAGATGTGACATGGTTCTCGGTGTCTAATGGTTAAAGGTCTTATGACCTACCCTTTGGGATTTCTCTAATTTAATTATGGAATTCCAATTGAATAGGTTGATAATTAAACTTAAGGGCTTAATATTCTGGGAATCAAATATTAATTATAGGCTAGGATTTATGTGCGGGCTTAAGAAAATACCTAAAGGATTACTATGTAAATTTAAGGAATGAAGGCTAAATCTAAGGCTAATGTATATATACTACAAGTCATACAAGAGTTATTTAGGGGATTTGTTGCAGTTTTTGAAGAACCTAATGGTTTACCTCTATAAAAGAGTCATAACTGCTCCATCACAATTAAAAAACAAAGGCACCATCAATCAATGTTAGGCCTTATCGTTATCCATACTACCAAAAAAAATAGAGATTGAGAATATCATAAGGGAATTGTTAGAGTTTGGAACTATCATACCTATTCAAAGCGCATTTCATATTCTATCTTATTAGTAAGAAAATCAAATGAATCATGAAGAAAACACATTAACAACCAAGCCCTTAATTAAAAGACAATGAAGGACAAATTCTTAATTGTAGTGGTTGAAAAGCTATTGGATAAAATCTATAGGTCAACTTATTTCTCTAAGTTAAACCTAAGATCTAGGTACCACCAGATCAGGATAAGATCAGAGGACATTCCACATATAACATTTCAAACTCATAATGGTCATTATAAGTTCTTAGTTATGCTTTTGAGCTAGCTAACTCCCTTTTTATATTTTAAGGCTTAATAAATGAGATATTTAGACCTATTTTAAGGAGAGAAAAAAAATTATGATATTCTAGTTTATAGTAGAACAAAAAATTATCATTAAAATTTGAAGTTTTTTTAAGGCTCTTAGCTTAGCATAAATTATATGTTAAAAGTTTGAGTGCAAGTTTGCTTGCTAGAAAATGGAGTATTTATGCCATATAGTATTGGGTGAAGGCGTTAAGGCCGAGCTAAATAAGGTTGAGGCTATGGTTAAATGACCTAAGCCCAACAACATTAAATCTTTGAGAGGGTTTTTAGGCTGACGAGTTATTATAGGACATTTATTAAAGGATGTGAGGCCATAACAAGCTTATTAATAGGTTATCAAAAAATAGGGATTCAATTGGGATGGTTTTGTTAATCAAGCTTTGGTAAACCTAAAACAGGCAATTACAAGCTCACTAGTGTTACCCCTACCTGACTTTATTAAGCCCTTTATTGTTGAATATGATGCTTTTGTAGGGGGAGTTAAAGTAGATCTAACACAAGATGGAAGACCTATTTATTATCTTAGTAAATGTTTGAAAGCAAAAGAGTTGGTCCTATCAAATTATGAGAAGGAGATTTTAGCTATTGTATTAGTAATATATAAGTGAAGACCATATATTTTAAGGCAACTCTTCAGGATTAAAGCAAGTCTATAGAGCCTAAAGTTATTAGAATAGAAGATAAGAAAACTTATTCAAAAAATGTGGATTTCAAAGATAATTGGGTATGATTTCACTGTAAAGTATAAGGTTGAAAAAGAAAACTTAGTGGCATATGCCTTGTCTAAGAAACTTAGAAGGACATGGGTAGGAGAACTATAGGCCATTTTATCACCACCGGTAGGATAGGTATACTACCTTAAAGAAAGTTATGTTAGGGTTAAAGAGGTACAAAAAATTCTAGTAGTGGTGGATCTACCCTCCAAATATGTTTATTTCATAGCATTAACTCATCCTTACACATCATTTATGGCACAAATCTTTTTTCATTTAGTAATAAAATTACATGAGCTACCTCAAGATATAGTAACTAATAGAGATCTCATATTTACTAGCAAGTTTTAGCAAGGCTATTCTTAATCTAAGAAGTACAAATACACATGTCATCTGCCTATCATGCCTAAATTGATAGGCATACCAAGATTACTAATGCGATTTTAGAAAGTTTTTTATGTCGTTTTGCAAGTGATAATCCTAGATAATGGCCCAAATGGTTAATTATGGCAAAATGGTGAAACGATTTAACTATCACCTATATTTTAGAATATCTTCATTTGAGATGCTATATCGGTACTCCCACCCAATTTAATCACCTAGATCCTTGTGTTAAATAAGAATCGGTCAATGGAAGAGCATGTTAAAGACAAGACTATATTATTATAAAATAGTAAATCAAATCTTCACAAGGCACATCAAAGAAAAAAAGGCAAATAAAAAAAAAGAAAAAAGAAAAAAAAGAATAGGAATACAAGGAGAGAGATTGGGTGTACCTTAAACTCTAACCATTTTTTCAATTAAGCATCCAACAATAAAAAAAAAGTTAAGATTATTAATATTATGAACCCTTTGAAATGCATTAAAGAATAGGGAAGGTAACTTATCATTTAGAGCTCCTAGTTAAGTCCCGAGTGCATCCCATTTCTCATATCTCATTTCTAAATGGAAGGATTGGAAAATAAGAGTAATTAATTCCAAAACTAACACCAATCAACAAGGAACGACAATAATGCATAGAACCCAAAAAGAATCCTTGATTAAAAGGAAAAGACAATAAGGAATAAGTGTACACAAAAACTTCTAGTGAAATGACAAGGTCAAAATAATAAAAATGTAGTATGGGTAGGGTAAGAGAAGAATGGCTTGGAAAAACTTATCCTCACCTCAAATACAAGGTTAAGGTTTTTTAAGGAAGGGTAGTAATGTTCCTTATGTATTATATTAACAAGGGAAATGAATAGTCTTTCATGGTAAAAAATTGATTTGTCATGTAAAAGACCAAAGTGATATATGAACACAAACAAAATCAATACTCCATGATCAATCAAGCAAAAGATGATGATGCATCAAATATAGGTGGAAGACAATTAGGATTCACAAAGTAAGAAACGATAGTGTTTCGGATTGTTTTCAAGTTCAATAAAATGACAAAGTAAGGGGATTGGATTTGTTAAAATTTGATTAAAAATTCAAAAGCCATATCCTTTATTTTTTAAAAAAAAGTTTTTTAAATAGATTGTTCTAAGTTGCTGGGCATTTAGAAATATCATAAGTGAACTTTAGTCTTTGGAGGCTTGGATCACCTCAAATGGATCACTAAAATATATTTCTTTGAATTAAGTTTATTATTATTATTATTTGTTAGGCATTTAGAAATGTCATAAGTGTAGTTTAGTCCTTAAAAGCCCAAACCACCTCAAATGGTTTACTAAAAATTGCTTTGTTTAACTCGATTCTTATTTTTCTATAATCTCTTTCATTTTTATTCAATAAAATCATCAGTCCGATCCTTAACATTATAAAATTGTTGAATATTCCATAAAATTAAGCAGCTATCCATTATTTATTATTTTTTTAACAAGTATACTAAGACATGAGCATCTCAAGCACATTTTCAATCCTTTTTTTAATTTTTTATTCACATGGGGTGTCCGGGCCAGCTTACACACACCTCAACTAATCCTTACGGGTCCTGAAGTTAACGACCAGGTAAGTCCTTAATAGCCATCAATATTGGCAACGACAGGGCTCGAACCTGTGACCACAAGGGGAGCAAACCCCTTGATTACAGGCTCTTACCACTGAGTCACCTACTAGATGGTTCCACATTTTCAATCTTGAATAAGTTCAACATTGACACAGACAAACATAGACAAAAGTCACCTTACAACCCTTGCCATTAAGCAAAATAAAAGCAATTACATTAGTCTTTCTCTCATCCCAGAAGCCTAAAGGAAACTAAGCTAAATCTGAATCATTTTATCAGTAACAATAA